>Ga0187893_10005973_pt1 | contig 21228 bp, 17 predicted proteins | sample MA1701074metaG_FD_139574 | JGI IMG/M metagenome (GOLD analysis project Ga0187893, IMG submission 139574) | White microbial mat communities from a basaltic lava cave in the Kipuka Kanohina Cave System on the Island of Hawaii, USA - MA170107-4 metaG ...
ATGCAAGAGGCAGCACGCGCGCACGCACCCGACTCTGCCGAGGCTTCTGCGGGAACGCCTGTCGCTCCGGGGGCGCCGCAAGCCGCCACTTTCGCGGAGGAGCTGCCCGCCGCCACTCCCGCGGAGGAGCCACCAGCCGCCACTCCCGCGGAGGAGCCACGCGTCGAGACTTCACCCCCGAGTGCCGCAGCACCCGCGCCGGCACCGTTCGGTAGGGCCACGGCGGCAACACTCCGCGCCTCGTGGTCCGCCGTCCGCTCGATCGGCCGAGGCGCGCGCGCGTCGCTGCCGGTCGTGCAGTCCGTGTGGCAGCGCGTGCCGCCGCGCACGGTTCCCGTGGCTGCGGCGCTGCTCATGCTCGCCGGCGCACTCGCCCTGGTTCCGGTCTCGAGAGTCAGCGGCCGCATCGCCTCGCTGGCGCAGTCGACAATCGCCCGCACCACCCGCGCGGTGCGTGGAGCGCTGACGGCCGACGAGCGCTCCGTCCCGACGGAGCCCCAAGCCACCTCAACTGCGGACGCCCCGCAGCAGCCGGATACCTCGTCAGCAGTGGCAGCGCCGGGAACGCTGGCCGTGTTCTCTCGCGTGCCCCTCGAGCTCTATATCTCCAACCGCCGCGTCGGGACGACCGAAGACTCGCAGATTCTTCTGCCTGCAGGACGCTACCGCGTCGGCCTCGTGAGCACACGGCTCAAATACCGCGGTGAGGTGACGCTGGTCGTCCGACCGGGCGCGGTGACCGCGCACACCGTCTCGCTCCCGGATGGGCGCGTTCAGGTGAACACCGAGCCGGGTGCGGAAGTCTGGGTGGAAGGCGCACGTGCGGGCGAGGCGCCGCTCGGCCCGCTGCCCGTCCCGATCGGCACGCGGGAGATCGTCGTCCGCCATCCGGATCTTGGCGAGCGCAAGGAGTACGTGGAAATTCGTTACGGCGAGGTCGCGGAGGTGAACATCACCCGGCGCTAGGGTGAGGGGGCAGGGGTGATGCCCCCTGACCCCTGCCCCCTACAACATCACTTCGCGAGCGGGTTCGGACGGATCTGCCATTTCACGACCTTGCTCGTCGTCCCCTTCCCGGTCTCGGCGTGGAACGGCGCGCGCGTCGCGAACGTGGAGTAGATGCCCTTGCCCTTCCAGCCCGCGCCTGGATCGTCGATGCGGCCGTCGAAGCCCTTCCCGTAGTACCCCATCGGATACGGCACGCGGAACGTCTGCATGCGGCCGTTCACGAGCGCCACCATCGCTTCCGACTCGTTGCCCGTCAGCATCGGCACGTTGTTGCTGCCGGTGCCGAGCATGTCGAACCGGTCGACGAAGGTGTAGTACGGCGAGTCGGCGCTCCCAGACGACACCGAGTCGAGGTAGTTCGGTCCGGGCATCTTGTGCACGGTGAATCCCTCGGCGCAGTGCTGCCCGGTTGCGTTCGGGCCGTTGAGCGGCGCCTTGCACTTGCGGCGATCGAAGCTCACCAGATGCCCGCTCGCGGTGCCGATCCACACGACGCCGTTTCTGTCGACGTCCATGCCGCGCGGCGAGTACGCCTCAACCGGCACGCCGTTCTGCGTCGGCAGCTCGTAGTACTCGGCGAGCGCCGTCTGCGGCGGGTTCGGGCCCGGCACGAGGCGCGCCACGGCGCCCGGGAAGCCGGTGACCGAGCCCCAGATCGACCCGTCGGGGCTGGGCCCCACGCCGTAGTAGGCGGCGTTGATCCGCTTGTCCTTCGTCGGATCGATCGGCTGATCGGGCTCGACGTAGGCATCGCGCCTGCCGTTGCCGTTGGTGTCGAGCACGAGCACGGTCCAGCCCTGCGCCTTCTGCTCGTCGCCGGTCTCGAGATAGACCTTCGTGTTGAACCAGCCGACCACCGGCCCGCCGCCGCAGAACCACAACGTGTCGTTGGCGTCCTCGGCGAAGTTCAGGTGGTGCGTGCCGAAGCAGGTGTCGATCGTCGAGACCCTGCCGGTCTTCGGGTCGAACATCGCCACCTGCCGGCCGCTCTGGTTGATCGGGAAGGCCTGCGCCGACGGATGCGTCGACCCCTCGCGGCAGAACGCCGGCGTCTGGTTCGGCCGCACGCGCGAGGCGATCCAGACGCGCGCCTGCGCGTCCATCGCGAAGCTGTGCGCGTTGGCCTGGCTGTTCCAGATCACTTCCTCGCCCCAGAACGGCGACGGCGCGGCCGGCTTGGTGGCGCCGCTCGACGGCGTGTTCGGATCACGCACGATCAGCTTCACCTGGCTCGCCTTGTTGCCGACCGGATCGATGACCGGCATGTAGTCGGCGCTCGCCTCGAGCGCGCCGTAGATCGGCCCCTTCGCGTTGACGCGCGGATTGCGCTTGTCGCTCGAGATCTCGTCATGCAGGTACGCCCTGGGGTCGGCCCAGTCCCACAGCGTGACGACGGCGTTCCGCTCGATCCCCTGTGGCCGCGGCGGCGCGGACTGCGGGTACTCACCCGCGGCGATCCGATCGGTCCAGTCCGCGTACATCCCGAGCGAGCGGGCGCGCCCCGCGTTGGTCAGCCGCGCGAGCATCTGCTGCCCCGCCTGACCCGACTGCACGCGGCGCTCCCACGCCGCGGCCGACGAGTCGAACACACCGAGGCTTGGCGGAATCGTGCGCGTCGCCTTTGTCCCCATGCCGTGGCACGAGACGCAGGCGTCAGTGCCGACGACGTCGGCGATCCACTGCGCCTGAGTCTTGATGTTGGGCGAGATGCCGTTGCCCTGCGGTCCGGTACCAGGGAATTCGCTCGGCTTCGGCACGCGCAGGAGCGACCACCAGTACTGTGCCGGGTAGTACTCGGCGGCGGCCTTGGCGTTCGGCGCCGGCATGGCGGTGAGGTTGAGCGTCTTGCCCGGCTCGCTCTGCATCTTCGCCGAATCGACGAGCCCGTAGCCGCGCACCCACACGTCGTAGGTGGCTTTCGGCAGGTCGGGCACGACGAACCGGCCCTGATCGTCGGTCACGACGATCCGGATGAACCGAGTCGGCAGGTTCGTCGTCTCGGCGATCACCCAGACGCCCGCCTCGGGTCCGCGCGGTCCGGTCACGACGCCGCCGATGTCATCAGCATCGATGGCCACGGCCGGGCGCTGGCCGGCCACTTCGTAGGTACTCACGCCGAAGAGAAAGATGGCGAAGACCACCGCAAAAACGGCGGCCAACGCTCGCGGATATCGACTTGGTCTGGCCACTGCTGACCTCCTTCAGTCGCCTGACGTACCTCGACGGTCACGGCGTGCGGGAAAAAGAAGAACCATTCGTGTGTACGCCTGACACTACGCCTCCGGCCGGCGATTAGCAAGAGGCGGCTCGGCATGAGAAGCCGATCAGGTGGCGGTTCGGGTGTCGCAGCCGAGCTTTACTGCGCGCCGGGACCAGCGCCACGCCCAGCAGGCGCCGCGCCGCCGGCACCGCCACCACCGCCTCCGCCGCGGCCCGCGCGCGGCTTCGGGTACACGCCCATGCCGTGATACGCGTTCGAATAGACGATCTCTTGATAACGGACCGGCCGGCCGTCGCTGTCGACCCACCCCAGTGACTGCTGAAACAGACCCGGTTCGGGGTGGCCGTCGGGCACAGTCCCTTCCATGATGTAGAGCTTGTTCTCGTGCATCGTCACGTACGCGAACGTGCGCGAGCGGTCGGCGTTGGTCAGCTGCACGATATTGCCTTCGACCATGTCCTGCCATTCCCACGCGAGCAAAGTCACCTTCGCATCGCGGGCGACCAGCTCGTAGGTCGCGCGCATGACGGCGGCACGCGCGTCGTGCTTCCAGTAGCCAGGTCCCATGATGCCGGCATTCTGGCGGCATTGCGCATTGCCCGGCGGACACGCCTTGGCGCGCTCGATGCCGAGCTGCTCGATGTTGGTGTAGTCGACCACCTTCATCGAGTACCGCTCCGGGCCGCGGTTCGCGGAGTAGACCCGCGCGGCGAGCGTGTAATCCATCTGACTCTTCCAGGTGGTCTGAGTCATCGTCGGCTGACCCGGAAAGAGCACTCTGAAACCGTCCTGAGTGTTCGTGTACTCCACCCAGTCTTGGGCAGAGGCGGATCCAGCCGTGGCTGTCACAAGAGTAAGGAAGAGCGCGGTCAGACGCATGAAGGGTTTCCTCCGGCAGCCCATGTTACCGCGACCAGAGTACGGCGTCGATTGCGTACAAGAGGCCAAGCCCGGTGAGCGCCCACGCGGCGAGCCGCCAGCGCCCGGCGGCGTCAGCGAGGCGCGCCCCCGCGAGCATCACCGCTGGAATCAGCGTCGTTTCGACCCAGACCCAGCTCACCGGATCCAGGCGATACGGCGGATCGCCCTGCTCGATCAGCGTGAAGAAGCCGAAGATGCCGAGCGCCATGAGGAGCAGGAAGATCCGAATCTCGTCGCGCGTCTCGCGACGGAACACCGTGACGAGCACGCTGCCGAGCAGCACCAGGCCGAGCGCTGGATTCACCGACTCGTACTCGGGGGTGTTGTCCTGAAGCTCCGCGCCGGTCACGAGCGCATGCAACGACATCACCACCCTCTTGCCGTAGAACATCGTCGGGTACGGGGAGAAGCCGAGGCCGCCCACGCGCTGCAGGTGCGCGCGATACGTCGCCTGGCCGACCTCCTGGCCGGCGTACGCGACGCGCGCCGTTTCGGAATCCGCGCGGACGTTCCACATGAGATCCGGGCTGATGACGAGCACGAACAGGGCGCACGCAAGATAGGCGTGCGGCCGGCGAAGCCAGTGGCGGTACCGCGGCATGAGCAGCGTCGCAAAGAACACCGGCACGAGCAGCGCCGAGTGTTCCTTGCAGTAGAACGCCAGCCCGACCGCAACGCCGGCAAGATACAGCCACGCGGCATGCTGGCGCGCGAGAAAGCGGCTGAACGCGTAGACCGCGCTGGTCACGAGAAACAGATGGGGGACGTGCGCCGTGGCGCGCGCCGACACCGACAGAAAATAGTCATTGAACGCCATCAGCGCCGCTGCCCAGCGCGCGGCGACGGGCCCGTACCACTCGTCCGTCGCGCGGTAGATCAGGACGACGGTCAGCAGCCCGAGCAGGATGTGCAGCGCACGGTACGCGAGCGGTGTCGTGCCGAACAGCATGCTGCTGATCTTCACGACGTAGGCCGGCAAGGCGCCATGGTTCTCGCCGCGAATCGGCAGGTTCACGCTGCCGGGTGCGAACGAGATCGCCTTCGAGAGGGGAATGTGGGTGTTCTCCTCGTCGTGGACGTACGGAACCGTGACGGCCATGGCGACGCGCACCACCAGCGCGGTCAGGAGGATCGCGAGCAGCACGGCGTCGGTCCGTGTCATCCCGTCTGCTCCATCGTCTGCCGCCAACGCCGCGCGTCGCCGACCGCCGACGACAGGTACGGCCACATCAACGGAAGGCCGATGATCGGCGGCAGGATGGTGCGAGTTACGGTCAGCATACCCATCGCCGCCGCCGACTCTGGCGCCATATAGCGCGCGAGGAGCAGCACCAGTGCCACGTCGCGCGTGCCGAGCCCCGCCACCGTGAACGGCAGCTGGCCAGCCATCAACGCCACCGCCGACAGACTCGCACATACGGTGAACGGCACGTCGGCTCCAAGCGTCACCGTGAACAGCCAGATCTGCACGAGGTGCACGAGCCAGAGGAAGAGCGAGTACGCCACAATCACACGCCGGCGTCCGCGCAGCATGAGCAGCAGATCGGGCCAGCCCTGAGCGACGTGCCGTAGCTTCTTCAACCGTCTCTGGGGAAACGCGCGCACCATGAGCTCGCGCCCGTACACCGCGACGCGCGCCGAGGAGATGAGGATGCCCGGCGCCGTCGCGACCACCATGAGCAACCCCCAGAAGAGCGACGGGAGGCCAGGCACCTCCGGCCGACTGACGACCCATCCCACCAGGCACCAGAAGATCAGCGCGAACAGATCGCACAGCCGCTCGTAGACGACGATCGCGATCGCGACGCCCGCGGACGTGTCACTTCGCTTCGCGACGAAATAGCTCTTGATGAGATCCCCGGACTTCGCTGGAAGGAACACGTTGAGCGCCGTGGCGGCGAGCGTGAGCCTGAGCGCCTCGCCGACACCAGGCAGCGCGCCCGGCGGCGCGACCAACAAGAACCGGACGGCGCGAAGGACGGTGATCGGCAAAATCATTCCCACCGACACGACAAGCCACACGGGATCCGCACCAAGCAGTGTCTGCCCCACCAGGCGGACGTCGAGACTGCGGTAGAGGATGACCAGCAGCAGACCGCTGACAACGAGGCTGACGAGCGTGCCGAGAGGCCTCATGTGTGACACGCGCCTCCGACGCGCGGCTCCACGAGGCGTGCGATCGCGCCGCGTACCTCGCCGCCGATCACCTCGGCGGGCCGGAGATACGATGCGTCGTACTCGCGGAACCGCGCCTCCCAGCATTCCGAGAAGAACGCGGTCAGCGCGGCGGGCTCGACGTCGCTGAGGCGGGCGTTGGCCGCGAACACGACGCCGGCAGCGATGAAGCCGTACAGGTCGGAGCGGCTATCCGGGTAGAGCCCGAGTCGTCTGACCGCAATGGTCGGAATGCCCAGCTTCAGGACGGGCAGGTGCACGTTGCTGTTCTCGTCGGCGACGACCCAGTCGCACTGGCGCGCCGTCTCCACGAGCGACGCGTCGCGCGGGCTCTCGACGACACCCGCCACGTCATCCAGTACGCCGGCGAGCCGCGGCCGTTCGAGCATGCTGGGATGCCAGCGAATGACGATGCGCCCGGCGCCGAACTGCCGACGGCAGTCGTCGATCACGCCCGCCAGCGTGGGCCAGGCGATCGCCTTGGGCGTGAACACGCCGACGACCGGCGTCGGCCGCGCGAACCGGCTCACGTCCATCGGCGCCGACTCGCCGTCGATTCCGGCGAGCAGCACGTCGCCCCTGATGGGACCCTTTCGCCGGTGCGCCTCGACCGCCGCGGCACCCTCGAGGATCGACAGCGTGAAATCGAGCGGCGGCGCGTACGGCGTCGGGTAGGCGTGGGAGACGAAGACCTGCGGGATCGCGAGCGCGCGTGCCGCGGCCACGAACCCGATCTCCTCCGGGTTCGAGTCGCTCGACACGAGCACCGCGCCAGGCCGATGGACGCCGAGCACCGCCCGAGCGCGCGCGTACCACGCCATGGCGGCTGCGGTGCGACACGCGACGAGGAAACCGTGGCGCCGGTCGATCGCCCGCGTGATGCGGAGCCCCTGGGCCATTCCGCGGTGTGCCCGCAGCGCCGCGGCCGCGGACATCAGGAAATGGGGTCGGGAGTCATTTTTGGGGGCCACCGACAAGAATGACTCCCGACCCCATTTCCTGATCCGCACCCAGTCGCAGTCACTGGCACCAATCCACGCGATGATGCGCGACACCTGATAACGGGCGTTCTCGTGCACCGCGAGCGCGACGACGCGCGCCCGGCGGTTGCGCGGTGCCGCGACAGCCAGAAACGCCGCCAGGCCGTAGCACGACACGAGGAACGCGGCCGTCCAGCCGCCGCTCAGACGCTCGTGCAGCCGGTACACGAAACGGACAGAGCGGCGCGACCGCATCAAGTTGCCGAACAGCGCCTGGCGGGCCGGGTCGGAGTCGGCACGAATGACGGTCCGCAGGACCCGGAGCAGCGAGAGATTCACTATTCTTCTATACTTTGGCCACCTCGCTCGCGAACAGGAGGGGCTATGGCCGCGATGACGATTCTACTCGGGCTGCTGTTGATGATGAGCGCGCCGGCCGCGGCGCAGACGGCCGGCGAGCCGTTGAGCAAGACCTGCCGGGTCACGCGCCCTGACGACGTCGCGCTGCAGAAGATTGAGCCGGTAAAAGTGTTCGACAACCTGTATTACGTCGGGCCCTGCTACGTGTCGGTGTGGCTGGTGACGACGCCGCAGGGGCACATCCTCTTCGACTCGGCGCAGGAGCCCTACGTCGACCACGTCATCGCCGGCATCAAGACGTTCGGCCTCAATCTCCGCGACATCAAATACATCATCCTGAGCCACGGCCATCTCGATCACGTGGGCGGCGCCGCGCGGCTGCAGGAGCTCACGGGCGCCCGCGTCGTGGCGATCGCCGAGGACTGGGCGATGATCGAGAAGCTCAATGGGGGCAATAGCCGGCGCGATCCCGGCCGGCCGAACCGGACGCCGAAGCGCGACATGGTCGTCAAAGAGGGCGATACGCTCACGCTCGGCGATCAGAACCTGCGCTTCCACCAGCTCCCGGGCCACACGCCCGGCGTGCTGGTGACCGAAGGCATCACGGTGCGCGAGGGGACGCGGACGTACAAGGCGATCCTGCCCGCCGGCGGCGACGGCGGTCCCGGGCTGGCGGGCGCCGAGCAATTCGTGAAGAACGCCACGATACTCGCCGCGATCCAGGGCGTCCAGGTCAACCTGCAGACGCATAGCTGGGCCGAGCCCGACGGCTATCCGGGCGGCGGCGTGATCGAGCGCATGCAGCGGATCCGGACGCGCAAGCCGGGCGACCCGCATCCGCTCGTCGATCCCGACACCTGGAATCGCCGCGTGAAAGAAACACAAGCGCGCGCCGCCAAGACCCTCGCGGCCGAACGCGCAAAGGCGGGCGTCTCCTCGTCGGCTGCTCCGGCCACGCAGACCGCCCCGACGCCACCGAACGTCGCGCCGGGCAGCATCAACGCCGAAGACGTCCCGTATCCGCACCCGGTGTCGTACCTGCGCCTCACGCTCTACACGCAGGATCTGCGGATGGCCTACATGGACGTGCCGCCGCTCGGCACGCCCAACGGGCGGACGGTCGTGCTGCTCCACGGCAACAACTTCGCCGGCTTCTACTTCGGCGGCACGATCGACGTCCTCCGCAAGGAAGGTTTCCGTGTCGTCGTCCCCGATCAGATCGGCTACGGACGCTCGTCGAAGCCGTTCATCCCGTACAACCTCCACGACATGGCGCGCAATACGAGCCTCCTGCTGCAGAGCCTGACGATCGACCGGGCCATGGTGGTCGGCCACTCGATGGGCGGGATGGTCGCCACGCGCTTCGCGACGCAGTATCCCGACATGACCGAGCGGCTCGTGCTGTACAACCCGATCGGCCTGGTCGACGCGCGGTTCACGCGGCCGTGGCAGGACACCGACGTGGGGTACAAGCAGAATCTCGCCGCCACGTGGCAGACGACGCGCGCGGCGATCGGGCGGTACGTGGCGCACAATCCCGCGGCGTGGAACGACGAGTTCGAGAAGTACACGCGCGTCCGCTACGCGTGGACGCTCAGCGCCGAGTGGCCGCGACTGGCCATGGTGCAGGCGCTGCTCTCGCAAGTGATCTACGCCGACGCCGTGGTGAACGATTGGGATCACATCAAAGCACCGACGCTGCTGTTCGGCGGCGCCGAGGACGTCCTGCCCGGCTCGGCGGCCGTGTTCCAGCAGCGGATGAAGTACGTGGCCGAGCGGATCCCGAACGGGCGCGGCCGCCTGCACCTCATCCCGGGCCTCGGACACGTGCCGCATCTCGAAGCGCCGGCGCAGACCTATCCGCCGCTGGTCGCGTTCCTGAAGGAGGGACTGACGGGCACGTTCTAACACCTCGAGGAGGCACACCCATGATGCGACGTCTTCGGATTCTGATCGTCGGCGGCGGCGGCGTGACCCTCGCGGCGCTGCTCGCCGTGCCGCAGCCGGCCGTTGCGCAAACCCGCACCGCGCCGCGCTACGAAGCGGACGTGAACTGGCCGAAGCCCCTGCCCAACCAGTGGGTGCTCGGCGGCCTCGGCGGCACCTGCGTCGACGCACAGGGGCACGTCTTCATCCTGAACCGGCAGGACGTGCTCGAAGGCGAGCTGAACACCGGCCGCCTCGCGCCGCCGATCATCGAGTTCGACCCGGAAGGGAACGTGGTCAACGGGTGGGGCGATCAGAAGCTGCTCGACCCGCGGCTCCATTCGTGCCACGTGGACCGGGACAACAACGTCTGGATCGCGAGCGCGCCGTCGGGGATGGTGCAGAAGTACACCCACGACGGCAAGCGCCTCCTCCTGCAGATCGGCAAGAAGGGCGCGGTCGATTCCTCCGACGGCACGGTCAAGGGAAAGCCGCTCAACTCGAACGCGGCGATCTTCTTCATGCCGTCGAGCATCTACGTCGATCGGCAGAACGGCGACATCTATGTCTCGGACGGCGAGGGCGCGGGCGGCAACCGGCGCATCGCCGTGCTCGACTCGACCGGGCGATTCCTGCGCCAGTGGCAGCCCGAGGGCATGGAGACCGTGCACTGCATGACAATCGCGCCCGACGGCCTCGTCTACGTCTGCAATCGAGCCGGCTCCAAGATTCACGTATACGACAAGATGGGTGCGCTCAAGCGGACGATCGCCGTGCCGTGGACGGCGGTGACGCCGTACCCCGACGGCCGCGCGTTCGGCGGATCGACCGTGGCGATCGACTTCTCACCGGACGGTCGGCTCCTCTTCGTCGTCAACCAGAACAGCGCCCGGATCGAGATCGTCGACCGCGAGAGCGGCGCGGTCCTCGGCCACTTCGGCCGGTCCGGCACGTTCCCCGGCCAGTTCAACCAGGCGCACGGGATCGCGGTGGACGGCAAGGGGAACATCTACATCGCGGAGAACCGGGGTCGGCGGATCCACAGGTTCCGGATCGCATCGCGCTAAACGACGAGCAGCTTTCAGGTTCGTGTAGCGCTGGTGTCCGACGCCGAGGAGGTGTGCCTACGGCACCTCCCGGCTCCGCACACCGGAAATTCGCCTGCCGCTCGCTGCCCTTCCGCGTCGCGCGTCGACTATCAGCTCCCTCGCAACCGAGTCTGCCAGGCGCAATCGGACCGTCGTGGGCGATTTCGCGCGTCACGGATCACACGGTCCGAAGTCGACGCGCCATCTCGCTCCGGCGAGTTTCGACTTCGCACTGCATCGGTGTGCTCCGCAGGTCGGCGCCGTCCGGCACACCTCCTCAGCGGCGCGCGCCAGGACTCCCGCGACGGACGACAGGGCGGCCGGGCGTCTCGCGGAACGAAGCGTTCGAGGCGTGCCGATCGGTCATAGATCGAACGCGCGAGCAGGCTGACGGGACCAGCGGGGTTGAGCCGCGTGTGGATCGAAGCTCGTTGATGAGTGCCGCGAGGCTGTAGCTGGCGGCGACCCCCGCGTCGAGCGGTCCACAGCGCCTGCGCAGCGCGTTCCGGCGCGCCGAGCCGCTTCGTGAAGCGAGATGCCCGACGCCCGGAGCCCGCCATAGGCGATAATCGCCTCGATGCGGGGACGATCGCTCCTGCTGTGTCTGGCGCTGCTGCTGGCCGGCAGCGGCGCGCGGACACTGTCCGAGACGCGCCCAGTGCAGGCGGCGCAGACGGCCACCTCCGCACCCTCGTCTGCGCCCCACCGGGCGGTGCTCGACCGGTACTGCGTCACGTGCCATAACGCGCGGCTCCGCACGGCCGCGCTTCAGCTCGACACGGCCGACCTCGCCACCCCTGCGGGGAACGCGGCGGTCTGGGAGAAGGTGCTCCACAAGCTGCGGACGCGGGAGATGCCGCCGCCCGGCGCACCGCGCCCGGAGGCTGCCGCCTACGACGCGCTCGCGACGTACCTCGAGACGACCCTCGATCGCGCTGCTGCCCAGCGGCCGAATCCCGGCCGACCGGCTGCCTACCGCCTCAGTCGGTTCCAGTACGCCAACGCCGTGCGCGACCTGATCGGCCTCGACGTCGATGCCGCGGCGCTGCTGCCGGCAGACGATTCGGGATATGGCTTCGACCACATCGGCGACGTGCTGACCGTCTCGCCCGTACTCCTCGAGAGGCATCTATCCGCCGCCGCGGCGATCAGCCGGCTGGCCGTCGGCGATCCGTCGCTCGCGCCGACCTCCACCGATTACCAGATTCCACCCGCGACGGTGCAGACCGATCGCGAACGCGCAGACCTTCCCATCGGCTCCCGCGGCGGCATCGTCGTGAAGCACCACTTCCCTCTCGACGCCGAGTACGTCATCAAGGTGCGCCTGCAGCGCGGCAAGGACGTGATCGCGATCGTCGGCATGACCGACGAACACCGGCTCGACGTGCGAGTCGACGGCAGACGCGTGCGAGCGTTCACTGTCGGCGGGGCGCGCCGTACCGATGACGACCTCGAAGTGCGTCTGCCGATGACAGCCGGCACGCATCTGGTGGCAGCGACGTTCCAGAAGGACACCGTGAAGCCCGAAGGTGTGCTCAACCGGGCCGGCGACCAGGCGTTCTTCGAGGGCGTCGGCAGCGTGTCGATTGCAGGGCCGTATGCCGCGACCGGTCCCGGCGACACCGTGCCGCGGCGGACCATCTTCGTCTGCCGGCCGCGCGGGACCGGGGACGAGGATCGGTGCGCCACCGAGATCGTCACGACGCTGGCGCGCCGCGCCTATCGGCGGCCGATCCGCCGCGACGAGATTCCTTCGCTGATGGGGCCGTTCCAGATGGCACGGAAGCGGGGCGGGTTCGAGGACGGCATCCGGCTGGCGTTGCAGCGGATGCTGGTCTCCCCCGACTTTCTGTTCCGCGTCGAGGTCGATCCGCCGGCCGTCGCGTCTGGCGCCGCCTATCGCGTCCCCGACGTCGAGCTCGCCTCGCGCCTGTCGTTCTTCCTGTGGAGCAGCATCCCGGACGAAACGCTGCTCGGGCTGGCCGAACGCGGCCGGCTGAAGGACCCGGCCGTGCTCGAGCAGCAGGTCCGACGCATGCTGGCCGATCCTCGCGCGAACACGCTCGTCTCGAACTTCGTCGGCCAGTGGCTCTACCTGCGCAACGTGCAGGCGGTGTTGCCGGATCCCGCTGCCTTCCCCGATTTCGACGAGAACCTGCGCGCGGCGCTCGCCAAGGAGACGGACCTCTTCTTCGAGAGCATGCTGCGCGAGGACCGGAGCCTGCTGGATCTGCTGCGTGCCGACTACACGTTCCTGAACGAACGGCTCGCGCGCCACTACGGCATCCCCGGCGTCCGCGGCGCCGAGTTCCGGCGGGTCGCGCTGACGAGCGAGGAGCGCAAAGGGCTGCTCGGCCAGGGCAGCCTGCTCACCGTGACCTCCTACCCGAACCGCACGTCACCCACGCTGCGCGGCAAGTTCGTGCTGGAGAATCTGTTGGGCTCTCCTCCCCCACCGCCGCCGCCGAACGTCCCGACGCTCAAGGAAAGTACCGACCTCAGCCGCCTGACCATGCGGGAGCGCATGGCGCTGCACCAAGCGAACCCCGTTTGTGCGAGCTGTCATGCCCGTATGGATCCGCTCGGCTTCGCGCTCGAGAGCTTCGACGGTCTCGGCCGGTGGCGAGCGGGCGTCGACTCGTCGGCTGCGCTGCCCGACGGCACCACAGTCGATGGACCCGTGGGGCTCAGGCGGGTACTGCTCGAGCGGAAGGACCAGTTCGTGGCGACAGCGACCGAGCGGCTGCTGACGTACGCACTCGGCCGCGGGGTGGAACCGTCGGACATGCCGGCCGTTCGGACGATCGTTCGTAACGCCTCGCCTGACGACTATCGCTGGTCGTCGCTCGTCATGGGAGTCGTCACGAGTGTGCCGTTTCAGATGAGGAGCGCGCGCCGACCATGATGATCTTCACACACGCCACTGGCACCCCACCGCGCAGGCGCGGTGGGGGCCCCGCCATGCCACGGCGCACGTTTCTGCGGGGAGCGGGCACCGCCCTGGCGCTGCCGCTGCTCGACGCCATGGCGCCCGCGTTCACCTCGGCGGCGCAAACCGGCTCCCGGCCGCCGATGCGCCTCGCGTTCTTCGCCGTCCCGAACGGCATCATCATGGACCGGTGGACGCCGTCGGCTCTGGGTCGGGGCTTTCCGCTCACGCCCGTTCTGGAGCCGCTCGCCGCCTTCAAAGACCGCATGGTGGTGGTGAGCGGGCTGGGGAACAACGAAGCGCGCAAGCTCGAATTCGAGATCGCCGGCGATCACCCGCGCGCCTGCAGCGCCTATCTCACGGCGACGCACCCCAGGATGACCTCGGGCGCGGATATCCGGTGCGGCATCTCCGTGGACCAGGTGGCCGCCAGCGAGCTGGGCACACAGACGCCCGTGCCGTCGCTCGAAATCGGCCTCGAGAACCCGCTGGTGGGCGCGTGCGAGTCGGCCTACAGCTGCGTGTACTACAACACGATCTCGTGGCGCTCGCCGACCCTCCCGTTGCCGATGGAAAACCGTCCACGCGCGATCTTCGAGCGGCTGGTCGGCGACAGCACCGACCCTGGAGAGCGCGCGGCGCGCATCCGCGAGAACCGCAGCATCCTCGACTTCGTCGCCGAGGACCTGAAGCGTCTGATGCGCTCGGTGGGCACAGGCGATCGGTTGAAGCTCGATCAGTATTCGGATGCCGTCCGCAGCGTGGAGCGGCAGATTCAGGTGGCAGAACAGCGATCGCAGACGGAACTGCCGGACATCGAGAAGCCGATCGGCGTCCCGGACAAGTTTTCCGATTACGCCAGGCTGATGATGGATCTGCAGGTGCTGGCGTTCCAGGGCGACTTGACGCGCGTCGCGACCTTCATGGTGGGGCACGAGATGGACGGCCGGGCCTATCCGGAGATCGGCTTCGGCGACCCGCATCATTCATTGACCCACCACCAGGGCGACACGGCCAAGATCGAGAAGGTCGCGCAGATCAACGTCTTTCACGCGCGCATGTACGCCTACCTCCTCGAGCGGCTGCAGTCGATCCCGGACGGCGACGGGTCGCTGCTCGATCGCACGCTGCTCATGTACGGCAGCTCGTTGAGCGACGGCAACATGCACCTGTACAAGGACCTCCCCGTGCTCGTGGTGGCTGGCCGCGCGACCGGCATCGCCGGCGACCGACATCTGCGCTTCGCCGATACCCCGATGGCGAATCTCTATCTCACGCTGCTCGAGACGGTCGGCGTCCAGGTCGATCGCTTTGGAGACAGCACCGGCAGGCTCGACCTATGAAGATGGCGGCCGCGATCGGCGTGTCCGCGGTGATGCTCGTGGGGGCAGCGAGCGCGGCGCGCGCCGACACACCGCTCATCGACGCCATTCTGAAGCGCGATCGGGCCGTCGTCGAGCGGCTCTTGAAGAGCGGCGCCGACGTCGATGCCGCCAACGAGTACGGCGCGACCGCGCTCTATGCGGCGAGCGCGGACGGGCAGACGGCACTCGTACGCCTGCTGCTCGACGCCAAGGCCGATCCGAACGCGGCTCTCCTCACCGGCGAAACGCCGCTCATGGCCGCGGTGGACGACGGCCACGTCGACGTGGCGCGCGCGCTCGCCGAGCGCGGCGCCGACGTGAACCGCCAGGAGACGCGCGGGGGCCAGACGGCGCTGATGTGGGCGGCGGCCAATCGGTCTCCCGAGCTCGTCGCCCTGCTGATCGCACACGGCGCGAATCTCCACACGCGTTCGAAGGGCGATTTCACGGCGCTCCTCTTCGCCGCTCAACAGGGCGACGCGGCCTCGGGCCGCCTCCTGCTGCAGGCGGGCGCGGACGTACACGACGTGCGGAGCCGCGACCGCATGACCGCGCTGATGGTCGCGATCGCCAGCGGACATGCGGCGTTCGCGACGCTGCTCATCGACAGCGGCGCCCATCTCAATCTCGCCGACGGGAGCGGATACACGGCCGTGCATTACGCGGCGCTCGAGCCCGAGGGCGCCGCGCTCGTGCGGACGCTCGTCGATCGGGGCGCGAATCCCAATCTCCGGTCGACGACAGACACGCGGGAGAACACGACGGCCGGCGTCAGCCTGAAAGGGGCGACGCCGCTGTTTCTGGCGGCTTCGAAGGGCCACGTCGACACCGTGCGCGCCCTCCTGGCTGGCAAAGCCGACCCGTCGATCACCACCGACAACGGCACGGCTCCCCTGCACGTGGCCAGTTGGGGCGGCGATCCGAATTTTCGGGACTGGAGCGAGGAGGAAAAGAAAAACCTGTTCGAGGTGACCAGGCTGTTGGTGGAGCTGGGGGGCGACGTGAATTCGGCCGGCGAGCACGGATGGACGGCGCTGCATGGCGCCGCGTACAAAGGCGTGGACGCCGCGGTTCAGTTCCTCATCGATCGCGGCGCCCGGACGGAGGTGTTCGACGAGTACGGCCAGACGCCGCTCAGCATTGCCAGCACCGTCATCACGGTGCGAAGCAACGACGCGTACTATCAGAGCTCGCGCATCTTCCGGACAAGCACCGTGGATCTGCTCCTGAAGCTCGGTGCCCGTCCGCTCGCCGAGTCCGGCGTCGAGGTTCTGGGCCAGTTCTACAGCCAGTGAGGACGTGGCACATCCGAGATCACTTGCGGATGTTGCTTCCCGTTCCTCGCGAGTAGTACCGCCCGTTCACTTCCATCCCCATGAACTCGGCAGTGCGCTTCGACTTGTCCCGGCCTGGATGAGCGATGATCTTCACCTTGTTGCCGACCTTGAGGATCTGCGGGGAGATCCCGGCGGCCACCATCGACGCCGCGCCGGCGCCCTCGAAGCCCCAGCTCTCGAGCTTACCGCCCTCGCCGGGCACATCGAGCGTCACCCACATGTGTGGGTTTCTCCACTGGACGTCGGTAACGACACCTTCGACCGACACCAGCGTGTCGGTGTCGAACATCGCACGCGAATGATGCGCCGAGACGAGGGCACCCATCGCGATGCATCCGAGGACCGTCAAGATTGCGAGCGTCTTGCGTGGCATGTAGGCCTCCTCACGAGCCGAGGCGCGCCAGATACGTCTCCGGCCCGTCTTCGGGCCGGCACAGCGCCTCGTCGATGACATCCACCGGCTGACGCGTCAGCGTCACGACCGGCGTCTCCCAGGGCATCGTCAGCAGATCAGGATCTTCGATTCTCGCCCGATATTCGAGCGTGTCGGCATTCACGCGGCGCCACCGCTCGACGATGTGCATGGCGGGTGAGGTGAGCCAGACGCCGGCGCTCGCGGGCGTGGGCTTGTCGAGCGGACTGGCCAGCCACCCTTCGCCGTTGAAGGCGATCACGTCGACGACGAGCGTATCGCCCTCCCATCGTGCGGTCGAGTCGCCCATATGGGACGGGAACCGATACTCCTCGGATGTGTGCGGCCGGCCGGTAGTCGGAATGATGCGGGCCACCGGATACGCCTCGGTGAAGACGTATGCGAAGCCGGGGTTCTGGACGATCTGCAGCCGGTGCCCCAGCTTGGCCGCGTGCGGAAACGGCGGCGGCGCGCATTGGAGCGTGGGGTCGTCGTTCGCCGACATTTTCTGCATTCGCGCGCGCGCCGAGGGCGTGTAGGACGCTTCGAGCGCCGCAAGATTGAAGGTGTCCTGACCCGCCCGTGCACCGAGGGCCTCACCCTGCCAGACGCCGGTCAGATCCGGCTCTCCCCACGGCGTGGCAGCCGCCGTCGCGCCGCCGCCCGCGCCGTTCTCGGTGGCCGCGTTGCGACACCCCCAGGAGAGGACGGCCCCGACGACAAGCGCGCCGACAACCGTGACTGTCCGTCCGGTCATCGCGTGCCTGCCGCCTTCTTCTGTTGCGCGGCGTAGTCGCGGTGCCGCGCGTCGAGATCGGGATCGAGGAAGCAGAGCGATTCGAGAACCTGGTCGTACGGGACGGTGCCCCAGCGGTGCAGCGGGCTCGTCCACGGCCCGGTCAGCATCTTCGCGTCTTCGATCACCGCTTGGTACTCGAGGCTCTGCGCGTCGGGGCGGCGCCAGCGTTCGACAATGCGCAAGGCGTCGGACGAGGTTTGCGGGAGCTGCTTCGGCGGCCGCGCCGGGCCGAGCCAGGGCTTGCCGTTGAAGTTCGTGACCTCGACGACCAGCGTGTCGCCGTCCCAGCGACCGACCGACGACCCCATGAACGACGGCCGGCCGCGCCGGCGCGGCGCCTGCCCGTTCTCGCCGACGATCGGGATGATGCGGAAATAGCCGAGTCCCTCGTTGATCAGCAGCATGTATCCCGGGGCCGACACGAGCTGCAGCGTCATGCCGACAGACGCCTCCGCGGGTGACGCCGGCCAGCAGTGGTAACCGGGCGTGTCGATGCCGCGCCAATCGATCAGCCCTGTGGCGGCGCCGCCGCCTTCTCGGTAGGCCCGCGCATCCGTCCGGTAGAGCGTCTCGAGCGGCGCTGAGGGCGACCCCACGGTCGCTTCGGGCCAGAAAACGGCGGAGAAGTCCGGCTTGCCGTCCCACGTGGTGCGCGGGATCGGGAACTTCATCGGGTCGGGCGTGTATTTCGCGATCCGGTCGGTCGCTTCGGCGCGCGTTTCGACGCCGGGCGGGAGCAGGTCGCCGATCCGCTCGGTCCAGTCCGTCCCCTTCTGCGATTGCGGCGGCGTGTAGGGCCGTATCTGGGCGGCGACGCCAATCCCCGCCGCGGCCAGCATCACGATGATTGCGATCCGACGTGCGCGCACCGGAGACCTCCTCGCTGAAGCTGAAGGGAGTCTATGACCGTGTTCCGGGCGTGTCAACGCGGCGAGGGGGGCCGAGAGGGCAGGCGTACAGCGAGGGGAAGAGTGCAACACCCCGTGCGATGGATGGCACCAGATCGCAGTCGTTCGCGAGATACAATCGGCCCGCGCCGACATGGCTCGGGCCGTAGGGGAGTGACCACGTGGGATGCTTCGACTTCCTTGTACCGATCACGCTCGGCGAAGCGGAGATCCGTGTTATTCCTCCGGCCGACGTCAGGACTCTGCGCGTGCGCTTCATCCTCAAGACGTTCACGCTCGCGAAGAAGAACGATTTTGCGGAGATGAGCGTCCCGGGACTGAATGGCGAGCCCCTACAGTTCGTTCGCGGTCACTCGCGAACCCTCTCGACGGTGCTCTACTTCGACGGGCGCGAGACGAACACGGATGTGCGTCAATCGATGAAGCAAGTGATGGATTTGATGGATGTCGACCGTCACACGCAGGCGCCGCCAGTGCTCTCGTTCGAATGGACAGGATGTTCTCTTCAGTGCGTGCTGGAAAGCAGCACGGTGGAGTCATTCCGCTCGTTGTTCCCGGATGGCAGGCCTTCGCGTGGACACATGCACGTCACCTTCAGAGAAAGTCTGACCTTGCAGGAGTTGCTGCAAGAGGCGGAGAGGGAGTAGCCGCGTTACGCGAGCATACGGAAACCCTGCGCGCCGGCACACGAGCGTACGCGAGCGATGGGCTCTTCGGCTACACCGCGGCGGAGGCTGTCGGAGCGCACATCTTTCTCATCGTGCCTTCCGATCGCCGAGCCGAACAGGAAGAGGTCCTCGCCCGGCTGCGGGGCGGCGAGAAATTCGACCATTTCGAGACGTGCGACACACCAAGGACGGCCGACACATCACGATCTCGCTCACGGTCTCGCCCCTCCGAGACGCCGCGGGCAGGATCGTCGGGGCGTCGAAGGTCGCCAGGGACATCACCGTCCGGATCCTGGCGCAGCAGGCGCTGAGGCGGGAATACGCTGTGACCTTATGGCTCGCCGGGCTTCACGACCTCGAGCAGCGAGTCGTGAATCCAGCCGTTGTCCTCGTTCTTGTACCAGCGCATCACCATGCCGGTCTTCCTCAGCGCGGGCGACACGCCCACGTGCACCCACTCTCCCCGGCGGCCCAGCACCGGCAGCACCGTGCCCTTCGGCGCGAGCACGAGGACTTCATTCACCGTCGTCGGCCCCATGTGCACGTTCGCATGGCCGGCCTTCACGCGGACGCGCTCGCCGGTGGGCTGGGGCGCCTTGGCGACGGCCAGCTGGCCCTGCCCGCCGCGGCCTTGCGCCTCGACAGCCGACGGGAGCGTGACCGCAGACAGGATCACACACGAACATGCCACGGCGCGCGCCATCGTCGTCCTCATGGCGCCATAGTCAACACCCCCGCCGGTGTGCTGTCAAGGATGTTAGGATACGCACGCAACGCAGGAGTGACGCCATGCGCGCAATGCCGTCTGCCGTCGCCGCATCGCTGGTGCTTGGTGCGGCCGTGCTGTCCCCCGCCGTGTTCCAGGCGGACCCGATCCAGGCCCAGCAGCCTGCCCGAACAGTCGACCTGGGCGACTACGAGCCGGTGGTGCCCTGGCCCAAGCCGCTGCCCGACACGGACCTCTCGCACGCGGGGTGGACGTGGGGATCGGGCGCCGGCGTGTGGGCGGAGAGTCCCGACAAGGTCTGGGTGATGCAGCGCAGCGAAATTGCGCTCCCGCCGGGCGCCGAGCCGTGGATCTGCGCGTGTCTCTTGACCCCGCGGCGCACCAACACGGGCCGCCGGGCCTACGCCGACAAACCCTATCCCTACGAGATGCGGCGGCACCATCTCGTCTTCACCGTCGATCGCGACGGCAACACGATCGGCGAGTGGCTGCAGCACGACCGGTATCTGGCGCCGCCGCGCGGCAGCGGGCTCGGCGAGATGGGCCGCGGGCCGCACAAGATCCTGATGAACCCGTACGATCCGCAGAAGCACGTCTGGATCGTCGACGACGACATGCATGAAATCAACATCTTCACCAACGACGGCAAGCTGGTGAGGACGATGGGCGAGCGAGGCGTGCCCGGCCGCGGGCCGAACAACTTCAACCGGCCGACAGACATCGCGTGGCTCCCCGACGGCACGTTCTTCGTGGCCGATGGCTACGCCGGGACGCGCGTGGCCAAGTTCGACCGCAACGGGAAGTTCCTGATGGATTGGGGGCGGCCACCCGTCGATCCCGACAACCCGAAGGCCTACGAGTTCTGGTCGGTGCACAGCATCGGCATCAGCCGGGACCGCCGCCTGTTCGTCGCCGATCGGGAGCATCACCGCATGCAGGTGTTCGACGAGAACGGCAAGTTTCTGGACATGTGGCCGACGGGATACAACTCATCGGTACTCACCCATTTCGTCACGCAGGACGACTTCGTGTGGGTGGCGGATTGGACGACCGACCGTCTGGTCAAGTACGACCTCGAGGGGCACTACATGCTCGACATCGGCGGCCACGGTCCGCTGCCTGGACAGTTCGACGGCGTCCATCAGATTCACGTGGATTCGGAGCGGAATCTGTACGTCACCGAAGTGCAGAACGATCGGTCGCAGAAATTCAGGCCCAAGCCGAAGGCGGACCCGAACAAGATCGTCGGACCGATGGCGATCGTGAATTCGAAGCCGTCACGCTAGGAGGTTGCTGAAAAACGCATCGTAGGGGATCGACAGATCCGCGATCGCGTACTACCATGGCGGTCATGCGAGGAGACGACCGTCAGCCGCGTGCGATGTTCAGCTATGTGTCCGCCGAG
>Ga0187893_10005974_pt1 | contig 21227 bp, 17 predicted proteins | sample MA1701074metaG_FD_139574 | JGI IMG/M metagenome (GOLD analysis project Ga0187893, IMG submission 139574) | White microbial mat communities from a basaltic lava cave in the Kipuka Kanohina Cave System on the Island of Hawaii, USA - MA170107-4 metaG ...
AGAAAAAGCCCTCCGGGGGGTGGGTTCCCCGGAGGGTGGAGGCAATTTTGCGAGCTTGGTTTGGCACAACGAATTGGCCGGACCCTACAAGGAGAGCTCGCAAGTCACGTCTTTGGTGTAGTCATCTACCTGATAAGACGCTTCAGCGTGGGGTGTGGTTTCAGATTCACACGTCCGCTTCCACAATTCTTGCCAGCTCCCCACTGGCGATCTCCCGAGTCATGTCCTCGATGGAGCGGGTGAAGGGGGCATCGGCTGCAGGCCGGGGCGCGGCGCGTCGAATCGATTCAAATACTTGCTCCAGTGGCGGGCTTGTGCGGAGCGGCCGGAGCCATTCCAGGGCCCTGGCCGCGCACAAAGCCTCGATAGCAAGCACGTAGCGCGTATTAGCAACGACTTGTGCGAACTTCAGGGCGGCGGTCATCCCCATGCTCACGAAATCTTCTTTGTTGCCACTAGTAGTAATGGAACCGGGGCTGGCCGGCGTTGCCAGAACCCGGTTCTCGGCCACCAGTGCCGCGGCGGTAACCTGGGGCATCATATAGCCGGATTCCAGGCCGGGGTCCCGGGCCAGAAACGGGGGCAGCCCTTCACTCAGAGCGGGATTCACCAAACGGTCAATACGGCGCTCCGATATGCCAGCGAGCGCGGTGAGGGCGACAGCCAGGTAGTCGAGTTGCAGGGCCAGCGGCTGGCCATGGAAGTTGCCCGCGGAGAGAATCTCCCCATCGAGCACGAGCGGGTTATCCGTCGCCGAGTTGAGCTCGATGGAAAAAACGCGCCCGGCTTCGCGCAACGCATCACGAACCGCGCCGTGCACTTGCGGCGCGCAACGGATGGCATAAGCGTCCTGAACGCGGCTGCAATAAAGATGCGACTCGCGGATCGGACTGTCACGTAGCAGGCGGAATAGTATCGCCGCGCTTTCCATCTGGCCGGGATGCGGCCTGGCCTGGTGCGCCCGTGGATCGAATGCGCGAGGAGTACCGTGCAGGGAATCCGTCGTAAGCGCGCAAACAACGTCGGCGGTGTCGGCCAGGATGCGGGCGGCATGCAATTGAAGGCATCCGATGGCCAACATCGCCTGGGTTCCATTGATTAGAGAGATGCCTTCTTTGGAAGCCAACTGCACGGCATCGATCCCGGCCTTCAGCAGCGCCTCGCCACCATCGATCTTCTGGCCCTGATAGCCTGCCTCGCCCTCGCCGATCAGCACCAGCGCGATGTGGGCTAGAGGCGCCAGGTCTCCGCTGGCGCCAACGCTGCCGCGCGATGGCACCACCGGCGTGACGCCTCTATTGAGGAACATGCAAAGCCGTTCGGCAACGACTGGACGGATGCCGCTCAAACCTTTTGCAAGCACATTGGCGCGGATCAGCATCATGGCGCGGACAACGCTTGTCTCCAAAGCCTCACCCACACCGCAGGCGTGGGAGCGCACCAAATTGCGCTGCAACTGCTCCAGACCGGCGGGCTCGATGCGGCGGGCGGCAAGCAGCCCAACACCGGTATTGACGCCATAAACAGGGGCTTCGCCGGCTTCCAAAGCCTCCACCACGGCGCGCGAGCGGCGCATGTTCCCGATGGCGCCCGCGGCAAGCGAAACCGGCTCTTCACGCATGGCGACGGCAACAACGTTATCCAACGTGAGATTCTCTCCGTTGAGAACCACCATGGTTTCAGATTAGCTTGGGAAGTTGACAGATGTTTGAAGGCACGTATCAATACGCGGACCTGAGCCTGCCCGTCCCGTTGGACCAGGTATTTACCTATGAGCTGCCCGAGACGCTTCGCCACAGGGTGAAGCGAGGCTGCCGGCTGCTGGTTCCTTTTGGAGCAAGGAAATTGACCGGCGTTGTGCTGCGGGTGCACGACGAGCGTCCGGAAGTGCGAACGCGCGAGGCGCTGCAATTGCTAGGCGAGGAGCCGGCGCTCGAGGAAGAGCTGTTGTCGCTGGCGCAATGGATCGCCGATTATTATTGCGCGCCGCTGGGTGAAGTGCTGCGGGGCATGACTCCGCTTTCATCCGAAGTACGCAGGGGCAAAGTGTATTCGCTCACCGACACCGGTAGAGATGTCGCCCGGCAGTTGTCGATGAGCATAGGGGACGAAGATCCAGCAGTCACCGTGCTGCGCCTGCTCGAGCACCGTTCCCTCTCCGCTTCGTATCTGGCCAAGAAATCTCCGCAAGCGGACAAAGTGTTGCGCGGTTTGATCCGCAAGGGCTACATCGAAGCCGAAGAAGTGGCAGCCGAACGCGATCCGCTTCGGGCGCCGTCTTCGAAACTGCTGGTGGAGTTTACGAGGCGCCCGGAAGGGGAAAAACTGAACAAGGCGGAACGCGAGCTGGTCTCGTTTCTGGAGTTGCATCCAGGCGCCCACAATCTGGCTCATGCCGAAGAACAGATGAGGCAGGCATCGGCGGCGGCGCGCTCCCTGGCCCGGCGCGGGCTGGTTTCGCTGCGGCCCGCGCCCGTGGCGGCATCGGTTGCGCCGGAGCGGCCGCCGCACGATCTGAACGTCCACCAGCAGCAGGCCCTGGACAAGATCCAGGCGGCGCTGGAGGGGCGCCGGTTCGAAACATTCCTGTTGCAGGGGGTAACCGGGTCAGGAAAAACCGAGGTCTACCTGCGCGCGATCGAAGCCACGATGGCGCAGGGCCGTAGCACACTGATGCTGGTTCCGGAGATCGCATTGACACCGGCTGTGAGCGGGCAGTTTTTCCAGCGCTTTGGCGACCGCGTCGCGATCCTGCACTCGGCCTTTAGCGGCTCCGAGCGGGCCGAGCAATGGCGGGCCATTCGGGCCGGCAGTGCGCGCGTGGTTGTAGGCACCCGTTCGAGCGTATTCGCCCCGGTACAGAATCTGGGGCTGATCGTAGTAGACGAGGAGCACGATCAAAGCTATAAACAGGAGGAAACACCGCGTTACAGCGGCCGTGACGTGGCGATCGTGCGGGCGCGCGGGGCAGGCGCCTGCGTGATACTGGGCTCAGCGACGCCGAGCATGGAATCGCGCCACAACGCGCAGCGCGGCAAATACCAGCGGCTGGAGTTGCCGCAGCGGATCGGGGGACGGCCGATGCCGGAAGTGGAGATCATCGACATGCGCCAGGAATTTCTCGAAACGCGCAAGCAGGCCACGTTCTCCAGACGCATGCTGGAAGCCATTGAAGAGCGGCTTGGGGCCAGCGAGCAGATTATGGTGCTGCTAAACCGGCGCGGTTTTTCCAGTTTCGTGGCCTGCCGCTCTTGCGGCGAACGGCTGGAATGCCGCAATTGCGCCGTGACGCTCACCTACCATCACCGCGACCGCCGCATGCTGTGCCATTACTGCGGCTACGCGGAGGGGCCTCCCAAACGATGTCCCAAATGCGACAGCGAACATGTCTACTATCTCGGGGTGGGAGCAGAGAAGGTGGAGGAGGAGTTACACCTGGCCTTTCCGCGGGCGCGCATCGTGCGGATGGACCGGGATACGGTCACCGGCAAGCGCCGCTATGAAACGATCCTAAACGGCTTCCGGGCGCATGAGTACGACATTCTGGTCGGCACACAGATGATCGCCAAGGGTCACGACATTCCGAATGTGACGCTGGTGGGTGTGGTTTCGGCCGACGTTGGCTTGGGGATGCCGGATTTCCGCGCCGCCGAGCGGACCTTCCAGTTACTTACTCAAGTGGCCGGAAGGGCCGGGCGCGGGCACATGCCCGGAACCGTGGTGGTTCAGACAATCAACCCGGATCACTACGCCGTCCGTTTTGCGGCGGCGCAGGATTACGAGCAGTTCCATGCCAAAGAATTACAGTTCCGCAGAATGATGCGGTATCCGCCGTTTGCCGCGCTGGCCAATGTGCTGGTGCGCAGCCAGAGCCAGGAGGAAGCGTTGCGGCTGGCCGGCGAGATCGGCAACTACTTTGGCCCGGCCTCCGAAGAGGTCAAGATTCTCGGGCCAGCCGAGGCGCCGATCCCGCGTCTGAAGATGGAATTTCGCTACCAGCTTCTGCTAAAAGCGGGCAGCAGGAAACGGCTGAACGAATTGCTGCGCGGTCTCCGGACGTTTGCCGAGCAACGCCGCTGGAACGCCACCGCCCTCGTGATTGACGTCGACCCGTTCAGCCTGCTCTAACGATTTGCGATAAGCTGCCTGGAAGACACCATGCTACGACGAACCTTTCTTGCCTGCACCGCCGCACGGGCTCTGGCGCAACCGCCGCGAAGACCGAACATCGTAATCATCTACGCCGACGACCTCGGCTACGGGGACCTGGGCTGCTATGGGCATCCGGTCAACCGCACACCGAACCTGGACCGGATGGCCGCCGAAGGAATGCGGTTCACACAGTTTTATTCCGCGGCGGCCGTGTGCACGCCGAGCCGGGCCGCCCTGCTCACCGGACGCCTTCCTGTCCGCTCCGGTTTGACCCGGGTATTGTCGCCATTCTCAACCGGCGGCGTTCCCGACAGCGAGATCCTGCTCGCGGAGGCGCTGAAAGAAGCCGGCTACTCGACGGCGATCGTCGGCAAATGGCACCTGGGCTGGCAGAAACAGTTTCTTCCGGCGCGCCACGGGTTCGATCATTATTTCGGCATTCCCTATTCCAACGATATGAGCCCGCCAACGAATCCGGCTCAGCGCTGGCAGACCGCGCCACCGACCCCACTGCTTCGCGGAGATTCGGTGATCGAGCAGGAACCCGACCAAACCCAGATCACCCGCCGTTACACGGAAGAAGCAACCGGATGGATCCGCGTGCAGGCGCGCTCCCGCCGCCCGTTCTTTCTCTACCTCCCGCACACAATGGTGCACACCCCGCTTCATGCCAGCAAACGTTTTCAGGGGGCGAGCGGGCGCGGGTTGTACGGCGACGTGCTCGAGGAGCTCGATTGGAGCGTCGGAGAAGTGCTCCGCGCCATTCGCGAAGAGGGGGCGGACGACAACACCCTGGTGATGTTCTCTTCCGACAACGGCCCCTGGCTCATTCAGAAACAGGCGGGCGGCTCGGCCGGACTACTGCGCGAAGGGAAGGGGAGCACCTGGGAAGGGGGAGTTCGCGAACCCTTCATTGCCCGATGGCCCGGCAGAATTCCGGCCGGCGTTGTCTCGCACGCTTTCGGCTCCACCATGGATCTGTTTCCCACATGCGTCAAACTCGCAGGAGGCGCGCCGCCTGCCGGCCGCGTGATCGATGGCGAGGACCTGGGGCCGGCATTGTTTGACAAACGGCAGGACCGCGAGGCGATGATGTTCCATTACGCAGATACAGAAGTTCACGCGGTTCGCAAGGGACCCTGGAAACTGCACCTGGCCACTCAGTCGCCGGAATCGAACCGGCCGCAGTCCGAAAAACAAAATCCGCCGCTTTTGTTTCATCTGCTGCACGATCCATCGGAAAAGTACAACGTCGCCGACAGCCATCCACACGTTGTCAAGGATCTGCTGGCGCTTGTCGAGCGGCATAAGGCTGAAATGAAGCCTGGCGATCTGCAACGCTGAACCGCGCGCATCATGCTAAGTTGGAGCCATGGCAGACGCGAACCCGTTCCAGGATTCGCTCCGCTTCGAGCGACGCCTGCCTCCCTGCGCGATCGTCATATTCGGCGCTAACGGAGATTTGAGCAAACGCAAATTACTGCCGGCTTTGTACCGGCTTGCTTTCGAGCGCCGGATGCCGCCCGGATTCGTAATTTGCGGCAACTCCAGAACCCCAATGTCCGATGAGCAGTTCCGCGAAAAGATGAAGGCATCGGTGAAGCAATTCCTCGAAGCCAGCCCATTTGATGAAGAGTTATGGGCCGATTTTGCGGGATCGTTAATCTATGTGGCCGGCGACCTCGAGGATCCGGGTCTTTACCGTGAGATGGCCGCGCGCCTTGCGGCCCACGAGAGTCAGACTGCGGGCAACATACTGTTCTATCTTTCCACCCAACCGGGGCTTTATGCGCCCGTGGCGCTGCATCTCGGAGAAGCGGGCCTTGCGCGAGGCCCGGGCTGGCGGCGCGTGGTGGTGGAAAAACCCTTCGGCTACGACCTCGATTCCGCCAGGCAATTGAACGTAGCTCTGCAATCGGTATTCCCCGAACCGGAGATTTACCGCATCGATCATTACCTCGGCAAAGAAACGGTTCAGAACATTCTGGCGTTCCGGTTCGCCAACGGTATCTTTGAGCCGCTATGGAATCGCCGCTACGTAAATCACGTGCAGATCACCGCCGCCGAGAGCATCGGAGTGGAAGACCGAGGCGCTTACTATCAGGTTTCCGGCGCGTTGCGGGACATGATACAAAATCACCTGCTGCAAGTGCTGGCCACCGTGGCGATGGAGCCATCGGCGGCGTTCGAGCCGAACGCGGTCCGGGATGAACGCGCCAAGCTGCTGCGATCCATACGGCTGCTCAAGGAAGAGGAAGCGGCCACCCACTCAGTGGCCGGTCAATATGGGCCGGGGCGCATCGGCAACACCGAACATCCGGGCTTTCGCCAGGAACGGGGAGTACATCCGGAAGCGCAAACCGACACCTATGCGGCGGTCACCTTCTTCATCGACAACTGGCGCTGGGCGGGCGTGCCGTTCTACGTACGCAGCGGGAAGCGGCTGGCCAAGCGCGTCACCGACATTGCCATTCAATTCAACTCCGCCCCGCTTTCCATCTTCGAGCGCGAGAATTCGCCGGGACGCATGGCGCGGCCGAACCTGCTGATTCTGCGCATTCAGCCGGAGGAGGGCATTTCCCTGCGGTTTTTTTCGAAGAATCCCGGCGCCGGAATGAAGCTGCGTCCCGTGTCGATGGATTTCAATTACGGATCGAGCTTCGGAGCGCGCACGCCGCCGGCTTACGAAACGCTGCTGGTGGACGCACTGGCCGGCGACACAACGCTCTACACACGCCAGGATATGGTGGAAGCAAGCTGGGCCGTGGTCGAGCCGATTCTCAATCTCTGGTCGTCGCGAAAGCTCGATTTCCCGAATTACGAAGCGGGAAGCTGGGGCCCCAAAGAAGCCGACGATATGCTGGCGCGGCGCGGCCATCACTGGAGGACGCCGTGAGCGCCGCCGCCGCCGTCACACCCGAGCGAATCCTCAAAGAGCTTTCCGAACTGTGGACTTCGCTCGGCAGGCAGGAGTCCAAGGGGGTGCTGCGCGCCTGCGCCATGACGCTGATCGTCGCCGCGCGCGAGGACGAAGACGAAGGGATTATCGGGGAAGGGCTAGCCGGCCTCATGCACGATCATCCAAGCCGCGCCATTGTTCTTCGCGTCCCCCGAAACGATCAGGAACCGCTTATGGCCCGCGTGTTCGCACAGTGCTGGATGCCATTCGGCCGCAGACAGCAGATTTGCTGCGAGCAGATTGAGATCACAGCTTCAGAGCCGGTTCTTGCCGACGTGCCCCGCCTGGTGTTGGGGCTCATGGCGCCCGATTTGCCGGTGGTGCTGGTTTGCCGCAGCCCTCGTTTGTTCTTGATGCCTGCGTTTGCGCCCATGCTGCGGATGGCAGGCAAAGTGATCGTCGATTCGCGGGATCATGAACCCGCGCTGCAAGTCCTCGATCACATGGCAAGCTGGAGCGCGAACGAGGTTCCGGTAAACGATCTTGCCTGGACCGCGATCACGAGATGGCGCGAGTCCATTTCACACGTTTTCGACAGTCCCCGGTTGCGAGGGAAACATAACCGCATTGAGAAGGTTTCCCTCAGCCTCGGTCCCGGCGCGAACATCTCCGAGGCGTGCTATCTTGCCGCCTGGCTGGAGTCCTCGATCGGCAATGGGATCCAGGCGCAGCTCACCCGCAACCCCACCAGCGAAGAGACCCTGACCGTCATGCTGAGCGGCGAATGGATTCAGTTACGATTTTTTAAAGGCGAAGGATCCTGTCTCCACCTGGATTGCGACGGGGTTGCCAACAGCGCCGCTTTCCCAGTATTATCCGACTGGGATCTGTTGCGCGAAGAGCTCGCAATACCAGGGCGCGACCGGATCTTCGATCGCGTTCTCCCCAGGGCCGTCGCGCTGGCAAGGGGGTGAAATGAGCATACACTGGCATTCCTACAAATCCGTTAGCCAGGCCGCCGAAGCCTGTTCCCGTCACATCCTCCTACGGCTGGAAGAAGCAATGTCGGGGCACGGGCAGGCCTCGCTGGCTGTTTCGGGCGGCTCCACTCCGGCGCTGCTCTTTGAATACATGGCGAAGGAAAGACTTAAGTGGCAGCACGTCCATTTGTTTTGGGTGGATGAGCGGTGCGTGCCGCCCGGCGATCCGGAAAGCAATTACCTTCTGGCAGAGGAACATTTCATCAAGCCGGCCCGATTCCCCCAGCGCAATGTGCACCGCATTCAGGGTGAGCTTCGGCCGGATGTGGCCGCCGAGAATTATTCCCAGGACATTGCCGGGTTCTTTTCCCTGCGGGATGACGAAATGCCGCATTTCGACGTAATCCATCTCGGCATGGGCGCGGATGCACACATCGCAAGTCTATTCCCCGGCCAGCCTATGATCGAGGACCGCGAAGCGATCGCCGCCGCGGTGTATGTCGAGCCGGCCGCCAAGTGGCGCATTACGATGCTGCCTGCCGTGTTGCTGGCGGCACGCCACGTCGTGGTGCTGCTTGGTGGCGAGGACAAAGCCGAAGCAGTCCGGAACGTGTTCGACGCGCCTTATGAGCCGCTCAAGTATCCGGCGCAGATCGTGTCGCATCATTGCCGCCACGTCACCTGGTTCGTGGATCAGGCGGCGGCCGCCGCCACCACGCTATGAACCGCAGGCACGCGGCCGCTTCGCTGCTGGCGGTGGCCGCCGGCGGCGCCAATGACCCAACCAAGCCCTCGCGCGTGCGATTAATGCTGGGCGGGGACGTCATGCTCGCCAGACGGGTGGGTCTCGCCGCCCGGACGCGCAATGATCCCTGCTGGCCGTTCCGCGGCGTTGCGAAGCAGTTGTCAGCCGCCGACCTGGCCTTCGCCAATCTGGAATCGCCGTTTGCGGATACACCGCCATACTTTGAGGAGCGCATGGTGTTCCGAGCGCACCCGGAGATGGTGGAAGGCCTCAAGCTGGCCGGCATCGACGTGGTTTCCACGGCCAACAACCACGCCCGCGACGCGGGAGCACGCGGCATCGAGTTCACGCTGGAATGGCTTGCGAAGAACGGAATCGCGGCCGTGGGAACGGCTCTCGATCCCGCCCATACGCGAAATGGCATCGTGATGGAAAGAGGCGGAATAAGCTTCGGCTTTCTCGCCTACACGTTTGACCAGCGCAACGGCAACCATAAACAGGATGACCCGCGCATCGCCATGATGGATCCCGCCTCGGTTGCCGGCGATATTGAAGGGCTTCGCCGGCGAGCCAACGTGGTGATCGTCTCAATGCACGCCGGAGGGGAATATCAGAAGCGGCAACACCCGTCCCAGGTGCGTTTTGCGCGCGCCGCGGTGGATGCCGGCGCGGCCGTCGTGGCAGGCCATCATCCGCATGTGATTCAACCCGTCGAGCGCTACCGCGGCGGTGTGATCTTCTATTCGCTCGGAAACCTGGTCTTTGATCAGAGCGTGCCGCCAGGGGTCCAGCAGGGAGTTGTGGCCGAAGTTGTCTTTTTGAACGGCCGGCTCGATCAAGTCGCCTTGCTTGAGGTTGAGATTACAGACGGCGCGCCGCAATTTCGCGAGGGCCAAGGAAAAAAGCCTGGCTAAACCGCCAAATGGATAGCGATCCGCTACCGCATACCATGCCCGTTCTACATGCACCTCGTTCAACTTTCTCGCCGAGGCCACATCCTTGGCCGCTATGGCATCGAGGATGGCGTGATATTCCTGGTGCCCGGACACAGGCCGGTCCGTGTTGGCCCGTATACCATATACCAATGACTGCCCGTAGGATACTTACACTCCCACTTTCGGCCACGGTTCATCTTGCGGATACCGCCATGGGACCGCGCAGAAACGGTATCGAGGTCATTGACTTGTCCGCCGGCCGGTCGGCCGAGCATACGCCTGGCTTCATCCGCGAAGCTGCCAGCCGCGCGATGGATGACGGTATGACCCATCAGACGCCCAGCCGCGTCACGGCTGAGTTCCTGACGAGCTGCGCGCAAAGACTGAAGCGAGAGAACGGGCTCGCCGTGGATCCGGAAACACAGATCCTGGCAACCTGACTCGCGGCAACTATCGCAACTACTACCCCCTCTTGATCGAGCGCGCCCTCAACTGGCTGGACAAGAAATGACCCGCCGCGACGATGCCCGCATGGTGGAGAGCGTGCAAAACTGTGAACGGCAAGAGCGTTTAATCTTTCCGCACGAAGTGCGCGGTGGTCGCCAGGATGAACTTGTCGAAGTCGAAGCCGTCCTCGCGCATGGAAAAGGACACCGTGTGCACCCCAGGCTCTTTGACATCGAGGTAGATGAGGCCCGGCTCGCCGCAGTGAACTTTTTCGGTACGCTGTTTGCTCGCGTAGGTCCAGGCGTTCTTGCCTTCGCACCATTGCATGCGGCGGCCGGATTCGGGCCAGGTTCCGTTGATTCCCACATGGATGCCGTTGTCTTCAGGGCCGGTGGAGTAGGCGCGCACCCAAACGTGGTAGCGGCCTGGCGTGGTGAAACGAATGGGGTAATGTACGACGGCCATTGCGCCTGGCGTGTTGCTGAAGTTCTCGCCGGCGACGAGTTTGTCGTCATGCGTACGGCGCGTGTCGGGCAGCACTTCGATGTAGGCGCCGCCGCTGGCCTTGGCGGCGTGGCCGGTACGCTGGATGTGCCATTTGCGGACTTCGGTTTTCTCCTGGCTGGTAAAGTCTTCGGCTTCCACTTCAACCAGCCCGCCGGATTCGACGGCAACGGCCCTTGGCTCCTGGGCCGCGGCGGAGGAAACCGCCAAGAGCGCGAGCGGTAACCATATGTTATGGGTCATAGGAATCGGTCTACTCTTCCCTGCGCTGTGTAGCCTTATTTGGATTGCAGCACCGGCACGCCTTCACGGTTCGGCTTGCGGGCAAGAGGCGCGCCGGAAAATTTCATTATGGTGAGTTCGGCCCGGTAGAGAACTTTGCAGCCGTTCTCCAGATGCCCACCGAAAGCGTTCCCATCCACGCCGGAGAGCGTCATGTGCAGATGCGGCTCGCCAGCCGCGATGATCCCGTTGACGCTCAAAATCTCCATAATTTCTTTCTTGGTTGTGAATTTCTGCTCCGGTTTCGCCGCCAGTGACGTGACGCCGTGAAAGGTGCACTCCTGCAACGAGCCCGCAGCGGTCAGCACAGCGCCGTCCTGGATATTGTGTTTCCGGATGATCGCGTTGATGGATTCCAGCAAGAGATCGTTGCGATCCAGCCGCACGCGAATGATCTCATCCGCGCGTGCTCCGCCGAAGGATTTCGGCAACTCCTGGGCGGTCAGCGTCGAGCAAAACAAGATAACAAGCAAAAATCGCATGTCAGTATCCTTTCCTTATCCTTCTCCAGATTGCGCTGGTGGTTACAGCCTCGGCACCGGCGGCTTCACCGGCGTCCATGAAAAAACGCCTTTGCGGCGCAATGGCCGGCGGTAAACGCGGTCGCCAGCAGTCACATACAGCATAGTGAGATCGGGACCGCCGAAGACTACGTTCGCAAGCGGGCCACTATGCGGTTTGTTGAGGATTGCTACAACGCGGCCGGGCGGGTCGCAGATCTGTACACCCAAACGAGTGGTCACGTAGAGGTGCCCCTCGGTGTCCATCGTCATGCCGTCGGCCGATGTGGCCGAAGTTTCGTCCGTGGTTTCGAGCCGGTAAAACGGCTGCCCGTTCGCCAACGAGCCGCCGTCCTGAATCTGGAACGACCATACCCACCGGCCCCGCGAATCCGCCACCGCCAGCAGCGATTGATCGGGCGACAGGATGACGCCGTTGGGAAATTCGATCCCTTCGTGAACGACTCGCTTGTTGCGCTTTGTGTCAATAAGCCATACACGTTTGTTGCGCGGATCGGTGAAGTAGATCTCGCCTTTGTGCGTGATCGCCAGATCATTCGATTCCACCTCTTCGGCGATCACCGTTTCCGCGCCGCTGCCGGCATAGGCCACAATCCGCTTGCGCCCGTTCTGGCAGGCATAGAGCAGCCCGTCCGGCCCGAACATCAACCCATTTGCGCCGCCGGAATCTTCCTTGAACACGCTCACCTTGCCGTCAACATCGATTTTGTGGATGCGGTTGTTGGGGATGTCGGTGAAATAAACGTTGCCGGCCTTATCGACAGCCGGACCCTCGGTGAACCTGTGACCGCTCGAAACCAGCTCCCATTCCTTGTCAAGGTCGGCAATCAGGGAGACCATGTGGCGGTCGCCGCCGGAGCGCGCGCTCCGAACCGGCTTGGGATGATCCTTCCAGAGCCAGCGCAGCGCGTCGGGTAGAATCGCCGCGCCGTGCCGGCTGTTATGCCCTTCCGTACCAACGACAAACGTGCTCTCATAGCCGGCGAACTCGAGCGCGGAGGCCATGTCCTGGTTGGCGATGAACCAGTTGCCGGCATAGATGTTGTTGTCGGCTTTGCCATCTTGCAGGAATACTCGCAGCGGTTTCGGCTCTGTTTTGCGAATCAGCGTCGCGTAGTTATGGCCGCCGCGCAGGTTCGTAAAGCTACCGATAAAGCTGAGCACGCGCCGGAAGGCGTCAGGCCGGTGCCAGGCGGCGGTGAGCGCGGCGCTGCCACCCGAGCTCGATCCGGCGATAGCGCGGTCGTTGGGATCCGCGGAGAGATTGTAGCTGGAGGCAACCTCCGGCAGAATCTCCTCGATCAGAAACCGCGCGTATCGATCGCTCACCGCGTCGTACTCGAAGCTGCGGTTGAAGCGGGCCTGCTGGTTTTCGGCAGGCGCAGGGAGCACGCCCGGGTTGATAAAAATGCCGATGGCGGGCGGCATTTCGCGCTTGTGAATCAGGTTGTCAAAGACAATGGTGGCGCGCCATGCGCCGTCCTGCCGCACGTAACCGCCGCCATCCTGGAAGATCATGACAGCGGTGGCACGCCCGGCGTCATATTGCGCGGGGACGTAAACCCAATAGTCGCGAACCGTGCCGGGGAAGATCTTGCTGGTGAAACTGTGCTGGGAAACTTTACCTTTCGGTACATTCGCCTGAGGCTGGGAGTCCGGGCCGGGCGAGTATTCCTGGGCGGCGGCAACCAGGGTAAAGGCGGCAGCAAACACAATCAGCTTTGACATTGTGCACATGCTACCAAGCCGGTGCCGCGCCTTCCAAGCATGCTTGCCGGAAGCAGCAAAAATCGACACCGAATCGCGTCGAATTCAGAAACTTTTTTCGGCGCGGATGCCTCCTTATTAGTGAGGGTCCTGGTAGCCGCAATGCACTGGCAGAGGTCGCCAGGAACACGAGATCGAGCTTGCCGGCGGAGCGTCAAAGGCATCGCCGGAGGGACGTCAGGCAGGTATGCCGGATGGTCCACTGCGGAAGTTGTTTGACCGGATTGCGTCTTCTTGCCGGCTGTCATGCCGGAAACGAGACCCGGTTACCGCCGCTATAGAGCGGCACGAGGCAGATGGGTCATTCGCGGATACAGGCTGGTTCCTCCCCCTGAGGCGTCTCCGCCGGCAGTGTTCATGCCGTCTTCGACTTCGCCGCCTGCGGGTGATCCCGATGCAATTCCAGATCCAGCCGCTCGCGCAGCATCGCGCGTGCGCGGTACAGACGCGACTTGATGGCCGCCTCCGACGCCTTTAACCGGAGCGCGATCTTGCGGATCGGGATTTCCTCCAGATCGTGTAGCCGGTAGGCTTCGCGATAGATCACGGGAAGATGGTCGAGGGTCCTGCGGAGGTGATGATCGAGTTCCTCCTCCATCGCGTGCTGGTCGGGCGGCTGCTCGCCCGAACGAAGCTCTGGCGACGCTTGGGATAGCGAGTCGAGCCTGAGCATCGGATGGAGTTCCTCGCGCCGCTTCATCCGCGCATAGATGCGCCGAGCGATGCGCACCAGCCATACCTGGAACGAATCCGGATCCTTTAGCTCATTAATGGATTGGCTGGCCTTGGTCAGAGCCTCAATCAGCAAGTCTTCGGCATCCTCGCGGTTGTGGCACAGATTCAGCAACTGGCGGTAGACCGCATCCTTATGCTGCTGGACAAGCTTCTCAAAGTCCATGACACGGACCCTACTCCCCCAGTATGCCGCCTTTTTTGGAAATAATGTATGCATGCATCGCAGAGAACTCCTCCGCCTGTCTTTCGCCCTGCCAGCCATTCTGAAGGCTGAAAAGGACTACCCCCGTACTGTGCCCGAATATGAGAAGCCGTTGTTTGACCTTCACAAGCAGTTCCGGTCCGCGGTGAAGATCGCCTCGATCGAGTATTTGCGCAATGGCAGGTCGACGTTCGTTCGCGCCACATCCTCTGACGGAGTTGCGGGCATCGTCCGCACGAAGGAGATCGAGGATTTCGTCCCTCTGCTGCTGAACAAAATCATTCCCGCATTTCAAGGCAAGGACGCCAGGGATCTGGAGACGCTTGTAGACGATGTTTACATCAGGAACTACAAGTTGGCCGGGCAGCCGTTCTGGTCGCCTGTGGCCGCCGTCGAGCAGAGCATCTGGGACCTGCTGGGTCGAACGGCCCGCAAGCCAGTGGCGGAGTTGATGGGAGGGATCGTACGCCGCGAGATCCCGGTTTACCTTTCCGGATCCGGGCGTGAAACCACTGCCGAACAGGAAGTGGACGTCTATGTTCGCGGGGTTCAGGAGACCAACGCCAAGGCCGTGAAGTTCAAGATCGGCGGCCGCATGAGCCGCAATGCCGATGCCTATCCCGGCCGCACGAAAACGATGGTCGAGCTGGCCCGCAAGCGCCTGGGCGACGGCGTCGTGCTCTATGCCGACGCCAATGGCTCCTATGACGCGAAGGTGGGGATCGAGGTCGGCCGCATGCTTCAGGGGCTGGGTTTCAAATTCTTCGAGGAGCCGTGCCCGTGGGAGGAAGTGAGCGAAACCAAGCTGGTAGCCGACGCGCTTGAAATGCCTGTCGCGGGCGGAGAGCAGGATTCGTCTCTGTGGAAATTCCAGGACATGGTTAACCGCGGCGTGGTCAACATCGTGCAGCCCGATCTGAATTACTCGGGCGGCCTCATCCGCTCGGCGCGCGTGGCGCGAATGGCGCGGAAGGCCGGAATTACAATTGTTCCCCACAACACGCAATCCGACTCGGCGGCCTGCAAGATGCTTCAATTCGCGGCAGCCATCCCAAACATCGGTCCGTACATGGAATTCCCCTACCGCTCGAGACCGAAGCCGGTAAGCTGGTACACGCCGAATTTCACTATCAAGGACGGAAAGATCAAGGTGCCGGAGACAACGGGGCTCGGCGTGGAATACGATCCCGCGTATCTTAAGGCGGCCGAGATCGTGAAGGCTACGTAGGTCCCGCCGAGGCTGACCTCGATCCAATCGAAAGAGTTTTTTTCCTTTGTATAAAACATTTCTATAAAGATATGTTTTAAACATTCCGATCTCTTTACTGTGATGACGCTCGCGCTTTTGTACTGGCTGGTCCCGATCGCCTTCGCCCAGCCCGCCTGTGACGCTCCCGCCCGGCGCCTCCTTGACCACACCTTCTTCCGGATTTGCTACGACTCTTCGCTGAAGGCCCCCGTCTGGACGGAATACGAACTCCGCCCCGAACACCTGTCCGCCTCCGCGCCGCGCCGATTAACCTTTCGCCGCGACCCATCCGCGCCTTCCCCAGCCGCCATCAACACTGACTTTCGCAACTCTGGCTACGCACGCGGCCATATGATCCCCGCCGGGGATTTCGCGTGGTCCAGAGAAGCCTACGACGCCACCTTCTTTCTGACCAACGTGGTCGCCCAGAAACAAAGCGTGAACGCAGGGCGATGGCGCCAACTGGAGAATGCCGTAAGGCGCATAGCCGCTACGGCGGACTCCGTGCTGGTGTTCACAGGCCCGTTGTTCGATTCCGATTCGACTGAATTCCTGGCGTCCGGCAGAGTAGCCGTACCCACGCACACATACAAGGTCCTGCTTGCGGTGCAGGGTGACCGGAGGAACATGTTCGCCGCGATTATCCCCAACACCATGAATCCGACGCAGCCGTTGAACTACTTCGCGGTCACAGTGGACGAAGTCGAACGGCGGACCGGACTGGATTTTTTCAGCTTTCTCGAAGACGCCGAAGAGGCCGCGCTGGAGTCAGGTTTGGAATTGCTTCCGGGCCTCGGAGACGCGAATTCAGGACGTGCGACAATGAATTCGAGCCGGCCATGAGGGTCTTCGTAAATACATTCTTCGAGGAACGAGTGGAGCAACTGTTCGACTTGGCGGGACTGGTGGAGAAGATCTTTTCTTCCGCCGGACTTGAGTATCGGGTTGTGGGAGGTCTGGCTTCTTACATGTATGTGGAGGAGTCAGAGCCAGACGCCGGCCGGCTGACCAAGGACATTGATATCGCCGTTCGGCGCCAAGACTTGGACAGGATCAAGAAGGCCGCCGTAGCGTTCGGTCTTCAACACCGCCACGTGGCTGGAGTCGACATGCTCGTCCAAACCGCGAAGCCGTCGGCTCGCAGGGCGGTCCACCTCGTGTTCGCCGGCGAAAAAGTTCGTCCTGAGTATCCTGAGCCAACGCCGCAACTGGGGCCTTATCGAACCATCAAGGGACTTCGTCTGATACCCATTGCAGACCTGGTTCGCATGAAGCTCACCAGTTTTCGCGCAAGAGATGAAACGCAGCTCAAGGATTTGGACGAAGCCGGGTTGATCACGCCGGAAATCGAAGCCACGCTTTCGCCGATTCTCGCGGTGCGAATGACTCAGGTTCGGGCACGCGCCTAGCGGCTGGCTCAAGCATTGTTAGTATGTTCCCTTATGGACCAATCATCGACACTTGCTTTCCCGGAGGAAGCACTGCGCCGCTCAGGACGGCAGGCGCTGGAATCCATCATTCGCTACCAGGAGACGCTTCGCGAGCGCGGGCCGCTTGAAGTGACCGGGAGGGGAACGTTAAGCGGGCTGTGGGAAAATCTTCCGCGCGACGGGAAGCCCTTTGAGCAAGTGCTTGAGCGACTGGAAAGGGAAGTGCTGCCTTACATGGCGCGCCCGTCGCATCCGCGTTTCTTCGCGTTCGTGCCAAGCCCCAGCAATCCGGTGGGCGCACTGGCCTCGTTTCTTGCAGCCGGCTACAACGTGTTTTGCGGAAGTTGGATGGAAGGCGCCGGCCCCACCATGATCGAGCTGGTCACGCTCGACTGGCTCAAGAGAATCACCGGCTTCCCCGAGCAGGCCGGCGGGCTGTTCGTCAGCGGCGGCTCAATGGCGAACCTGACGGCGCTTGCGGCGGCTCGCGACGCACGGCTCGGCGAACAGGATTTTTCGCGCGGCGTGGTTTATTACTCGGATCAGACGCACTCTTCGATCGAGCGCGCGCTGCGCGTGCTTGGTTTCAGCCGCCGGCAGTTAAGAAAAGTTCCGAGCGATGACCATTTCCGGATGCCGGTTGCGGCGCTGAGGGACGCCATCGTCCAGGACCGCATGCTCGGCTGGCAGCCCTTTTGCGTGGTGGCCAACGCCGGCACCACCAACACCGGCGCCGTGGATCCGCTGGCGGAATTGAGCGATCTATGCCGGCCAGAGAATTTGTGGCTGCACGTCGACGGGGCTTTCGGCGCGGCGGCGGTTCTTTGCGAAGAAGGCCGGGGGCTGCTCACCGGTCTTGGCGAAGTGGATTCGCTGACGCTCGATCCGCACAAGTGGCTCTTTCAGCCGTTTGACTGTGGTTGTGTGCTGGTTCGCGATCAGCGCGCCCTGCTCGATACTTTCTCGGTTCACGCCGAGTACCTGACCGACGTTGCCGGACGTGACGCTGTGGATTTCTGGGACTGCGGCATCGAGCTTACGCGGCCGTTTCGCGCGCTGAAATTGTGGATGACGTTCGAAGTGTTCGGCGCGGATGCAATAGCCACGGCGATAGAGAGAGGGTTCGAGCTCGCGCGGGCGGCCGAAGGCGAACTGCGCCGCCGGCCCGATTGGGAAATCGTGACTCCGGCCAGTATGGCGATTGTTTCCTTCCGCTATCATCCTGACGGTGTTTCGCACGCGCTCGCCGACGTCTGGAATCGAGAGATCGGTTTACGCGTAACCGAATCGGGACGCGCTGCCGTTCTGTCCACCACCTTGCGTGGCCGTCCGGTTCTTCGTTTGTGCACCATCTCACCGCGTACCACAGAACAGGACATTGTTGAAACGGTGAATGCGCTGGACGAAACGGCGCGGCGGATCGCCGGGGCTTCCTAACGCAGAATGCCCAGTCGCCTGGCGACGCGCACGATAGTGTCGAGCGCTTCGTCCAGATCGGCGCGGGTGTGAGTGGCCGTTACAATAGTTCGAATCCGGGCACGCCCGCGCGCAACGGTGGGAAAGCCGATTCCCGTGGCGAAAACGCCTTCCTCAAACAATGCAGCCGAGAATTCGTGCGCCTCTTTGGCCTCGCCTACGATGACAGGCGTGATCGGTGATTCGCTCGATCCGGTGTTGAACCCAGCCTCAGAAAGGCGTTGTTTGAAGTAATTGGTGTTGTCCCACAGCGCCTGGATGCGTTCCGGCTCCTGTTCGAGGATGTCGAATGCAGCCAGACAGGCCGCGGCAACCGCGGGAGGATGCGAAGTGGAAAACAGAAAGGGCCGGGCACGGTGGTAGAGGAATTCAATCAAATCGCGGGAGCCGCACACATAGCCGCCTAATGCTCCAATCGCCTTCGACAGCGTCCCTACCTGGATGTGCACGCGACCGTGAACGCCGAAGTGATCCACGGTGCCGCGTCCGTTCCGCCCCAGCACGCCCGAAGCGTGGGCGTCATCCACCATCATGATTGCGTCATGCTTTTCCGCAAGCTCGACTAGAGCAGGCAGCGCTCCGATATCGCCATCCATCGAGAAAACGCCATCAGTGATCAGCAGCTTGCGGCCCGCCTTGCCCGCGAGTCCGGTCAGAATCTCGGCTGCCGCCGCCGCGTCCTTGTGCGCAAAAACATGGATGTTCGCCTTCGACAAACGGCAGCCATCGATGATGCTGGCGTGGTTCAGCGCGTCGGAGATGACGTGGTCTTCGGGGGTCAGGAGCGCCGCGACAGTGCCGGCATTGGCGGCGAAGCCGGACTGAAAGACGACGCACGCCTCCACGTTTTTGAAGGCGGCGATGCGCTCCTCCAGTTGTAAGTGCAGGCTCATAGTGCCGGCGATGGTGCGCACCGCGCCGGACCCCGCGCCATAACGCCTGGTGGCGGCGACAGCTTCCTCGATCAGCCGCGGGTGATTCGCCAGTCCGAGATAGTTATTCGAAGCGAGATTAATGACGTCGCGGTTGTCAAACCGGCAGCGCGGCTCGCAGGCGCTTTCAAGCACCCGCAGGCGCTGGTACGTGCCCTCGCTCTTCCATTTGTCCAATTCACCGGTCAGGTAGGCTAGCGGATTTGTCATGATTAGTTCAGGATAATGAATCCAGTGGCCGCGCTCCCGATGGAGCATGGATTAACACTATGTTCGGTTGATTCCGTTTTCTCCCGCTGCCCCAAACCTGCGCAGGCAGAATCCACTTTCCACGGTGTAGGCCAAGCCTACAAGCGGACCGTCGAAGGAGTCAGCCCTCAGTTTGCGGCGGCGGGTTTCAGATGAATGCGCTCCGCCATCGCCTTCTCCACGGCCTGCCTCGTATATGGCATCGGATGGTAGCGGCCGGCGGCCCAATCCTCGAGCAGGTTGCTGTAGTAGGGGCTTTCCGGATCGCCCGATTCGCCGGGGACGTTGGTCATCACGGACCGGTCCCAATCCGACAGATCGAGAATCTGGCGGTAAGATGCGCCGTTCGACTGACGGTAATTGGATCCGCTGGCAGCATTGACGGTGTTGCCATCGCCGGGCCGTGGAATGGGGCCGCGATGAAACTTGGCGGCGTGTTGATTGGAGACGCGCAAGGGATGCTCGAATCGCAAGGTGTGCAAACGGCCCCAATTCCATTGCGAGCGGTCCTTGCCAAGCCCGCGCTCAAGCTCATCGAGCGCCGGCCGCCACGCCTTTCCGATGGCCGCGCCATCACTGGCCTTCTCAAGCAGCTTGAGTGTAGTTACGGCGTCCATGCGGCCGGCCGCGGGGGAGTCCATAAGGAATTTAGGGATGTGGTTCAGCCATACCGAGAACAGCGTCGGCTCGATCAATTCCGGCCGCATCTGCGCATCCCATTTGAGCAGCAGGCCGGCGTCTTCGCGCAACCCTCCCTGGAACGAGGAAGCGTGCCGCTTGAGAATTTGCTGGAAACGGCGGGCCGGCAAACTGGTTACGTCCTGCTGCATGCGCTCAAAATCGGCCACAGTGAATTTGCTCTTCCCGGAGAACATTTCAACAATGCGCTGGTAGCGAAAAGGCGCCGCCCATTCGTAGGAGAGCGCGTGCGCGTAACCTTGCGGCAGGATATTGTGATTCGCGGTTGCGATGTAGTGGCGCGGCGGGTTGAACTCCTGAGGATGCTGATCAAGCGGCAGGTAGCCGCTCCATTCGTACTCACCGGTGTCGCCAGGAACCGGCAGGAGTCCGCTCCAGTTCTTACGAACGGGAGCCCATCCGGAGGCAATCCAACCGATGTTGCCGGCGCGATCGGCGTACACCAGATTTTCCGAAGGAACCTTATATCGCTCGGCTGCCTTGCGAAACTCGGTCCAGTTCTTGGCGCGGGAAAGTGAGAGCGCGGCCAGATAGCCCGCGCCGCCCGGCTCGAGCACCACGGACTTCAACGAGTAGGCGCGTTGATTAAGCCTATCCTCATAAATGACGGGACCATGAATTGTGTATCGCAATTCCACGGGCTGCTGCGACTGGCCTTTCACCGGCACCCGTTCCCGTACGATTTCCATCTTGCGCCAGCCGCCGCGATAGCGATACTCGTCCGGATTCGCGGGGTTCGTCCGTTCGACGTATAAATCTCCCTGATCGATGCCGACTATCGTGAACCCGAAACCAACCTCTTCGTTGTGGCCCAGCGCGATGCCCGGCAGCGCCGGCTCTCCGGCCCCGATGATGTTCCATCCCGGCGACACCAAGTGCACTGTCTTTCGCAATGAGGGGATGTTGATGGGCCGGTGCGGGTCATTCGCCAGCAGTGGTTTGCCGCTATAGGACAATGTGCCGTCAACCACCCAATTGTTGCTTCCCTGATCGACGTCCACGCGGGCTCCGCCGGTAGCAGCC
>Ga0187893_10005975_pt1 | contig 21226 bp, 16 predicted proteins | sample MA1701074metaG_FD_139574 | JGI IMG/M metagenome (GOLD analysis project Ga0187893, IMG submission 139574) | White microbial mat communities from a basaltic lava cave in the Kipuka Kanohina Cave System on the Island of Hawaii, USA - MA170107-4 metaG ...
ACTCGGTTCGCAGCGTTGTCGAAACGTCCGCTGGCTGGGTTGAGGGCGAAGACAGCCAGCTTCTTGAAGTAACCAATTCCGATACGTACCCGCCCAAGCCGCCGGCTGAGGTGACCGCAATCAGCAGCGGGCAAGGAATCAGCCTTGTCTGGCTGCCCAACACCGAGCCGGACCTGGCTGGCTATTGGATCTATCGCAGCGGTTCTGACAGGAAGCTTGAACGCCTCCAGGACCAGGTTCTGACAACGGCTTCGATCATCGACAAATCTGTCGAGAAAGGGCAGACTTACTTCTACCGCCTGAAGGCCGTCGATCTGAAAGGAAACGAGAGCGAGTTCTCAGAAGAAGTCAGTGATGCGATGGAGTAAACACTTGGACAGCCGCCCGCGAAGGACCGTAGTTTCAGTTGTCAACCAAAGTTCACAGCCATTTTGATTACGAATGTCAAAACATCCGACTGAAAACAGCCCGCTGCTGCAGCGACTCAACGATCTGAACCGGCAGGCCGAGTCGGGCGGTGGCGCCGAGCGCCAGGCCCGGCAGAGGTCTGCCGGCAAACTGACCGCTCGAGAGCGCATTGAGTTCCTCCTTGACGATGATTCGTTCGAGGAATTGGACAAGTTCGTGACGCACCGCTGCCAGGATTTCGGGATGCAGGCTCAGCAGTATCCGGGAGATGGGGTCGTATCCGGTTATGGGCGCATCGAGGGAAGGCTGGTTTATATCTTCGCGCAAGACTTCACCGTTTTCGGCGGCTCTCTTTCCGAAACCAATGCGCAGAAGATCTGCAAGGTCATGGATCTTGCCATGAAAATGGGCGCGCCTGTTATTGGCCTTAACGATTCAGGCGGCGCGCGCATCCAGGAAGGCGTGGTGTCCTTGGCCGGATATGCAGACATCTTTCTCCGCAACACCCTGGCTTCGGGAGTTGTCCCTCAGATCTCAGCCATCATGGGACCCTGTGCAGGGGGAGCGGTCTACTCTCCGGCTATTACTGATTTTGTCGTGATGGTGCGGAACAGCAGTTACATGTTCATCACCGGACCGGACGTGATCAAGACGGTAACTCACGAGGAGGTCAGCAAAGAGGAACTGGGAGGCGCCATGACCCACAACCGGCAAAGCGGCGTTGCCCATTTTGCAGCGACCAATGATCGGGAGTGTCTGAGCTTGATCCGGGAGCTGCTTTCTTTTCTTCCCTCCAACAACATGGAATCGGCACCGAGGCGCGAGACCCAGGATCCAGCAAACAGGATCGACCCAGCACTGGACAGCATCGTCCCGCCTGAAGCCGACAAGCCGTACGACATCAAGCGCATCATTGACAGCGTGTCAGACGACCAGCACTTCTTTGAAGTGCATTCACACTTCGCGCAGAACATCGTCGTCGGCTTTGCCCGCCTTGCTGGCCGGCCTGTCGGAATCGTCGCCAATCAACCTGCCGTGCTTGCAGGATGTCTCGACATCGACGCTTCGGTGAAGGCTGCGCGGTTTGTGCGCTTCTGCGATGCATTCAATATTCCGCTCATTACGTTCGAAGACGTTCCGGGCTTCCTACCTGGCACGGCACAGGAGTTTGGCGGCATTATTCGGCATGGCGCCAAACTGCTCTATGCGTTTGCGGAGGCGACGGTCCCGAAGATCACTGTGATCACCCGAAAATCCTACGGCGGCGCTTACTGTGTCATGGCTTCAAAGCACATTCGCACCGACATGAACTTCGCTTATCCGACGGCCGAGATTGCTGTCATGGGCCCGGACGGGGCAGTGAACATCGTCTATCGGAAAGAACTGGCTAAGGCCGCAGACCTGGCAGAAGAAAAGTCTCGTCGCATTCAGGAATTCAAAGACCGCTTTGCGAATCCATACCTGGCCGCACAATATGGCTACATCGACGAAGTCATCGCGCCGCGGGATACCCGAAAAAAGTTGATCACTGCCCTGAACATGTTGGATACGAAGCGTGATAAGAATCCACCCAAGAAGCACGGAAATATTCCTTTGTAGTTTCGCTTCTCGGGACCGTAGCGTCCGTCATTTCCGCGAAGACGGAAATCCAGACGGTGGCGAACTTGAGCTTGGGCTGTGCATGGCCGCAAAGAGGAAGGATAGGGCTTCACGCGCGCGCGGTGGGATGAGGCCGGTTACTCTCTAACTATGTCGAATCATTGTTCTCCATTCAGACTGTTTTGCTTTCAACTGAAGGTGGTTTTGATTCTAGCGATCGCGGCCATGGCCCAGGGCCAGGGCAGCTCTTCGGACGTCCCTACCCACAGTTTCGATTCAAAGCAAATTCATATTTCCCTGAATCCTGATCTGGACGTCGTCTATCACACATTGGCACATTTTGCGGTGCCTGGAGATCCTTCGAATCTCTTTTCCAAGGAATACATCGGGCACATCCACCAGGCCAAGAAGGATCTGGAGGTGGGCCAGACGAAACTCGATCAGTTTCAGGCCGCGCTGGAAGCAAGCTACCGGAAGCTGCCCAGGTTGCGTTTTCTTAATCTGGCCCCTTTTATGGCAGATGACTACGCCTCTTTCAAGCAGGCGCTGGCGATGATTGACTTCAACTTTCGCAACGAAGCCGAGGATTCGCGCGAAACCTATGAACAGCGCAAGGCTCGCGAGGCCTTGGCACCGCTGCTGTTTGGCAACACACGACGATTGATTCCACTGTTTAAGAACCGTTTCCCGGATCCTGCCGAGCACGAATTCCTGAAGCAGTTTGCCGAAAGCATGGATGACGAGCGTGACCGTTTCTACAAGCACTACCGGGAGGCTCGAACGGAAGTAGACCAGGCAAGCCAGGAAAGATTTGAGCAGCTCTGGAAGGCCGAAGGGCTGAAGCTCGTCTCACCCTGGGCCACGAGGTCGGGCGTGAACGTCTTTAACATCTATCTGTGTCCAGTGATGACGCGAAATGGACGGGGCGTTCCTGTAAACCAGGAACAGCGGGTGTTGTTTCATGTCGTTGCTCCATTGCCGGAAACGAAGGCGGAATCGATACAAACATTGTTTGTGGTGTTGCACGAGACGACTCACCGGCTGACCGACCGCCTGGTGGATTCGACCACAACGATTCCAGAAGGCCAGAAGCCTGCCTCACGTGAGAACGCAGCCTTCTTTGCCGATCACCTCTTCCTGAAGGCACGGCATCCGCAACATCATCAGGCCTACCTGAAATTCTTTCTGAGTCTGGATCAGTCCGGGCTGCCCGGGCCGGCAATAGAGAAGGAATTCCTCAAGAGTTATCCGGTGGACCCATCTTTGCAAAACGCTCTTGATCAGCTCGTCAAATCACTTTACTAGCATGTTCCGGAAGATTCTGATTGCCAACCGTGGAGAGATCGCTGTTCGTATTATCCGTGCAGCCAGGGAGATGGGACTCTCAACCGTGGCCGTTTACTCTGAGTGCGATCGCGCTGCGCTACACGTGCGCATGGCAGACGAGGCCTATCTGCTGGGGCCTTCGCCATCGGCGGAGAGTTACTTGAACATGGATAGAGTGATTGCGACAGCACTGTCGAGCCGTGCCGAGGCGATTCACCCTGGCTATGGTTTTCTGTCTGAGAATCCTGAGTTCGCACGAAGCTGTGCCGCGGCCGGGGTAGCCTTCATTGGTCCCTCAGCAGCGGCCATGGAACAGGTTGGAGGAAAGATCGCCGCGCGACAAACGGCGCTGGAGGCCAGGGTCCCGGTCGTTCCGGGAACGCGGGCAAGCATTCGGGATCTGGATGAAGCCCTGCAGGCTGCTGCGGATGCCGGATATCCCATCATGATCAAAGCATCTGCGGGCGGCGGTGGCAAAGGAATGAGGCAAGTGGAACGTTCGGAGCAAATGGCTTCAGCGCTGCGAGATGCACAGTCTGAGGCCGCTTCCGCTTTCGGCGATTCAGCCGTGTACCTTGAAAAATTGATCGTTGACCCCAGGCACATTGAATTTCAGATCCTCGCGGACCGCCACGGCACCGTGATTCACCTTGGCGAACGAGAATGCTCCATCCAGCGCCGGCACCAGAAGGTGATTGAAGAGTGCCCTTCCCCTCTGATGACCGCCGAACTGAGGGCCGAGATGGGAGCTGCCGCGGTACGAATTGCCACAGCCTGCGGCTACGAGAACGCTGGCACAGTGGAGTTCCTGGTTGATGCTGAGCGGAACTTCTATTTTCTGGAAATGAACACCCGCCTTCAGGTTGAGCACCCTGTCACGGAATGGGTCACGGGTCTTGACTTGGTTAAAGAACAATTTCGAATCGCTGCTGGCGAAAAACTGGCTCTGCGCCAGGATGAAGTCGCATGGCGCGGCGCAGCCCTGGAGTGCCGGATTTACGCCGAGGATCCGGCCAATCATTTTTTCCCTTCACCAGGAAAGATTACGGTGCTGAGAACTCCCTCCGGGCCGGGCGTTCGGGATGACAGCGGAGTCTACGAGGGCTGGACAGTGCCGGTGTTCTACGACCCGCTGCTTTCCAAACTCGTCACTTGGGGAAAAGACCGTGCTGAAGCCATCGCGCGCATGCAGCGCGCGCTTGGGGAGTATCAGGTGTCCGGCATTAGAACCAACCTGTCCTTCTTTCGGTCAATACTCTCGCATGAACAGTTCCTGGCCGGCAACCTGAGCACGGGCTTCATCGAGAAGTACCACTCCGCAGAGACATCGGAGAAGTCAGCCTCCCTTCAGGATATCGCCCTGGTTGCAGCGGCGCTTCACGCAAGTTTCGAAGGCCAGCCCGTAGGCCGGCAGAATGCTATCGACAGCGCCTGGAAACGATCTGGGCGCATAGACGCTCTAAACAACCTGTAACATCGAAGAAAGAGTGCCCTAAGGTGACAGCAGACTGGTGAAAACAAAACGCCAATTCGAGACCCTGGTCGAGCAGCAGTGGATGGCGTTGGCCCTCGAGACATCAACCGAAGGCTGCGTCGTGCATTTGCCTCATCGAGAACTGAAGATGGATGCTGTCATTCTGCATGAGGGCAGCTATTCAATGTTGATCGACGGGTGCTCTTTTGACGTCACGGTTCATCGTTCGCCGAGTCATTATCAAGTAACGGTGAACGGAGCTGAGTTTGACGTAGCCCTGCGCGATCCCAAAAAACTGAGTTATCGGTCCGGCTCGGGGGAGAATTCGGCAGGCCCAGCGTCTATCACAGCACCCATGCCAGGGAAACTGGTGAAGCTATTGATTGCGGAAGGCGATTCGGTGGAGGAAGGTCAAGGCGTGGCAGTTGTGGAGGCCATGAAAATGCAAAACGAGCTCAGGGCTGCCAAGTCCGGGACTGTTGAGAGGGTCTGCGTTGTTGAAGGACAGGCTGTGAACGCCGGAGAGATTTTGCTGACGATCCTGTGAGCGACAACAAGCGGCCGACCGGGAAAGTGGTCAGCGCAACACGAGTTCATTGTTTGGTAATTCTCTCCACGTTATCCATGTAGGGCCTAAGAGCCTCTGGAATGAGCACACTGCCATCTGCTTGTTGATAGTTCTCCAGAATTGCCACCCAGGTACGCCCAACCGCGAGACCGGACCCATTGAGGGTGTGGACAAACTCGACTTTCGCTTTGGGATCCCGCCGGAAGCGGATGTTTGCTCGACGGGCCTGGAAGTCTTCGAAGTTACTGCAGGAAGAGATTTCGCGATAGGCATTCTGCCCCGGCAACCAAACCTCCAGATCGTAGGTCTTGGCCGATGAGAACCCGAGGTCTCCTGCGCAGAGTGCGACAGTTCGATAGGGCAAGCCCAACCGCCTGAGGATGTCCTCAGCATCCTGTGTCAGCTTTTCCAGTTCATCGTAAGAGGACTCCGGCGAAGTGAATTTCACTAGTTCGACTTTGTTGAACTGATGCTGACGAATCAAGCCGCGTGTATCCTTGCCGTAGGAACCCGCCTCACTTCGAAAGCAGGGCGTGTAAGCAGTCATGGAGATTGGAACTTGGGAGCCCTCCAGAATCTCGCCTGCATAAATGTTTGTTACCGGAACTTCGGCTGTGGGGATCAGCCAGAAGTCCGTGTTCTCCACCTTGAACAGATCCGCGCCAAACTTCGGCAACTGGCCGGTGCCCTGCATACTTGAGGAGTTCACCATGAGCGGCGGAATCACTTCCAAGTACTTGTGTTCACGCGTGTGCACATCCAGCATGAAGTTGATGAGGGCGCGTTCCAGCCGAGCACCAAGACCGGTGTAAAGGCTGAAACGTGCGCCGGCAATCTTGGCCGCGCGGTCGAAGTCAAGAATGCCCAGGGCTGTTCCCAATTCCCAGTGCGCCTTCGGCTCGAAGTTCAGCTTTGGCTTTTCTCCCACGACACGGATCTCGGCGTTGGCTGTGGCATCAGGACCGGAAGGCACCGAAGCATGCGGAATATTCGGAATCGTCAACTGCAGAGCACGCAGCTTTTCATCGCACTGCTTCAGCTGCTCGTCCAAAGACTTAATGCGCGTTGAAACCTCTTTCATCTCAGCAATCCTGGCTGAGGCATCTTCCTTCTGCTTCTTTAGGGCTGTAATCTCGTCGTTCGTCTTATTCCGCAGATGCTTGAGATTCTCTGTCTCAACAATCAACTTTCGGCGTTCGGTATCGAGCTGTTCAAATTCGTCAAGAGCGACCGGGGCACCCCGCTCCTCCATCTTTTGGCGGACGAGGCTGAGGTTCTGGCGAATGAAGCTAAGGTCGAGCATCGAGTTCCTTGGGTGATGGCTTGAAGTGCAAGAAGCGTGTTCGCTGGTTCTGAATGCGATGCAGCTCGCGAAGTGGTGAAGTATAGAAGAGGCTGGAAACCGGAAGCAAGCCGGATCGCTCCCCTTTGGAGTCAGATCGGACTGGCCACTTGGTGCCCGGAAAACGCTGTTATCTGGCGACGACTTCCGCAGTTTTCAGCGCGCTGCTGTGCAAGAGCTCGAAATTCGCGGGATCGCTGAGAATTCGCGATACGAGAAGTGTATGCAATGCATGTCCGGCTTTACTTGCTACGATGCGTCCAATGAACGGGCGGCCGATCAGAGAAAGGTCTCCGATATTGTCGAGGATTTTGTGGCGAACGAATTCATCCTTGAACCTAAGGATGTCGTTCAGGATTCCCGTTTTCGTCAGGACGATGGCGTTGTGCATCGATCCGCCTCGCACCAGACCGTTTTTTCGCAACTCTTCGACCTCATGCAGAAATCCGAAAGTCCTCGCCGGCGCGATGTCACGAGCAAAGGTCTCGGGGGTCGCATCAAACTCGTAGCTTTGCCTGCCAATCATTGGGTGGGGAAAATCGATCGAGTAGTTGATCTGAAAGCTTTGTGCAGGGTAAATTGAGATCGTCTTTCCCCGCTCTTCCAGATGAAGCTCCTTGCGGATCACCAGGTAGCTCCTGGACGCTGCCTGCTTTTTCAGACCCACCCTCTGAATCTCGCTGACAAATTCCAGGGCGCTTCCATCCATGATTGGAACTTCGAGGTTGTCGAGTTCAACGATCGCGTTGTCAACGCCAAACACATAGAGGGAAGAGAGTAGATGTTCGATCGTTGAGATAAGAACGCCCTGCTTCATCAAGGTGGTCGCATAGGCTACGTGCGCAACATTCTTGACGGAGGCTTCTATCGGAAAATTTTCAAGATCGACTCTATGAAAGACAATGCCATGACCTGCGGGAGCTGGCAAAATTCTGAGGTTAACCGAAGCGCCCGTGTGAAGGCCAACTCCAGAAAATGAGATGGGTGCCGCCAAAGTGTGTTGAAATGCCAGGACATCCTCCCGAGCGACAAAATTTATCACTGCTTTGCACACTGCTTGCCATTCGGACAAGCAAGCAAATAAGTGATACACCAGAAACAGATTAGACAGTCAGCTGGTTGGCCTCACGTCACGCCATCTGTCTCCAATAAGATACAGTTCCGAGGAAAAGTGTTGCAGTAGCTTCGAGTGCGCCGGACTAGAGGTACTTGCAAGATCCACACTTTCAGCAGGTTCTTCAGGGTCGGCCTGTCCCCGTCAACAGCTCCCAACGGCCCTTGACAAAGAAGCAATTTCGCCATCATAATACAACCCCGACCAAAATGGTCGGTATTTGGTGGATCCATGCTAAAGCTCTCGAAAAAGGTCGATTACGGGCTGATGTCTCTGATGCACTTGGCTCAAAGGACTGAGCGCAGCTCTTGGAGCGCTCGAGAGATCGCTGAGAACTATGATATCCCACTGGAGTTATTAGCAAAGATTCTGCAGAAGCTGGTTCAGAAGGGATTGCTGGTTTCCCACGCGGGAACGCACGGAGGCTATTCCCTCAGCCGGCCTGCGGGGCGAATCAGTGCTGCCGAGGTGATCGAAGCCATTGAAGGACCCTTATCGTTAACCAATTGCATTTCTGACGATGGTTTGTGCAGCCAGTTTGAGAAGTGCAATGTGAAAAGCCCGCTGCAACGCCTCAATGAGATCGTGGCGCAGACGTTTCGAGACTTGACGATCGAAGAAATGAGTCAACAACACTTGGCAGATTTAGGATCGGGATTTAACACCGAACCCCGCCTGGTGACCATATCGACCTAAGAATAAGACGTTTAGGAGAACCATGAGCTCGTCGACAAGCACAATCCAAGAACTAGCCAACAAGGAATACCAGTACGGCTTTGTGACGGACATCGAGTCCGAGTCAATTCCTCGCGGTCTGAGCGAAGACGTTGTTCGGCTGATTTCCTCCAAGAAGAACGAACCTGAGTTCATGCTGGAGTGGCGACTGAAGGCCTTTAGGCACTGGCTGACGATGAAGGAGCCAACTTGGGCGAACGTTAAGTATCCTGCCATTGACTATCAGAACGTCATTTATTATTCAGCGCCTAAATCAAAGAAGGATGGGCCCAAGAGCCTGGATGAGGTGGATCCCGAGCTGTTGGAGATGTACAAGAAACTGGGAATATCCCTCCAAGAGCAAGAGCGCCTGGCCGGTGTGGCGGTGGACGCTGTTTTCGACAGCGTTTCGGTGGCCACCACATTCAGGGGCAAGCTGGCGGAAATGGGCGTCATTTTCTGCTCGTTTTCGGAAGCAGTGAAGGAGCACCCGGAACTGGTAAAGAAGTACCTGGGATCGGTTGTGCCCTACACAGACAACTTTTTCGCGACGCTCAATTCGGCTGTCTTCAGCGATGGCTCATTCTGCTACATCCCGAAGGGCGTTCGCTGTCCGATGGAGTTGTCAACTTACTTCCGCATCAATGCCAAAGACACGGGACAATTTGAGCGGACGCTGATCGTGGCCGAAGAAGGCGCTTATGTCAGCTACCTCGAAGGCTGCACCGCGCCCATGCGGGATGAGAACCAGCTTCACGCTGCAGTGGTGGAACTGGTAGCTCTCGATAACGCACAGATCAAGTACTCCACAGTCCAGAACTGGTACCCCGGCGACAAACAGGGAAAGGGTGGCATCTACAACTTCGTGACCAAGAGGGGAAAGTGTGTCGGAGTCAGTTCCAAGATCTCCTGGACACAAGTGGAAACAGGCTCGGCGATTACTTGGAAGTACCCCAGTTGCATTTTGCAGGGAGATAATTCGGTCGGTGAGTTTTACTCCGTGGCCCTCACCAACAATTATCAGCAGGCCGACACCGGGACAAAAATGATCCACATCGGCAAGAACACGCGCAGCACGATCGTCTCGAAGGGCATTTCCGCGGGTCACGGTCAGAATACCTACCGCGGGGCTGTCAAGATTCTGAAGGGTGCCACCGGTGCCCGCAACTATTCCCAGTGCGATTCGCTGCTTCTAGGCGACAAATGCGGAGCGCACACATTTCCCTACATCGAGGTCAAGAACAGCACGGCGCAGATGGAACACGAGGCCTCCACATCAAAAATCGGCGAAGATCAGATCTTTTATTGCAAGCAGCGCGGGCTCTCAGCGGAGGATGCTGTCAGCATGATTGTGAACGGCTTCTGCAAGGAAGTTTTTCGAGAGCTGCCGATGGAATTCGCCGTGGAAGCCCAAAAGCTGCTGGGTGTAAGCCTGGAAGGTAGCGTTGGGTAAGGAAGCCCCCATCTAGTCAGCGTTCGATGCCAACAACGCGACGCATTCAACTCGTGTCGCTGAGCAAGGAAACCCTAAAGCCTGAAACGGAGAAACGGACTTATATGCTTGAGATCAAGAATTTGCATGCGGGAATCGGCGGCAAGTCAATATTGCAGGGTATCAATCTGAAGGTCAACGCGGGTGAAGTGCACGCGCTCATGGGACCCAACGGATCGGGCAAGAGTACCCTGTCACAGGTGCTGGCCGGCCGCGAGGCCTATGAGGTTACTGAAGGCGAGATTCTCTATCAGGGGGAAGACTTGCTCGCTATGGCACCGGAGAATCGCGCTCGTGAAGGAATCTTTATGGCGTTCCAGTACCCGGTCGAGATTCCGGGCGTGAACAACACCTATTTCCTAAAGGCCGCTTTGAACGCAGTCCGCAAACACCGCAACGAGCCCGAGCTCGATGCAATGGACTTCCTGAAACTTGTGCGATCCAAAATGAAACTGATGGAAATGGACGAGAGCCTTATTAACCGTTCTGTCAATGAGGGTTTTTCCGGTGGTGAGAAGAAGCGCAACGAGATTTTTCACATGGCTGTTCTCGATCCCCGGCTGGCCATACTCGACGAAACCGATTCAGGGCTGGACATCGATGCCTTGAAGAGTGTGGCAAAGGGCGTCAACACGCTGCGTACTCCCGAGCGGGCGATGATCGTTATTACCCACTATCAGCGTCTGCTGAACTATATTGTCCCCGATTTTGTGCATGTGATCTCGGACGGCAAGATCGTTAGATCCGGTGGCAAGGAACTGGCCTTAGAGTTGGAAGCGAAGGGATACGGTTGGCTCGAAGAGGCCGTATAGGCGCCTCGATAAAATCAGCCAACCTCGAATCTGGCCGACCAGTAGCGTAATCCCGAGAGAACTTATTCAATGACGATCGCAACAATTCAAGAAACCGAGAACTATATTTCCAGCTTTGCAGGCTTCGAAAAGAGTCGTGCCGCGAACGAACCGGCCTGGCTCAAGCAACTAAGACGCGCCGCTCTGGACAGCTTCTTGCAACTGGGTGTTCCGACAACCCACGACGAAGAATGGCGCTTCACGAATGTTGCCCCAATCACGAGGGTCCCGTTTAAACTGGTAACCGATGCGAAAGAACCAAGCACTTCCGCGCTGAAAAGTTTCACTTTTGGCACTTGGCCAGGCGTCCAGCTCGTATTTGTAAACGGCAACTACTCCGCGGCACTGTCTTCGAATCCGTCGCAACCGAACGGGGTGTTCGCGGACAGCCTGGCAAGAGTTTTGGACGGGCAGGCCAATCGCCTACAGCCTCATCTGGCACATTATGCTGGAGTGTCTGTGGAGCCCTTTGCCGCGCTGAACACGGCCTTCGTATCCGATGGAGCTTTCGTCCACGTGCCAAAGGGGTGCGTGGTCGAGCAGCCCATTCATTTATTGTTTCTCTCGGTTGGCGAAAAGACTGACCCGAGAGTTTGCCATACTCGGGTCCTGGTGCTAGCGGAAGCGAACTCGCAAGCGCAAATCCTCGAGAGCTATGCCAGTCTTGGTGAAGGAGTTTCTTTCACCAATGCAGTGACTGAGTTGGTTGCGGATGAGAATGCTTTTGTTGACCACTACCGTTTGCAGCGAGAGAGCCTCGAAGCTTTCCATATCAGCACGGTTCAGGTTCAGCTGGGCCGCTGTGCAAACGTCTCCACCCAGACGGTTTCCTTGGGTGGATCGCTGGTGCGAAACCATGTGAACGCGGTGTTGGACGGCGAAGGTGGGGAGGCAACGCTCAACGGCTTCTATCTGGTCAACGGTCGTCAGCACGTTGACAATCACACTTCCATAGACCATGCCAAGCCGCACTGCAACAGTCACGAACTGTATAAGGGCATTCTGGACGGCAAGGCGCGAGGCGTCTTCAACGGCCGGATTATTGTGCGTCCCGATGCCCAAAAGACCGATTCCAAGCAGACGAACAAGAACCTGATTCTCTCCGAGGAAGCGCTGGTAAACACGAATCCTCAACTGGAAATCTATGCCGATGATGTGAAATGTACCCATGGCGCGACCATTGGTCAGTTGGATGCTGATGCGATTTTTTATCTCCGGTCTCGAGGCATTGACCTGGAATCAGCGCGTCATCTGCTCACCTATGCGTTTGCCGGCGACTTCATTCATCGCTTGAAGATCGAGCCTTTGCGCGTGGCGTTGGAAACAAGTCTCTTCGCCCGGTTGGCTGAGGGACAGGAGGAGCGATAAGGAATCCTATGAAAGGCCTTTCTGAAGTGCTCGCACCAGAAGCCCGGCGACCGACCCTTTCGCTGGACGTTGCCAGAATCCGTGAGGATTTTCCGATTCTCAAGCAACAGATCTGTGGCCGGCCGCTGGTCTATCTCGATAACGCAGCCACATCCCAGAAGCCGCGCCAAGTGATTGACGCGATCACCCGGTTTTATTCCGAGGATTATTCGAACATTCACCGGGGCGTGCACACGTTGAGCCAGCGATCGACGCAGGCGTATGAAGCCGTGCGCACCCAAGTGCAGCATTTCATTCACGCTGCTGAGGATCGCGAGATCATTTTTGTTCGCGGGACCACCGAGGGAAATAACCTTGTGGCTTTTGGCTACCTGCGCCCGCGCCTCCAGGCAGGGGACGAGATCTTGATTTCTGGCATGGAACATCACTCCAATATCGTGCCCTGGCAGATGCTTTGTGAGGAAAAGGGCGCGCGCCTATGCATCATTCCTTTCAACGATGACGCTGAACTGCTTTTCGACGAGTATGAAAAGCTATTGAATTCGAGAACCCGGCTGGTTGCGGTCACGCACGTCTCCAACGCCCTTGGGACAGTCAACCCGATTCGACGCATCGTTGAGCATGCGCATCGATGGCAGGTTCCTGTCCTGATCGATGGCGCGCAAGCGATCCCGCACCTCGCAGTCGATGTACAGGCCCTGGATTGTGATTTCTACTCGTTTTCCGGACACAAGCTCTACGGCCCGACGGGTATCGGTGTGCTGTATGGAAAAGCGAGCTTGTTGGAATCCATGTCTCCGTTCCAAGGCGGTGGAGACATGATCGCGTCGGTGACTTTCGAAAAGACCACCTACAACAAGATTCCTCACAAATTCGAGGCAGGCACACCCAATATTGCGGGAGTCATCGGATTGGGCGCTGCGATAGACTATGTGCAATCCATCGGCATCGAGGCGATCAGCGCCTATGAAGAAGAATTGTTGGCCTACGCAACCCGGGAAATTTTGAAGATTCATGGAGTGCGTATCCTGGGGAGCGCCAAAGAGAAGGCCAGCGTTCTATCCTTCACTCTGGAGGGTGTGCACCCACATGATGTGGGAACAATACTCGACCAACAAGGCATTGCGATTCGTGCTGGCCACCACTGTGCACAACCGGTGATGGATCGGTTTGAAGTTCCGGCGACAGCCCGGGCTTCGTTTGCGTTCTACAACACGAAGGAAGAAGTCGATGCTCTGGTTAACGGAATTCGCACTGTCATGGAGGTTTTCAGCTGATGTCGGACCTGCGAGACCTTTACCAGGACCTGATTCTTGATCATACGAAACGCCCGCGAAACTTTGGCCAGTTGGAAAACGCGAACTGCAGAGCGGACGGGCACAATCCCCTCTGCGGTGACAAGCTGACGGTATTTCTGGATCTGGAGAAAGGCGTTGTAAAAGACGTTCGTTTTCAAGGCTCAGGATGTGCGATTTCGACGGCCTCGGCCTCAATGATGACAGAAAGTGTCAAAGGAAAGACTCGCGCGGAAGCGGAAATTCTCTTTGAGAAGTTCCATCGCATGCTGACCGGACCTCAGGGTGTTGAGTTCGAAGAAAGCGACGAACTCGGCAAGCTCGTGGTTTTCTCCGGTGTGAAGGAGTTTCCCGTGCGCGTGAAGTGTGCCACACTGGCTTGGCACACTTTGAACGCAGCATTGAAACACCAGTCCGAGCCGGCTTCGACGGAGTGAGTCGAATGGCTCCTCGACAGGTGAAAAGCCTGTAGGGCAGACCGTGCTCTTTGCGGCTGCCCTACACCACTACGTTTTGAGATCGGAGTATAAACATGGAATCCACTATCAAACCTGCCGAAACCTCGGCAACTGCACAGAATCAGCACGAAGCCTCGCCAGATCTTGCTGCCACACCCGATGCGGCAGACTCTGAGGCGCTACGAGAAAAAATTGTCGAAGTGTTGCGCTCAATCTACGATCCTGAGATCCCAGTAAACATCTATGAGATCGGTTTGATTTACACAGTAGACATTGATGCCGCCAACGCAGTCAATATTCGCATGACTCTCACCTCGCCGGCCTGCCCTGCTGCCGGAACGCTGCCCGGAGAAGTCGAGGATAAGACTCGTCGCGTTGAAGGTGTCACCGACGCCAAAGTTGAACTGGTCTGGGACCCAACGTGGACACCAGCCATGATGTCGGAAACTGCCAAACTCCAACTTGGCATGCTGTAACATCCGCGCAAGTTCTCCTGTTACACCCATAGGGTAAAGCGTGCGTGCCTGTCCGCCTTCGACCGTTAGTGCTTTTCTGCAGTCTTCTCCTTCTGACCGGAATCGGATTCGGGTTATTGCGCTTCAGACGAAGCGTCGACGGCGCGCTTACTTCGTCCCGCCAAGTTGTCCTCGACCGGCAGTCGGTCTTCCTCAAATCAAGAGTCATCGTTCCACAGTCTAAGCCCGGCTTTTCGTTGTTCCCGGCCTTGCTCAGTGCCAGCACAGGTGCCGTCTTTCAAGGCCACCTCTTCGTCGCCTCGAATCAGGGACTCCTGCGCTTTGACGAGAACGGTCGGGAAGTGCGCCGATACACATCTCTCGACGGCCTTCCCGGTAATCACTTTACGGCGCTTGCAAGGACTGCTGAGGCTCTCTGGATCGGCGTCGGACCTCAGGGTCTGCTGAAATTCACTGGCACCCAGTTTGAGTTCTTCTATGCTGATCGATCCAGCGATTTTGAAGTGACGGCACTCTTGGCCATGCCTTCCGGAGAGCTCTGGATTGGAACCAAGCAGCGTGGACTGCTGGTTTTTCAGAACGACCGCGCCGTTGAATTCACCCCGACGATCGGTTCCCGGTTCATTACTGCACTGGAAGGTGACCACTCGCAGGCACTCATCGGGACATTTAACGAAGGGGTGTGGATCTATCGGCGGGGAATTCTCTCCCAGTTCAGCAAGACTGCGGGCGCAAAAGGCAGTCTACTGGACGATCAAGTAACATCTGTGGCGGGAAACCTCGAAGCAGTCTATGTCGGAACGCCCCTGGGGGTAACAGAGATTCGAAATGGCCGTGCTTCGCGAAACTTTGCCGAAGGACACACGGTTCGCACGCTGTCGATGGCCTCCTCCCCTGTTGCCGCGACTGATCATGGACTCGTTACCCTGGACGCCACCACCCTCCCTCAACTGGCCTCATCCCGGCCTCCCTCTGGGAAGGCCTATTACCAGTCTTTCGGCCATCATGGCACAACTCCCAGCGGCATCAACAGCATGCTCCCCGTTTCGAATGGCTGGCTGGCACTGGCTGACAACGGTATTCACTGGACGGATACGCTGGAACGTCCTGCCTGGGTGCCGTTTGGCCGAGACAATTCAGAACGAGCGCGTCATGAAAAGCTGATCCAGCCATTTCAGCTATCCGACACTAACATTTCTACCATGGCGTTCGATCAGGAGGGGAATCTTTGGGTGGGCTACTTTGACCACGGTCTCGATGTGTTTGACTCGCAGGGCACGCGGTTGATTCACCACGAAGACGATCGCATCTTCTGCGTCAATCACTTGCTGACTCTGCCCGATGGCCAAATGGCCGTCTCAACGGCAAACGGCTTGGCCATCTACCACGGAACAGCGCTCCGGCGCTTCATCACAGAGAAGCAAGGTCTCATTCACCGGGCTGTGGCTATGACGCATCACACAGGAGGAAAAGAAGGACGTTGGCTCGCAGCCACTGCAGAGGGGGTCAGTCTCTTCGAGGGTAATCAGCCCACCCAGAATCTGTTTGCCTTGCACGGCCTTGCCAGTAACCACGTCTATTGCGCCGCTTCACTGGGGAAACGGGTCTATCTTGGAACACTGGGCGGCATCAGTGTTCTGAACGAGGGTCGCATTGCGTTTTCCTGGAACATGGCCAATTCCGGCCTCGCAGCCAACTGGATCAATGCTTTGGCTGTGCTTGGAGCCAAGTTGTTCGTTGGAACCTACGGCGGCGGAATTCAAAGTGTGGATGGCGATGGGCAGTGGACGGATTATCGAGAAGCGATCGGACTGTTTGAAGTGAACTCCAACGCGATGGCGGTCGATGGCGGACGCCTCTACGTGGGCACTCTGGACCGAGGAGTCCAGATGTTCGACGATGGTCAGGGCCGCTGGCAGTCGTTGCGCGACGGTTTGCCGTCGCAAAACGTCACTGCCTTTGCCTTTGCGCCTGACTACGTCTTGGTTGGAACGGCTAGAGGCATAGTTGAAATCCGGAAAGGCGCTTTTTGATCCTCGGTAAGCGGCCGTTTGAGGATAAAGTGCTTGAAGTGAGTCACCAGACCAGGGAACCTTGGTATGATCACAAAGAGGCATCGAATACATCCGAGTCTCGATTAAATTGTGGTGAGTAGCCGCAGACCTTTAAGGCCACGCTTCGTTCAGGAAGCGAACCATGAGATCTCTCCGTGTGTTGCTTTTTTTATGCAGCCTCTCGCCACTGGTCGCAAGGGCATGGGGCAACGCCGGTGTTTTGATTCCTTCACCGGATGACAAGCCCGACCCCACCAAGCTCTCGCTCGCTGATATGCAAGTGTCGATTCTGGTCGACAATCAGAATGCGAGTGTCAGCATCAGACAGATTTTTTCCAACCACGTCGGCTCGATCCTCGAAGGCCAATATCTGTTTGCGCTCAATCCCGAGGCTCTGATCTCTGACTTCGCCGTTTGGGATGGTCCGATTCGCATACCGGGCGTTATCCTCGAGCGCAAGCGCGCGGAGGAGATTTACAATGCCCTCCGCTTGCAGGCTATTGATCCCGGCCTGTTGCAACAAGCCGAACAGGGCGAAGAAGGCGGCAGCCGCATGTCGTTTTTCTCAGCCAGAATCACGCCCATTCCCGCCTACGGCACCAAGCGGCTGGAACTTACGTACACCGAACGGCTGCGCTTGGAGCGACTGCAAAGCTACTTCTATCTGCCACTGAAGCCCAGGCAGTTTCAGAACCAGGCTGCGGGCCGGTTGCGGGTTGATCTTACACTCCGCCACGCTTTGCCGATGGCGAACTTCAAACAGGAAAGCGCTGCGTATCCGCTAGTCGTCGACAGTCAGGCAGCCAACGAAATCCGGGCTCATTACGAAGGCAGCAATGTGAACTTCCCTGACGACTTTGCGTTTACGTATGAATTGAGATCTCCCGGCAATCTTTCGGTTCTGTTCTACCGATCAAAGGACGATCGATATTTGAGAACAGGACTGCCTGTGACTGCCTTTGAGCGACCGCGCCGAAGCGAAGCAGGTGCAGAACCAGGCTTTTTTCAGGCGAGCGCCGTTTTCAATACAGGGATGGCTTCGTCAGCAGGCCGAGCGCATTCCGAATTCCTACTGCTGTTCGATACTTCGCTTTCGATCCGCTGGGACAAGCTGGAGCGGCAGTTTGAAGCTTTGCAGAAGATCCTGTACCACTTGCGACCTGAGGACCGCTTCCAACTATTGCTCTTCAATGTCAATGTAACTCCCTTTCGGCCGGCCACCGTTCCTGCAACACGAGAGAATGTGGCTGCTGCCCTGGATTTCGTGAAGACGAGTTTTCTGCATGGGGGAACCAATCTCAAGCAAGTGCTTCAAGCTGCGTTGGAATCTCTTCGACCACGGACTCGTTTCCCCCAAAGGGCTGTCCTCATAAGTGATGGCAATTCAACCTTTGGAAGTCTAGAAACAAAGACGCTCGCCCAATGGTTTGCTTCGGCAAATACATCGGCTTCAGGAACGAAGCTTAAGCTTTATGCTTATGGCATCGGGAACGATTGCAACAAGATTCTGCTTCGCACTCTGGCGCAGTCGAGCGGAGGACTATTCGAGTTCGTAGGTGAAACTGAAGCCACGGAGTTCAAGCTGAAGAACTTCGTGAATCACCTGACTCTCGATCCATTGTCCGACCCCCAATTGCAGATCTCTCTCAGCCAGAACTTCGCTGACATCTACCGCAGTCCCGACGATCCGGTGTTCGACCAGAGCGCGGCTCATTGGGTGGGAAAATATCGCGAACCGATGCGCTCTGTGGTGTTTACAGCAACTGCCCAACATCCGGCCGGACCACTCGAATTGACACGCTCCATCGATTTGCCCTCAGAAGCCACTCAGCACCTGTTTATTCCGCGCAATTGGGCCAAGGCGCGAGTCGAGTTTTTGCTGCGAAATATTGAGCTGCAAGGCGAAGACTCGGCAAGCATCAACGAGATTATCGAGCTCTCGAAGAAGTACAAGTTCGTCACGCCCTACACGTCTTTCTTGGCGGCCCCGCGATCGCTGCTGCGACCACGACTGATAAAACCAGGCGATCCAGTGTTACGCGTTCGAACAGACCCCGACATCCAAAGCATCACTGCGATTTTCCCTTTCGGTCTCACCAAGCAGTTGCGGTATCTGCCCGCTGAGCGGGTTTGGCAAACCCGCTTTCTGGCACCGAAAGAAATGGTGGATGGCGTCTATCATTGCCGCTTGATTCTGCGCGACCGCGTTGGTCGAGCTTACGAGGAGCAGAAGAGTTTCGTCATCGACAGCCGTGCGCCGTCAATTCGGGCCAGCGTTGGCCGTTCCACGTATCGGGCGGGCGAAACAGTTCAGGTCCGAGTCTTAAGTGACGCAGATACTCGCCGCATTCGTCTGAGCCTGGCTGGTCTGGAACCAGTCGAAGCCCGCTGGGACACCAGCATGAAGGCGAACGTCGCCCATATGGTCTTACCAGCCGAGATTGCAACCGGCCAGCACACCTTGGAAATTTTTGCTGAGGATTTCGCGCACAACGTTTCCAGCCACCAAACGTCGATCACTGTAACAGGGCGGTAATCAGAGTTGATGGCTGCCAGATCGAGAGGCGAAGCGTCAAGAGTCGAGCTTCGGATCGGTCATGTTAGTGAGAACGAGCAGGCGGGGTGAGGGCGAAGGGCAGACGGAGGACGGTCTACCCTTCGCATTCTTCAGCTTAACTATTATCTGTTGACCTCAGCAAGCTCCTTGACTTCGATTTTCTTCGGCAAGGTTGCCTTGGGCAGGGGAACGGACACTTCCAGTACACCATTCTTGAATGTTGCACTCACTGAGTCCACTTCGGTTCCTCTTGGCAAAGTCACCGTGTGTTCAAACTTCCCGTAGGAGAAGCTCTGGAAATTCCAGTCGCTTTCCTTTACATCTGAAGGAGCCTTTCTCTCCGCTTTGACGGTCAAGCGATTATTGGCAGTCGAGATGTCAACATCCTTCGCATCCACGCCAGGAATCGCGAATCGGTACACTGTCTGGTCATTTTTGGTGTAAGACTCCACCGTAGGGTCAAACGCTGAAATGTGCTGACGTGCGGGCCAGACCCAGCTGCCATGGAACAAGTTGTCAAACTCTTCAAAGACCTCATTGATCGGTGTTCTTCGTACCAGTGCAAGCATTTGTTCTTCCTCCAGTTCTAAATTGGTCAGAGCTCTTAACAGCCCTGTCTCAGCCGCGATTACAAATAAGATTCTGTTTGAGGGTTGTCAAACAAGGCTGCAAAAAAGTTGGTCAAACGAGCCACTACCTGAGTCGCAGGAGAGTCCCGAACGCTTGCCTGTCTATAATCCATTGGACTGGAATTCCCACGCTCCTTCCCATCCTCGACCAGGAACCGGCCGTCAGATTCCGGGGGCGATTCGCCTTATTGGCCCACCGTGACAAACTCCTTCTAAAATCGTTGGACTTGCGATAAGACAGCCGCATGTTTCTCGAAGTCGCTCTACCGTTGCCTCTTTTGCAAACATTTACCTACCGCTGCCCGCCCTGCATTTTCCAGCGAGTACAGCCCGGACAACGGGTTCTGGTACCGTTTCGGCACCAGAAAATTGTCGGATTTGTCGTCAAAACAATTGAGGATCTTCCTAAGGACCTCGCTCCGGATATCGCCCTCAAGGAAGTGCTGGAACTGATCGACTCTTCGAGCTTGATTTCTGCAGAGCTGTTTCGGCTGGCGGAATGGGCTAGTGACTACTACTTTGCCTCCTTGGGCGAAGTACTACGGTCTTGCCTCCCGCCCAAGAGCAACCCAAGGACACACAAAATAGTCGTGATCTTACAGAGCGGATTGGATGCCCTGGAGCGCGACGAGGACACTGCGGAATTATCCTTAGAGGACCGCCGGATTCTTCGCATCCTGAGTGAACACCAGGCCCTGGGGCTGAAGGAACTCGCGCACCGAGCCGGATTCGAGGTCGGCGACCGCAGCTTGCACAGGCTTGTCTTCAACTCGTGGGTTCAGGTTCAGCACCAGCTCGCGAAACCAGCGTTGACAACTCGCTTCCAGAAGAGTGTTGCATTGCGGGAGGGAGCTGCGATCGAAGCCTTGAAGCTGACCCTACAGCAAAGCAAAGTTGTTCGCAGTCTGAAGGTTCGTAGGGAGCCCGTGGCTGTCGCGGCACTATTAGAGGAACTATCGATCTCCGCATCGGCGTTGCACAGCTTGCACAAACGAGGTCTTGTTGTTTTTTCGAATGAAGCCGTCCGTCGAGACCCTCTCAAGAATCTTCCCGCTTTCGCCAGCTCAAATTCGCGTGCGCTTACCCCCGAGCAACTCGCTGTGCTTAAGGACCTGCACCAGGCCTTGTCCAGTTCTTCGTTCGTGCCCGCATTGCTGCACGGCGTTACAGGCAGCGGAAAAACGGAAGTCTATCTCTGCCTCATCGAAGCGTCACTCGCGCGTGGCAGAACGGCACTCATGCTGATGCCGGAAATTGGGCTGACACCCCGTATTGCGGAAGAGTTCAGGCAACGTCTGGGGCCGGACATAGCCATCCTGCACAGCGCCTTGAGTGATGGAGAGCGTTTCGACGAATGGTGGAGGATCAAACGGGGTGACGCGCGCGTCGTCGTCGGAACGAGATCGGCGCTGTTTGCTCCGCTGGAGAATCTCGGACTGATCGTCGTCGACGAGGAGCATGATCCCTCTTACAAGCAACAGGAAAGTCCACGTTACCATGC
>Ga0187893_10005977_pt1 | contig 21221 bp, 21 predicted proteins | sample MA1701074metaG_FD_139574 | JGI IMG/M metagenome (GOLD analysis project Ga0187893, IMG submission 139574) | White microbial mat communities from a basaltic lava cave in the Kipuka Kanohina Cave System on the Island of Hawaii, USA - MA170107-4 metaG ...
CCGTGCAGGTGGATCGGATGACTCATCATCGTGTCGTTGACCAGCACGATGCGAAGCCGTTCGCCGTATGTCAGGCGGATCGGCTCCGCGGACGAGAACTTGATGCCGTCGAACGACCAGGCAAACCGCTCCATGTGCCCGGTCAGGTGCAACTCGATCGTCCGGCCAGGGTCGCGGCCGTCCGGATCGGCGAAGGTGCTCCTGAGATCGGCGTAGGTCAGCACTTGGCGGCCGTTATCTCGAAGGCCGATGCCCGGATCATCGAGCTTCGCTATCGGCGACATCGTCTGCATGTCGACGAGCGGATTGCCGTCTTCCGACGAGGGATGCGCCTGCATCGATCCCATGGCGGCCATGGTGTGTCCCGCGTGTGGATCGGCGGGCTCCTGCGGCTTGGCCGGCATCGTGTGCCCGGCGTGCGGGTCCGGCGCGGTGGGCGGCCGCGGCGGCATCGCGTGCCCCGCGTGCGGGTCGTCGGGAGCCGGCGCTGCCGGCTTCGGCCCGCTCATGGCGCCCATGTCGTGCCCCATACCGCCGTGGCCCATGTCGTCCAGCGTCAGCAGTAGTCGCGGATCCGGCTCAGGCACCTGCGCGCGGAGTCCTTGGCGGACCGACAGGGTTCCCGCCGCGAAACCGGTGCGATCCATCGCCTGCGCAAAGATCGTGAACGCGTCCTGACCAGCGGGTTCGACGATCACATCGAACGTCTCGGCCGTCGCGATGCGAAACTCGTCAACCGTGACCGGATGGACAGGTTGCCCATCGGCCGCAACCACCGTCATCTTCAGACCCGGAATCCTCACATCGAAGTACGACATGGCGGAGCCGTTGATGAAGCGGAGCCGCACCGTCTCGCCCGGTGTGAACAGCGCGGTCCAGTTTCCGGCCGGCGCCACGCCGTTCATCAGATAGGTGTAAGTGGCGCCCGACACATCCGCGAGGTCCGTGGGGTTCATGCGCATGTCGCCCCACATCAGCCGATCCTCCAGCGTCGGACCCAACCCGCGCTCACGAACGTCTCGAAAGAAGTCGCCGAGCGTTCGCTGGTGAAAGTTGTAGTAGTCCGACTGTTTCTTCAGTTTCGCGAAGACGCGTTCCGGCCGTTCGTCGGTCCAATCGCTCAACAGGATGACGTGCTCTCGGTCGTATTCGAACGGCTCCGGCTGTCGCGGTTCGATCACGAGCGGACCGTAGACGCCTTGCTGTTCCTGAAACGCCGAGTGGCTGTGGTACCAGTACGTGCCCGCCTGGCGAACGTTGAACCGGTAGGTATAGGTCTCGCCGGGCCGAATGCCCTGGAAGCTCAGGCCAGGAACACCGTCCATGTTCGCGGGCAGCAGGATGCCGTGCCAATGAATCGAGGCATCCTCGCGCAGCGAGTTCGCGACTCGCAACGTGACGGTATCTCCTTCGCGCCACCGCAACATCGGTGCCGGAACGGACCCGTTGACGGCGAACGCGGTGCGATCCGACCCGGTGATATTGATGGGAATGGGTCCGATGCGAAGATCGAACTCCGTGCCGCTCAATACGCCTTGTGGTCTGCGCCCGCTGGTTTGCGCATAGCCAGTCGAGACGCGCGCGGTTCCCAGGCCAACCGCAGCAGCGCCGAAGGCCAATTCCTTGACGAACGTGCGACGCGAGGGTCGCTGCGACCATGCTGGAGTCATTTTCTGCTTCAAAGCGCTCAACGCTTTCTTACACCGTACGACGCTCCGCGTGCCGGCCTTCATTAAAAGTCGTTAACAGAGCACTCCTGAGGCCCTCCAGCAGCGTGCGGGGTATATCATCGGCCACATGGCCATCCGTGGAGCTCTTGCCGCCGCGACCCTGGCGTCGCTGCTGTCCGCATCGACACTGCTCGGTTCGCAATCCACCCCCGGCATCGTCGCGATCGCGTCGCCGGCCGGCCCGGGCAGCGCGCAGCCGCAGCTCACCGTGTCGTCCCGGGGCATCCTCCTTAGCTGGGTCGAACGCACGGCAGACGCAGCGGGTCTGAAGTTTGCCGAACGCACCTCGGACGGATGGAGTGCCGTGCGGACCGTATCGAGCGGCCGGGACTGGTTCGTCAATTGGGCCGATGTTCCATCGGTGCTGCGACTCAACGACGGCTCACTGTACGGCCATTGGCTGCAGAAGAGCGGTCCCGGCACTTACGCCTATGACGTGCGTCTGGCGCGTTCCACGGACGATGGGCGGACCTGGAACACGTCGTTTACCCCTCACTCCGATGGTACCAAGACCGAACATGGCTTTGCCTCGCTCTATCAGATGCCGGGAGACGGCGGGCTCGGCCTCGTCTGGTTGGATGGCCGTGCGATGAAGAGCGGCCACGGCGAACACGGCGGCGGCGACATGAGCGTTCGCAGCGCCACGTTCGACCGGACCGGGAGGCAACTGACGGAAAGTCCGGTGGACCTGCGCGTGTGCGAGTGCTGCCCGACGGCTGCAGCCGTCACGGCGGAAGGCCCGATCGTCGCCTATCGGGATCGCAGCGACACCGAAATTCGCGACATCTACGTGTCGCGGTTCGCTGGCGGTAAGTGGAGCGATCCTGCGCCGGTTCACCGGGACAACTGGCAGATTACCGCGTGTCCGGTGAATGGGCCCGCCTTGAGCGCCGAGGGCAAGACCGTTGCGCTCGCGTGGTTTACGGCCAAAGGCGACGAGGGACACACCTTCATCGCCTTCTCATCGGACAGCGGACGCACTTTCGGCAGGCCCATCCGTCTCGATGACGCCAGCGCGTTGGGGCGAGTCGACGCGGCACTTCTTGCGGACGGCTCCGCCATCGCGACGTGGATTGAGTTCGCGGACGGCAAGGCGCAGTTCCGCATGCGCCGTGTCACGCCGAACGGTGACCGCGGAGCGGCGACAACGGTCGCCGGGCTCTCGGCCAACCGGGCGAGCGGCTACCCGCGGATGGCGAGATTCGGCGAGGAACTGATCTTCGCGTGGACGGAGTCTGGGACGCCGTCGATCGTGAAGACGGCACGAATGTCGTTGTCGTCGGTGACTGCGACGCGCTGAGGTTGCCCGCACGCCCGACCCGGGCCGAATAGGTGCGATTGACCCCACGTGGTTGCTGCGGTACCACTTGTAAGCATGAACGCCAATGCTGCCACGGCAGTGCTCTGTGACCCGGACACTTGCCAAGCCGCCGCAACCGCCACAGCGCTGCCGGCCGATCATGAAGAAGAATTAATCTTTCGGCGGTCCAGGTTTCGAAAAGATGCGGTTGTGCCGGACAGCCGCGAGCCCGAAGCCACGCTTGCTCCTCGCGTCCTGATCGTCGAAGACGAACGGCGTCTCGCATCGCTTCTAGCCCAGCAGCTGACCGATCTCAAGCTCCGCGTCGACGCGGTGCACGACGGGGAATCTGGTCTCGAGGCGGCGCTCGCGAACGACTTCGACCTGGTGATTCTCGACGTCATCTTGCCGGGGCAGGATGGCTTCGCCGTGTGCCGGGAGCTCCGCCACCGCGGGCTCACCGTGCCCATCCTGATGCTGTCCGCCCGGGGCGTGCTCGAGGATCGGGTGCGCGGCCTCGACAGCGGCGCCGACGACTATCTCACCAAGCCGTTCGAGTTCGCTGAGCTGAGCGCCCGCGTGCGCGCGCTGCTGCGCCGCCAGCGTCCGGCTGCCGCGCTGAGTGTCACGGTTGGCGATCTGTCGTTGGACCCCGTCTCGCGCACCGTGCACCGCGGCGCGCGCAAGATCGACTTGACGCAGAAAGAGTTCGCGCTGCTCGAATATTTCATGCGTAACGTCGATCAGGTGCTCACCCGCTCGATGATCAGCGAGCACGTCTGGGACTTCACGTGGGACCGCATGACCAACGTGATCGACGTGTACGTGAACCACCTCCGTCGGAAGCTGGAGGAGGGCGGCGAGCCGCGGCTGATTCACGCCGTTCGCGGCGTCGGTTACATTCTACGGTCATCGGAAGGCAGCGGTGATCTTGACACTTAAGGCTCGCACCACGCTGTGGAACGTCCTCGTCATCGCTTCGGCGCTGGGCCTGTACGCCGTTCTGCTGTACGCCTGGCTGGCGCGGATACTTTATGGTCATCACGACGGTGATCTTCGTGAAGAAGCCAGGCGCGTTCTCGCCAGCGTCTCGTCGACCGCGGATCCCATCGCGGCGCTCCAGGCTCTCGACCAGGAGGGGGCCGTGGCGCCGTACCTGATGGTGCGCGATACGCATGGCAACGTGGTCTTCCGATCGGAGCGGCTGGCCCGCGTCGAACCCGGCATCGGTGCCCACGAGGTGCTGACGCACGCGGCCACCAGCGGCGTCACCGTGGAACAGTTCTTTACCGTTCATCTGGCCAGGGGACCGGTACGATTTACCTGTGTGCCCCTGGCGACGCCATCCGACGCGTATCTCCAGCTTGGGCGGCCGCTTGGCGACGTCGGCATGATGCTGGAGGTCGTGACCCTGGCTTCCGTCGTGCTGATCCCGGTGGTCATCGCCATCACCAGCTTTGGCGGGTTCCTGATCGCCAGGCGCGCGCTCCATCCGGTCGATGTGATTGCCGCCTCCCTGGAATCCATTCAAGCGACGGATCTTTCTCGCCGCATCGATCCGCATGCGCCCGACACCGAGGTCGAGCGTCTGACGTCGGCGATCAATCAGCTGCTGGATCGTCTCGGCACGTCCTTCAAGACCATGCGCGACTTCACCGCCGACGTGTCGCATCAATTGCACACGCCGATGACGGTGATGAAAGGCACCATCGATGCCGCGAAGAACGGCGGTCCCGCGGACCGTTCTCGGGCGTTGGACGCTCTGTCTGAAGAGGTGAACGCGTTGACCGCCACGCTTCAGGATCTCCGCGATCTGGCCTTGGCGGACGCCGACTCTGTCGAAGCGCGGGTCGGACCGGTGGCTGTCAGCGAAGTGTTCGCGGAAGCCGGCGAACTGGTCGGCGCCCTCGCCGAAGCTCATGGGGTCACGTGTGAAACGGAGATTGAATCGGGACTTCGTGTCTGGGGCAATGCCGTGCGGCTCCGGCAGCTGTTGCTGAATCTGGGCGAGAACGCCGTGGAGTTCACGCCGCCAGGCGGTCGAGTACGAATCGAAGCGGCCGCTCGCGATGGCATGGTCGTGACCACGGTCTCGGACACCGGCGCCGGCATCGCCCCCGATCTATTGCCGCATGTGTTCGACCGGCACGTTCATGGAAAACCATCAGGCAACAAAGTTCGTTCAGGACTTGGCCTGGCAATCGTGAAGCGCATCGTCGACGCACACGGTGGCAGGGTCACCATCGAGAGCACCGTGGGCGCGGGCACGACGGCCCTGGTGACCCTGCCGAGGGCGCGGCCGGTGGCATGATGACGGACACAGCGAACGACCTGCCGCTTCAGCTACCGGCAGACAATTACCGGCCCTTCTGAGTTTCCTCAAATCCCTGTGCGGATCACAGGCCGAAGACATCCTCCAGGACGCGGCCGTAAGTACCGGAACCCAGCAGATGGGAAACGATGATGAGCCCAAGAATCGTGAGTCCGATGATCCAGAGCAGATACTCCCAATGCCGCGGTGTCGGCTCCGAAAGTTCCTCAACTGTCGTCGAGACGAGCACTTGGGCGTCCGTTCGCGCTCGCATCTGCGCGCGAATGCCGTACGGCGTCATGCCGAACGGCTTGTAGATCGCCAATACAGTGGCAGCAAGGAGCAACACGAGCGCGAGGATCGCGTGCAGCAGCGGTGACGGATTTCGCACGAGCCCGAGCTCGACGACCGGATCGGCGGCAACGCCGGCCATCTGCCTGAACGTTCCCATGTAGATCATCAGGATGACCGTGGAGAACGCCGTGATCACAAGCTTCAGCACGACCCAGTAGTGACGGAACAGGCCCCACGGTGTCCCGAGCGACAGGACGATTCCACTGAGCAGCGACGCATGCGCGAGTGGGATGAGAACGAACCACGCGGCTGGCGCCATCACGAGGTAGGCCCCTCGGACGATTCGTTCGTCCTGGCTGCTCAACCCGATGGCTGCCATCGCCAGGAACACCAAGACCGCGCCGATCCAGCCGACCGAAGTGGTGACGTGGGTCGTGAAGGTGAGCTTACGGAGCGCAGGCGCGAACGCCATGAGTGTGAACTCCTGTATCGGCGCCAGTGCGAGCGCAGTAGCAGCCATGTTCGGCGCACGTTCCGCACGACTCCATCACGCCGTACCCCGGCGTTGTTGGCCGAGAGACCCTTCTCTTCCGCGAAGGCCTTGACGGGCATTCCTCTATCGGTGCGGGGCCTGCTCCGGGTCCGGCATTGCACCTGCAATTGTCACAGAGGTTGCCGTGTGCTTGGCGGCTCGACTTTTGGACGTGTCATGCCACATGCCGTGCTGCGTTGCACCGCTGAGTACCCGTTAAAGGAGGCTCACCATGGAGAAAGATGTCGTATGCGGAATGCAGGTCGATCCGGCGAAGGCCGCTGGGACCGGCGAGTACCACGGCAAGACGTTGTACTTCTGCTCGAAGGGTTGCAAGGCGAAGTTCGACGCCAACCCGTCGCAGTACGTGAAGTAGCCGCGGCAGCGGCGTTTCTGGGGAGATCCGTTCCAGAAACGCCGCTGCTCGCCGCCCAAGCGCGACCGTGGTGCAATGCCCGACCAGCGGTTGCGCTGACAGCTTGGAGGCCAGGAACATGCCAGCTCATACGCACGAGCATCCCGCCGTCGCTCCCGCCGACGTCCTCGACCCCGTCTGCGGGATGACCATCTCGCCCAACGACGCGGTCGGGCATGTCGACTACAAGGGCCAGACCTACTACTTCTGCAGCCAAAGCTGTCTCGACCGGTTCCGCGCAACCCCTGAGGCGTTCCTCGGCGAGCGCCTGTCCACTCCAGCGACGCCGTCGGATATGGAGCGCGAGTACACCTGCCCGATGGATCCGGAGGTGCGCCAGAAGGGACCCGGTGCCTGTCCGAAGTGCGGCATGGCACTCGAGCCGGTGGATGCCGCCCCGGTCACGAAGACCGAGTGGACCTGCCCGATGCACCCCGAGATCGTGCGAGATGCCCCAGGGGCCTGCCCGATCTGCGGCATGGCGCTCGAGCCACGCGTCGTGACGATTGAGGAGAGCCATCCCGAACTCGAGGACATGACGCGTCGATTCTGGTGGTCCGCCGCGATCACGGTCCCGATCCTGGGGTTCATGATCTCGGAGTTTGTGCCGGGGCGGCCCCTGCAGACGATGGTGCCGCACGGTTGGATGAACTGGATCCAGCTCGTGCTCGCGACGCCCGTCGTCCTCTGGGGCGGCTGGCCGTTCTTTGTGCGCGGATGGGCGTCGGTCGTCAACCGGCACCTCAACATGTTCACCCTGATCGCGCTTGGCGTGGGCGCTGCCTACGCCTACAGCGTCATGGCGACGCTCGCGCCCACCATGTTTCCAGACTCGTTCCGGATCATTGGTGAGGTCGCCGTGTACTTCGAGCCGGCGGCCGTCATCGTGGTCCTGGTGCTGCTCGGCCAGGTGCTGGAGTTGCGCGCGCGCAGCCGCACAAGCAGCGCGATTCGAAATCTGCTGGGACTGGCACCGAAGACCGCACGCCGGGTCGAGGCTGACGGTACGGAGCGAGACGTACCGCTGAGTGGCGTCCGCATCGGCGACCGACTGCGGGTCCGACCAGGTGAGCGCGTGCCCGTGGACGGTGCGGTCGTCAACGGCAAGACCACGATTGACGAGTCGATGGTCACCGGCGAACCGATTCCGGTGGAGAAAGAGGTGGGCGCAGCGGTCACGGGAGGCACCGTCAACGGGACCGGCACGTTCGTGATGACCGCGGAGCGCGTCGGCGCCGATACCCTGCTCGCACAAATCGTTCGCATGGTCAGCGAGGCGCAACGCTCGCGCGCGCCGATCCAGCGACTGGCCGACACGGTGTCTGGCTACTTCGTGCCGGCGGTGATCGTCGTGGCCATCGCGACGTTCGCGATCTGGTCACAATACGGTCCGGAGCCTCGCCTCGCCCATGCCCTCGTCAACGCCGTGGCGGTCCTGATCATCGCGTGTCCGTGTGCGCTCGGCTTGGCGACGCCGATGTCGATCATGGTCGGCACGGGGCGCGGCGCCGAGGCCGGCGTGCTGATTCGGAATGCCGAGGCCCTTGAGATTCTCGAGAACGTCACGACGCTGGTCGTAGACAAGACAGGCACGCTCACCGAAGGGAAACCGCGGCTCGTCACCGTGGCGCCGCAGGATTCCCTTGACGAGCAGCACTTGCTGCAGCACGTGGCGAGTCTCGAAAATGTCAGCGAGCACCCGCTCGCGGCCGCCATCGTCTCCGGTGCCAAGGAACGCGGCGTCTCATTGGTGGACGTTCGCGACTTCGAATCCGTGACCGGCAAGGGCGTGCTCGGAACCATCGAGGGCCAGCGCGTCGCCATCGGCAACCTCAAGATGATGGAGTCGCTCTCCGTCAACGTCGATTCATTGACGCGACACGCCGACGAACTCCGGAGCACCGGTCAAACGGTCATGTTCGTCGCGATCGATGCTCGCGCGGCCGGACTCGTCGGCGTCGCCGATCCCATCAAAGAGAGTGCCCGCGAGACGGTGGACGCCCTGCACGCAGAAGGCCTTCGGGTCGTGATGCTGACCGGAGACAACAGGACGACGGCGGACGCGGTCGCCCGGACACTTGGCATCGATCACGTCGAGGCCGACGTGCTGCCCGAGCAGAAAGCCACCGTCGTCAAGACCTTGCAGAGCAGTGGCGAGCGTGTGGCGATGGCCGGCGATGGCATCAACGACGCCCCGGCGCTGGCCCAAGCGGATGTAGGCATCGCCATGGGCACGGGAACGGACGTCGCCATGGAGAGCGCAGGCGTCACGCTGGTGCGTGGCGATCTGCGCGGTATCGTGCGCGCCAGGCGGCTGAGCCGAAACACGATGCGAAACATCCGGCAGAATCTGTTCTTTGCGTTCATCTATAACGCGGCCGGCGTGCCGGTCGCCGCCGGCGTGCTCTATCCGTGGCTCGGCCTCCTGCTCAGCCCAATGATCGCCAGCGCGGCGATGACCTTCAGCTCCGTGTCCGTGATTGGCAACGCGTTGCGGTTGAGGAGGGCGTCGCTGTGAGGGTCCGGATACCATCCACGCCGGGCATCGTGGCTCAGCCGGAGGGGGCTCTGCCGCCCTCGGGGTATACTCGATCCGTGGCGTGGCGTCACCGAATCGCGCTTGTGCTGCTGCTCGCGCTCACCGGCCTCCCGGTCGGCGGGACGTTGTGCGCGATGGTCTGTGAGTCAGCCTCGACGCAATCCACCCACCACGGCAAGGACCCGAAATGCGAGGAGCCGGCACGCTCTTCCACGGGCCCCGAGATCAGCGGTCAATCGGCACACGACTGCAGCACGCACGACGTCTCGCTGCGACCAGTGACGACGGCCCCCGAACGAGCTGACCTGCATGCCAAGGTCGCGCCCGCGCTCACCGATTCCACCAGCCTCGGCGAGCTCGAGCGGCGTCATAGCGGCGAAGACCCCTTCGACCACTCCGCCCCACCGGGGACCGCTCCACCCACCGCACGCCCCGTCGTTCTGCGCGTCTGATCCCTCTCCCATAGGCGCGTAGCGCGCCTTCGATAACACCGTCGCACGGCCAGGGCCCGCTCTGCGTCCGTGTATCGCCCGCGTGTCTGTCTACGTTGGGAAGGGATCTATGAAGGAATCTCGGCGCCGCCCTGGCCGCGGCATGCCGTTCAGGAACACGTCGAGCTCCGGGACGCGAGTCGACTGGAGGGCGACGTTCCGCGCGTTGCTCGTGCTGATCGTGCTGCTCGCGGTGGTCGGTGGCGCGATCGCCTATTCGGTCGTGCGCAGGGGCCTGAGCGCGCATGCCGAACCCAGCGCCGTTGAGGAGATCGTCGCGCGAGCCATGCGGCACTGGGCGAGCCCGCAATCCGTACGCAACCAGGCGAATCCGGTGCAGCCGACTCCGGAAGTGCTCGATCAGGCGCTTGCGCATTATGCCGATCACTGCGCGACCTGCCACGCCAACGACGGCAGCGGCGATACCGCGATCGGTCGGGGACTCTACCCGCGAGTGCCTGATATGCGGACCGGCTCGACACAGTCGCTCATCGACGGCGAGCTGTTTTCGATCATCGAGCACGGCATTCGGTTGACCGGCATGCCTGGCTGGGGGAACGGCACTCCCGAAGGCGAGCGTGAGAGCTGGGGACTCGTGCACTTCATCCGCCGGCTGGAGAAGCTGACCCCCGAAGAAATCGAGCGCATGGAGGCGTTGAACCCGAAGACCGCGGACCAGTGGCGCGAAGAGCAAGAAGCGCGCCGGTTCCTCGCAGGCGAGGATGCCGCACCGCCGGCGGCCCCCCCGCACAAACACGACGACCCGCGGTGAGCAACAACATCTGGTGACATGGACATGAACTTACGACCGTCAACGGCTCAAGCGCACACCCGTCCATCGCGACGAACCTTCGTCAAAGGGCTCGCGATCGGAGGCGTGGCGTTGGGGCTCGGCCGATGGAGCCACCCGGCCTTTGCTCAGGGGAATCCGCCGGCCTCGTGGAGGACGCTCGCCGGGACCGAGTTCGATCTTCGGATCGGCGAGACGCCCATGAACTTCACGGGCGCGTCTCGAATCGCGTTCACCGTGAACGGATCGGTGCTCCTACCCTGCGGTGGAAGGAGGGCGACACGCTGACGCTGCGCGTTGCCAATACGCTGGACGAGGACGCGTCGATCCACTGGCACGGCATCATCCTGCCCGCGAACATGGACGGCGTCCCCGGCCTGAGCGTCCACGGCATTCGTCCAAACGAAACCTACGTCTACCAGTTCACGGTCAAGCAGGGCGGCACCTACTGGTATCACAGCCACTCCGGGTTCCAGGAACAGCGTGGGCTGTATGGCCCACTCGTCATCGATCCGGTGAAGCCTGAACCGTTCACGTACGACCGCGAACACGTCGTGATGCTCACCGACTGGACCGACGAGGATCCCGCACGGGTGTTCGCGAAGCTGGGAAAGACGTCACGGTGCAGGTCACCAAGGACACCAAAGTAAAAGCGACGCCAGTAGTGAAAGTCGAAGAGATCAGGGCGGGCACTCGCGTGGTCATCACCGCGAGTCAGGAAAAAGACAAGTCGTTCAAGGCAAAGACCATTGAGGTCGGCGTCGTCAGCGCGAGCACGAAGTAGCGCCCCAAGGAGGTCGCCTATGAAGAAACACCTACTTGCCGCGCTGATCCTCTTGGCCGTGCCGTCGTTCGCAGTCGCGCACGTGAGCGTCCGCCCTCGCGAGTCGAAGGCGGGCGCCGAAGAGCGCTACACGGTCAGGGTGCCCACCGAGGGCGCTGTTGCTACCACGCACGTCGTGCTGGAGATTCCCGCCGGGCTGACGGTGCTGGAAATCCTGCCCCACGACGGGGCAACGTCTGAGACAACGAAGCAGGGCGATCGCATTACCGTGATCACGTGGAAGAAGGAGATCCCGCCGAAGGCGTCCGCTGAGTTCGTGCTCCGTGCGACGAATCCTTCAGCGGGAGATCTGGTCTGGAAGGCGCATCAGCACTTCGCGGACGGGACCGTCTTCGAGACAGCCGCGGACGACCGGCAAGCGCCAGGAACGGCGAGTTGAGAGCCCTGCGCGAAGCCGGTCTCGTAGAGACGAGACCGTACCTCATCGGTCGGGACCGGGCGACTCTCGTGACGCTGACGGAGCGCGGTCGCGACCTTTGGAGAGACATCGCAGGACCGACCGCGAGGGCACACCCCAGACCTACTACGCCGGCTTCGTCAAGCCGCGGGAACTGTCGCATGACGCCCAGCTCTCTCGAGCGTACTTACGGTCAGTCGAGCGGCTCAAGGAGAAGGGAGCTGCTATCACGCGTGTCGTTCTCGACTACGAGCTGAAGCGGGACTATCAACGGTTTCTCCACGGCCTAAAGCAAGAGCGGCGAAGAGAAGAGCAGGATGCCGATCGGCATGCCGCCGACGTCGCGGAGTGGACTGCCAGCCGCGACCTTCCCGTGATCGACGGCCACATCCATTTCCCCGACGTGCGCAGGGGACTGGGCAGGACGTCGGGTCGGCTGCTCGATCTCAAGGCAGCGGAGCTCTACAGCGGCATCAGTGTCTGGACCCTGCGTGACTTGATTGCATCAGGCGATTTGCCCGCAGTTCGGCCGCCGCGCCTTCGACGCGTTTGGATCGATCGTGCGGAAGCCATTCTTCGGCAACAGGCGTATGGCGTCGATCACGACGGCCGACATTCGCGAATACATCGACTCGCGTCAGAAGGAGACAACCGTCCTGCGAAAGGCGTTCACCTTCACCGCGCGCGATGGGACGCCTCGACACGTGCCGGAGCAACGGCGCACGATCACGGGCGTCTCGAATGCCGAGATCAATCGTGAGTTGACCGCGCTCAAACGGATGTTCAATCTTGCCATCCAGGCGGGAAAGCTGATTCAGAAACCGCACATTCCGTTCTGAAGGAACACAACGTCCGCGTCGGGTTCTTCGAGCGCGAACAGTTTCGGGCCGTACTCGCGCATCTGCCGGATCCAGTTCGCCCAGCTGCGACCTTTGCGTACCTCACGGGCTGGCGAATTGACAGCGAGGTGCTACCCCCTGGAGTGGCGGCAGGTCGACTTCGGTGCCGGCGAAGTCAGGCTCGATCCCGGGAAGACCAAGAACGGGGAGGGCCGCACCTTCCCAATGACGCGCGACCTGCGTGAAGTGCTTGAACAGCAGAGAGCGATCACCGCGAATCTCCAGCGGCAGCTCAAGGTTGTCTGCCCACGGGTGTTCCACCGAGCGGGCCGACCCATCAAGAGCTTCCGGGTCGCGTTCCGATCGGCCTGTGTCGAAGCTGGCTGCCCCGGTCGGGTCCTGCACGACTTCCGCAGAACCGCCGTCCGCATTCTCGTCCGCGCCGGCATTCCGGAGCGCGTCGCGACGCAGATGACGGGACACAAGACCAGGAGCGTGTTCGAGCGATACAATATCGTGAGCGCTGGCGACCTCCGCGAGGCAGCCAAGCGTCTCGACGCCGCGACAGGGACAATTGCAGGGACAATCGAGCCAAATCGACGATCGGGGTCGAAAGTCTGAAATCCGCAAGTCCTTGTGCGACAATAGTTAGCTCCATGCGGTGAGGTGGCCGAGAGGCTGAAGGCGGCGGTTTGCTAAACCGGCGAGGGCCCGATCAACACCTCACAAATCACCCCAAGTTTCACAGTTTACGGCCAAAACTTTCCGATCGCGATTCTGTCCCGATCTGTCTCGATCCGCCCTGTGCCGACCCGACCACTGCACAATTTGCTGCACCATCCGCGTCCACTCTCTAGACGTCGTACTTTCCGGAGTAGACGTCGTTCCGGTCGTACTGTGCCCTGCACTCTCCGCACGTCACCGTTCCCACGATCCGGGCGTACGGGTTGTATCCGAGGTCGGCCGCACTCGGCCCTTTTGTCAAGACGGCGCCGCACTTCGGGCATTTCCAATTTGCCCGAGGTCTGGTGCCTCCATGAGACGAACCGGTCGTGTGGCCACCTCGAGACTCGCGATTCCACCAGGACATGTGACCCTCCTTCTTGCAGCCGTTTGGCCTAAGGCTCTCAATGGACAGCGCTCGTCGTTCGAGCGTTCTCGTCGCTCGCCAGACGACCTCGAACACATCGTTAACGGGCTAGTCCGCCGGATTCTTTCACCTTTCAAATGTATTGAGTAGAGGCCTTCGCGTCACGTCTCGGAGCATTTGTCTATCGGAATGCCCGCAGCGTAATCGAAACTCGGCGGCCCTCTTCACCGACTCTAGGCTCAGGAATCGAGTGTTTTACTTCAAGGTTCGTATCCCACGGAATGCTGAACACGCTTCCGTGGGTAGCGGCGAAGTCGCGTGAATGCTCGCCCTTTCGGAGCAACCTGAAGACACGTTCCGCTCCGAGCGAGATCGTGACGATCGGACTGCCGACGACCAGGCCCGCACGGCTGTCCCGATGAGGACCGATGTAGTGCCTCTGCGAGGCGTCGTACCAGTTCAGAAGAACGCCGTTCAGCCGGGAATCGATGTGTTCCTGTGCGAGGGTGAGGTACGGGAACAGCATCGCCGGGAGCGGCAAGGCTCCATTGACGGTGCCCGTGTACCGATAGTCTTTCTCGTAGGCCTGCTGCCATCGTGGGAGGGGAATCCACTGTCGACTTCCAGGCTGGCGGACCATGTGGCGCTGCTCGGGATGAAGACGCCAGTAGGCTTCGAATTCCTCTCGGCCCTTGGCTGCCATCTCTGGCAGCAATCGTCCGACGAAGAATTCGAAGCGCCCAAAGACGACGTGTTTCTCGAACGCTCCAATGGTGGCCATTGTGGTCACACTCCGAAGACGAGGCCGTTTTCGACCGTTTCACTTTCCTGCGATCTCTGATGGCGCCGTCGAGTAGTTGTTGTCGTTGGGACGCCGACTCGCTCTGTGCACCGACCGGCGGGCACGCAGTCGCAAGTTCTGTCAACAAAGGAGCGAGCGTTCATCCACGACCACGGGACGAAGCTGCGCGGATCTTTGGGACGCTCGTCGTCGCGAGACGGTCGAGGGTCTGCGTCAGCGCCTTGCCGACCGAAACAGGAGCCATGAGGCGGTAGCCTCCAGCTTCCTTGCTGAATGTGATGAGCTGGCGACCATCGCCGCCAGTCTGAAGGGCGAGCTTCCTGCGAAGCTCCGTAAGGCGGCCGCGAACGCGATCCTCCTTCCACGTTGCGCCCAAGTGCTTTGTTACGACCGCCGCTAGTTTCGCGCCGCTCTTGAACGGAATCGTTGTGGCATTCGGACTATCGACCGACGCCAGCGCCGCAAGGAGCAGCCCTACCAGCCGAGAAACTCTGAACGCCTGGCCACCGTTGATCGAAACCCTCCACGAGTAGTCGTCATCGTTGGCTGCCCGCACGTCGATCGAGTTGATCTGGACGCAATTGAATTTGTGAGAACGAAGGCTCGCGGAACGGGTTCCGGCCGGTGCCTCGCCCATCTCGCGAAGCATCTGGCTGATGGACTCGAGAAGGCCAATAACATGCCGCAGCCTCGATGCGATTTCCATGATTGCGACACGCGGGCCAGCGGTCACGGAACCTCCTCCAGGCCAGCCTATCGACGCCTGTATCTGTGAAACGATTCTGGCGTGCTGATCTGTCACGGTGGCATCGACATGGAAAGAGCACACTGCGTCCGAGCTGTCCTGGGGAGCAGGCTTCCCGGAGCGCCGTCGGCCAACGTCACGCGCGAATGCTCCATGTCAGCGCGTCCGTAGACGGCCGGACTCGAAGTACCTGCCGCCGCAGCGACTCGTGCCGGTCGGCAACCTGGACGACATGGGCTGGCTGGATGTCCACGTGCGCGGTCACACCGCCACGATAGCTGTTCTCAATGTGACGCACATCAGCCGTGCTTCGAATCGCACGGGGCGTGACATCAATGGTTCCTCCGCAGACAACATTGATGCGGTCGGTCCGCTGGATGCCAACGACGTATGCCGGCACGTTCACTTGCTCATATTCATGCTCGTCGAGCAGGTATGTGAACGCCCCCCGTGGTACCGCTGCAAAACGGAGCAGTTGGCCGACTTCAATAATGCGGAAGTCATTACGGATCTGCTTGTATTCGGGCCGAGTGCCGGCGAGAAGAAGCCGCGTGACACTGTCCGCGAATTCCTGAGCCTCGGGGCTCGAGGGACCGCCGGCGTCGCCAGAAGATCCTTCTCGCCGCCTGCGCTCTGTCAGTACCTGCACCTCGATCGGCTGCCGAATGAGTACCGCCGTTGCGTCAGTTTCAAACCGTGGTTGCGCGTCTGGGTAGCGCGCGGCGAACCAGAATCGATTCTCCACGTTGCGGGGCGCACCAGTCCCTGCCAGGCACAGCGGCTCAGCATCCCGGCCGCTACCGAAGGTGTCAAGCACGCCTTCGAGCTTTCGGATCCCGCTGCCAAGAAATTTGAGTTCGTAATCGAGCGCGACGAACCGTGCAGCCATCCGGCAGGGCGGCATCCCCAACACCCGCACGTCCTGAATCGCCCACGGATCGGTTTGATTGTCGCGAGGATCGATCGTGCACCCAGGCGCATCGGAATATTGAGGATCTGTCTGGTACGCTGAACGGAGGGCGATCATCAAATCGTCGACGGAGATGAGTGGCGCGCTCGCGTCATGCTCACCAAGCAGCACGATGTCATCGCCATTTCCGATAAAGCCATGCACGCGATTCAATCCGCCAATGGATGCGACATCAGGCGGCGTCGGCGCCCCAGCCTGCTGCGCCTGCCGCGCGCGCCGCTGCAACTCTGCCAGCGAGAGCGCGAGCGAAGGTCCTGACTCGGTGACCAAGGGCGTCGCGCCGGCGGCACTAGACAGATGGCGCCAGAGGAGGGCGGATGGTGACCGCACGGCAGCACCCAATGCGGCGCCTCCCGCGAGCAGGGCGCATCGTTCGAGCAAAGTCCGACGTGTGAACAGTGCACTCATCACCGCCTCCCGAAGTCTTCTTTACGGATCGCAACGCCAGCGTCGATGCCGCCGCGGGGATCTGACGCCGTCTTCGATGTGGCTTCGACTACACGACCTTCGACGTGGGCTCCGGCTGTTGAGGCGGAGTCTTCAGCCGCGATGCGACCTGAAAGGCCTGAGAATCGCCAAGCCTCCAGGGGCACGATCCACACAAGGGCGTCGGAAGTCGGCCGTGACTGGAGGACGGCATCGCGGAATGCCAAGTGATCGCCAGCCGAGAGTCGCAGATCACGAAGCCGCGTATCGACGCCGCCCTCGATTTCGAGCACCTGTGCATCGCGACCGGTAAGTACTCGCTTCGAGCTCCTCAGCAGTGTGAACTCCGACGGCGTTTCCACGTGCGGGACTGGGTAGTCGTCAATCCAGTAGCGCAGGTCTGAGCGATCGAACGACTCGATGCCCTTGCACACGGCCGCCATCTCGAAGAGTCCATGCAACCGCCCCACCTCAGGAAAGCGCGACGCAATCTCATCGAAGTGATCCGAAAAGGTCGCTGCGTAACGGTCACCGATCTCGTCCCGTGCGCCAGGTTCTCCGCTCGTTACCTGCGCCTTCACGCCGAGACGGAGCTGCCGGATTCGCGTTGCTGCGTCCCGCCAATGGGGACACCAGCGCGCAAGAGGCGATTCGGGACGCCATCCTCGATGCGTACAGCCGCAGCGAGGTGACAGCCTGATCGAACCTCACGGCACACCAGCCGGCCGGCCTTCGGCCCTCCGGCCTGTGTTCCACGGCGGCTCAGCACCCGACGCCCATAGGGCGCCGGGTGCACCGTCGCACACTGAACTGGCTGAACACGCGCGGACAGCGCTGAATGAGGACTGACATGGACGCCGCTCTTCACACGACCCGTCGCATTGATTCGCCGCTCCACGCTGTGCCCGCAGCAGCGGATGCCGCGCGTGCGTTGACGGTGAGCGCGGAGTACCGGCTGTCCGAGACCGGTCGGAAAGTCGCGCTCCTGAACGGGGGCGACGGTCGGGCGGACCAGCAGATGACGCTGACACTGCCTGCTACGCGCCTTCATCTTGTGCGGGTCAGCAAGGACGGTGTTGCTCGATTGAAGCTTCGCCCGCAGTACAGACTAAACGGCGAGCAACGGATCGTCAGAATCAAGGCGAGGCCGATCTACGACCATCCGCCAACGAACGATGAGTTGCTCCAGGACGCTGCCCGCAACCACGAATTGGAAAGGGCCTTCTTCGCCCAGCAGACCACAGCACAGGTGACTCGCCGCGAGGCGAATAGCAACTGGCTGGAGGAGACCGCGAGGGAGTTTCTGAACGATCCTGAGAAGCGTGCGATCGTTCATCCATCGCCGACATCCAGGCGTTGTCAGGTCATCACAAGCCGAGGCACGGTCCATTTCGATGTCAAGCGCGACTTCGGTTTGGCGCGACAGGTGCCGCTCGAAGCGTTCCGCCGGTACCAGAATGATCTGCGCATCCGCAACGGACAATTGGCCATTCAGCGAGAGCATGACCAGGCGGTCCACTCCGAAAGACAACGGCTGATGCGTGAGTGGGTGGAAGCGCACGGAACGATTGATCAGCGAGAACGCCTGGCTGCGGGCATGTTCCCGGACTCTGAATGGATCAACGCAGTAGCGGATTTGACGTTCGCTCCGCTTGCACATCTCCCGATCTACGACGCCATTGGCCCGCGCTTCTTCCAAGGTTTCCTCCGTCAGCATCCCGGATTCGAGGCCGCTGTCGTGACACGCAGCGAGTTTCGTGTGACGACGCGGATGCTGACAACGGCAACGCCGTTCCAATGGGAATTGATGCGACAAGCCCGCTCGGCGATTCCCAACGCGAACGTGCTCCTGCGCGAGCGTGAGCTCGATTGGACACGTAACCTCCAGGCACCCAGGCACCGAGCCGTGACTCTCCTCGTGACGACGAGAGTCGGCCCGCTGAAGCTCCGTCGTGAGTTCGCAGTACCTGAGAGCGCTCCCGCATTCCAGATGCCCCTGAAGGAGGACGAATGCATTAAGGCGTAGGCCACAGACGCCACGTCTCACAGCTTCCGTCGTGGCCATCCCGGCCACTCCTCCATGCCCGCTTCGCGGCCTGGAGCGCTTCTTCACCTCGTTCGCCCATCGGGCATCAGAAAAGGAGCCACATCATGCACGGACAAAGTGTATCGACTGTCACTGCGTACACCGCTCATCGCGAGTGGGCCAGCCGGCCACCAGACGAGCGGTATACCAGCGTTCCAGCGCTCTTCGAGGCAGCTCGCGCGAGGTGCAGCCGTACCGAAGCGCGCGTCACCGAGACCGTGAACCTGCACGTGCAGGCCGTCGCCGCCGATTCGCTCGCTCTCAGCGATCGCAACGGCCAGACGGCGGCGCTGACACACTGGAGTTTCGAGCAGCTCGCCGGCCTGGCCAGCGCGCCGCCCGGATACCTCCGAACGCTGCCCGCACCGATCGCCGCTGACGCGATCAACTATGGGCTGCAAGGTTCCGCCCGCACCGAGCAGCAGCTCTTTGCGGAACGGAACGAGCCGTGGACGCTTCACGCCATCACCTCACCGAGGTATGCGCGGGTCCACCACGACGAGCTGGCCAGCAGCGTGCTCGACCTCATGGCCCTGCACCCTGCTTGGCATCTTCCGCTCGCATACAAGGACGGCGTCATGGGTGCCGAACGTGTAGCGTCCGGTGCCTATCTGGGAGACCGAGACATGTTTCTGTTCCTCGTGGACGGCAACCGGGATCTCGACGACCCCACCGACGGTTCGCACGCCGGTTTGTTCCGTGGGTTCATGCTCCGGAACAGCGACGTCGGCGCCGCCGCTCTGACCCTGGATGTGTTTCTGTTCCGTGCCGTTTGCGGCAATCACATCATCTGGGGATTTCACCACGTGGCCGGCTTACGGCGCCGGCACGTGGGTGCGTCGATTCACGAAGCATGGACAGGCTCGCTCAACGCAGTCCGTGTCGCGCTCGACGCAACCCTCGCGGATGATCGGACTGTCCTCTTGCGGGCTGCGTCCCAGGAGCTCGGACCGACACGCGAGGCGGTGATCGAGTCCGCCATGCAGCGACTGGAACTGTCGCGGAAGCATGCGCTCGACGCCTATACGCTCGCGGAAGAGCACGAGTCGAACCCGCGCTCCATCTGGGGCTACGTGCAGGGACTGACACGACTCAGTCAACGCACGTCCTGGCAGGACGAACGGTTCGCGCTCGATCGCGCCGCCAGTCGTTTGCTCACCACGGTTCACTGACCGGGTGACTGTTGCCGTGCGAGCATCGCTCGCACGGCCCTTTCTCAGTCGCACGTGGTCGGCCTTCGGCCGCTACGTGCTCCCGCCGCGACGAACCGTCGCGCAAGCGGATGCCTCCGCTCTCCGAGCCCAGGCGCTCAGCGGAGGTGTGTGCGATGCGCGATCTGGTCTGTCTTCACGCAAGACTCGCCGTCTCTGACGGCCTCACACATCAACCCACTCACCCGTTGAGTCCTGCAACCGCGGTCACCGCCGTTGCGGGCCGGGAGAGGTGTGCCCACAGGGGCGCGCATCTCCCGCCAGGAAGGAGAAGCGCATCAGCTACAGCGGGTTCTACAAGGCGTGGAAGCGAGCTGTTCAAGCGGCCGGCGTCGCTCGAGTTCCCCACGACTTCAGGCGAACGGCCATTCGAAATCTCGAACGTGACGGCGTGCCGCGGTCGGTAGCGATGGCGATGGTGGGCCAGAAAACGGAGGAGGTTTATCGCCGGTATGCGATCGTCGACGAGGCAATGATCCGCGAGGCTGCCACGAAGATGAACCGAGGGGCCAAGGCTCGGCGAGTGAAGGCTCGATCTATGGATTCCGTTGTAGCCTGATGCAAGCTGGGGGGAGTGCCATGGCGGCGAAGAGGCCGATGAGGCTCGAATCCGACGAAAAGGACCTGCTGAAGTCTCTGGAACGCGGCGAGTGGAAGTCGGTAGGTGGCAGGAAGGGGCAGCACGCTCGCTACGTTCAGCGCGCACGGACTACGTTGCGCAAGGACCCGCGGCTGGACATCCGGCTGTTAAGCAAGAATCTTGAAGCGATGTCAAGCGAACGCATCACGCCGCGTTTGCTGAACATGCGGCAGGCGGCTTTGTACCTAGGGTGCAGCTTCTGGACGGTACGAGATTACGTCCTGCAGGGCTTGATTCGTGTTGTAGAAATGCCGCCGTTGCGACCTCGAGAAGGCGAGCGCCAACGGAGGGCCTTGCGTCGCGTGCTCATCGACCGCTCGGATCTAGATGCGTTCGTCGAGTCGCGTAAACGCCGTTGACGACGACTCGACAGGGCATCGGAAGGCGCGCGCATCGGAGGCCGAAGTCCGGCCACAGCACCCCAAGCATCCACCTACCTGACAGCGGTCGCTGAGCCACCGAGGCTATCAGGGATCGTTGACGCGATCTGGGCGAAGCGGGCGGTATACTATCGTTGAGACTCGGGGAGCCTGCCGAGCCGCCGTCCGGGTGCGCCGAGAAGCGAACGTTCGGCGAACTACTGCACAACGAACTGCACAATCGGATCACAGCAGATGGCGGATCGGTAAAATCGCTAGCAAAATCGACACGGTGAGGTGGCCGAGAGGCTGAAGGCGGCGGTTTGCTAAACCGTTGTACGGGCTTAAACCTGTACCCAGGGTTCGAATCCCTGCCTCACCGCCAGCGCTCAAGCAACGGCCTCGCTCGA
>Ga0187893_10005978_pt1 | contig 21221 bp, 19 predicted proteins | sample MA1701074metaG_FD_139574 | JGI IMG/M metagenome (GOLD analysis project Ga0187893, IMG submission 139574) | White microbial mat communities from a basaltic lava cave in the Kipuka Kanohina Cave System on the Island of Hawaii, USA - MA170107-4 metaG ...
CGGGTCGTGCCGAACAAGTTTCCCGCCCTCCAGGTCGAGGGCGACATGGGACGCGAAGGGATGGGCCTCTACGACCGCATGAACGGCGTCGGCGCCCATGAGGTGATCATCGAGACCAGCGACCATAAGCGCGCGCTGGCCGACCTGTCGGCCAAGGAGATGGAGGAGGTCCTGTGGGCCTACCGTGACCGCATGGTGGACCTGAAGCGGGACCTGCGCTTCCGGTATATCCTCATCTTCAAGAACCATGGTGCGGCGGCCGGCGCCACGCTGGAACACACGCATTCGCAACTGATCGCGTTGCCGGTCATCCCCACCAGCGTTCTCAACGAGATCGAGGGTTGCCGTTCACATTACAATCAGAAGGAGCGGTGCATTTATTGCGACATTATCCGCCAGGAGCTTTCGGACGTGGACCGCATCGTGGCCGAGAATTCGGAGTTCCTGGCTGTCAGCCCCTTTGCCCCTCGCTTCCCGTTCGAAATGTGGCTCCTGCCCAAACGGCACGCCGCGTACTTCGAGGAGAGCCAGAAAACCCAGTTCGAGATGCTGGCCCGAATGCTGGCCGACTGTTTACGGCGTATGGATCGCGTCCTCTCCAAGCCGGCTTATAATTTCATCCTGCACAACTCACCCCTCCATGAGAAGACGGGCGACTTCTACCATTGGCACATCGAGTTGATCCCCAAGCTGACCCAGGTCGCCGGCTTCGAGTGGGGCACCGGCTTCTACATCAATCCGGTGACGCCGGAAGAAGCAGCCAAGTTTCTGCGTGAAGCAGAACTTTGAGGCTCTCAGCAATCAGCCGTCAGCCATCAGTTGTTAATCCTGACCGAGACCCTGACTGCTGAACGCTGACTGCTGAGCGCGCGCCCGCGATTGCAATCGCGGGCGCGCGGACTTATCATCCCCTCATGAAGGTGCAGCTCAGCCATCCGGCCAGGCAGGTCGAGGTCAAGGGACCGAAGCGCGTCAAGGAATTATTGCGCGACCTGAATCTTGTCGTCGAAGCGCACCTGGTAATCCGCGGGGATGACCTCGTGACGGAAGATGAGATGCTGAAGGACGAAGACTTGGTCGAGATTCGACCGGTGATCTCCGGGGGGTAGCAATCAGCGATCAGCCGTCAGCAGTCAGCTAAGAGAGAACATGCTTGACCTCATCCCTGCACACCTCCTGCTGAACGCTGATCGCTGACAGCTTCTTGGCTGGTGAACGATGCGCTGTATTAAATGCAAGATGAAAGCGGTTATTGGCCTGCCGCGCCATAACGCCGCGTTCTGCAAACCCTGTTTCAACGGTTTCGTTCACGAGCAGGTGGCACGCGCAATCAAGGCCGAACGGATGTTCGGGCGGGACGACCGTATTCTCGTCGCCGTGTCCGGAGGCAAGGACAGTCTCGCGCTCTGGGACATCCTGCTCAAGCTGGGCTACCGCACCGATGCCCTGTACGTGGACCTGGGCATCCCCGGCTACTCGTCCACGTCGCACACCAAGGTCCAACATTTTGCCGACACCGTCGCTACGGCGCATGGGGCGAAACTCCTGCTCCACACGGTTCAGGAAGAGGAAGGGGCCGGCATCCGCGAGCTGGCGGACCTCATCCACCGGCCCACCTGCTCGGCTTGCGGCACGATCAAGCGCTACCAGTTCAACCGGGCTGCGATCGAAGGTGACTACGATGTGATGGCAACCGGCCACAACCTGGATGACGAAGCCGCGCGACTCCTTGGCAATGTTCTCCACTGGCAGGAGGAGTACCTCGACAAGCAGGGGCCCAGCTTGCCGGCGTCCGTGGAAGGCTTCGCGAAGAAGGTCAAGCCGCTGTACAGGCTGACCGAGCGAGAGTTGGCCGCCTATGCGGTGCTGAACCGGATTGACTACATCGTCGAAGAGTGCCCCATGGCCAAGGGCTCCAAGATGCTGCTGTACAAGGAAGTGTTGAACCGACTTGAAACCGAATCGCCCGGGACGAAGCAATCTTTCTATTGGGGGTTCCTGGAGAAGCAGGGGACAACCAAGCCCGCCCCCACCTCCATGGCGGCGAAAGACCAGGCCCTGCTCCACCCCTGTGTCACCTGCGGCCAACCCACGACGGCCGACATCTGCTCCTACTGCAAGATGATGGCGCGCGCCAAAGCCGGAGCACCGCTCTCATGACTCAGACCCTCTGGCTGCCAGGACTGCCCTACTCGCTCTCGGGCATTCTGCTGCTGACCCTCCTCCTTACCGCGCACCCGGCCCCGGCCCAGCTGGCTGAGCAAGAGGATTCCGGATCCAAGGGCGACGTCAGCACCGAGAACAGTCCCGATCTCGGGCAGCAGAAGGAGCAGAAAGTCCTTCAGAGCGAGGCCGACAGCGCTCGGGAGTCGGGCAAGCGGGATCAGGAGACCAAGGGTGAGCGGCAGCGCACCAACAGTTCGACCACCAATCGCTCGGAACGGCCGCAACGAATCGAACGGCCGCCCCGGCCGGAACGCCCCCACCGGTAAATCCACTGCATGAGGTCACATCCTCGCCTGCCCCGAGGGTCTACCTGGCGAGTGCTCTTCTGCTTGCTCCTGCTCGGGGCAGAGGCGCCTGAACCGGAGCCAGGCAAAACAGATCCCACGTGGCAGTTCGCGCTCACCCCCAACTACTCCAGCGGCTCTTACGGCACGGGCACCAACACGACCATCGTCTATGTGCCGCTCAGCATTCAGCGGCTCTTCAGGGACGGGGACGTCGCGCTCGTTGTCCCGATGGTCAGCGTCACCGGCGATGGGTCGGTGACCCTGCTGAGCGGAGTCCCCAATCGTCGGACGACGGTCGGCACTGCGACCGGCGCGCGCGTCACGCAAGTGGGGCTCGGTGACCTCGTGCTGCGGGGCCGGTATTACGCCCTGGATCAAGCCGACTGGTGGCCCACCGTCGCCCTGATCGCCCGGCTCAAGATCCCGACCGCCCAAAGCGGACGAGGCCTTGGGACCGGTAAGCCTGACGAGGGCTTCGGAATCGAGTCGTCGCGGACGCTGGGAGAGAAGTGGGTGATCTTCGTCGATGCCGGCTTCACGTTCATCGGAAAGCCGGCCGGCTTCAATCTGCGCAACCAGTGGAACTACGACGTCGGCCTGGGCTATTACTTCACCAAGGCGCTCACGCTCAGTGTGTACTACGAAGAGTATCGCGCCGTCACCCAGGGCAACCAAAACCCGCAGGATGTCCTCATCTCCCTGAACTATGATTGGTCCCCCAGGATGAGCTTCAACGCATCCACCCAGGTCGGCCTGTCGGACGGCGCGCCGGATTATGCCCTTAGCGCGGGCATCAGCGTGAAGTACTAACCGGGATGCTGAAAAGGGTCTCCAACTGCGTTCTCGCCTCGCTCAAGCCCTCAACGTACGATTCACCCGTTGCACCTGACAGAGCAACGGGTCCCCGGTACGCTTCGGGTTCTCCCTCGCCGGGTACCCGCTTGGCGGGTGCTGTTGGCGGCCCTTTTGAGCATCCCGAAGGAATAACCCGACTCCTAGTTACGGGTTTGGCTCGAACTCACGTAAGTGTTACACTGCGGGCGTCCAAACAGTCGGTACCCATCGAGGAGTATGCGATGGCGCAGGGCCAAGGAGAAGAGAAGCGGTTGCGGCGATTCCTGGCTCCCGCATTGACTTTCGTTCTGGTCCTTACCCTCATCGTCTGGTATCTGTACACGCCTCCCACCACGATGCTGATCTCCTCCGGGGATCCCGGAGACATGTACTACCTGGTAGGCTCCGTGTTGGACGACATTCTCGAAGACGCCTTCCCCGGTTTTCCCCAGGACAGAAACGTCGACTTCACCAATCTACCTTCGCGTGGCGCGGTGGAGAATGTGACACGTATCGTGATGGGAAAGGCCCAACTCGGATTAGCCGAGGAAGGGATCGAACTGGGCACCAGAACCGCGCACGGTCCCCAGGAGGGCCAGACCAAGGTGGGCTCGTCGGTGCAAGCGGAGGTCCGCACGCTGGCCCAGCTCTTTAACTCGCCGCTCAAGATCATCGTCCGCCGAGATATGGGTATCCAACAGGCCAAGGAGGCTGCCCGGATCGAAACCCTCGGCGACCTCAGGACCTTCATCGACCTCGGGAGGCGGCACCAGGATGGACCCCTCAAGGCTTTCATCGGCGCGGACGACAGTGGGACGCGGAAAGTGGCCCGGCTCGTGCTGGATCATTACGGGTTCACCACAGAACCCGCCTCCAAGCCTTCTGCCTCCGCCGACCTGCTCACCGTCGGCGATGACTGGACGTTCGACCAGGCCAAGCGGGGCCTGCAGGATAGTAAGATCGAAGTGGCCTTCTTCCTCACCGCCTTCGGAACAAACGCCGTGCGGGATCTGGCCGGAACGGGGCACTTTGCCCTCTTGGGAGTCGACCGTGCCGAGGGCATTCACCGGTCGCATCCCTTCTTGGACGTGGTGACTGTTCCCGCCTCCAGTTACCCGGCCATGGTGAAGTTCCCGGAAACGGAAATTCAGACTCTCGCGGTGGCAGAGGTGCTGATCGGCAGCAGCAAACTGACCGAGAAGGAAGCTTTCCGGATCGTGGAAACCCTGTTTAATCATTCCCACGAGCTGGGGTCTGCCTTTCCCTTCATGGTGCCGCTCTCGAAAACAGACCAACTCGCCCAGCGCTTTTACTACCCGCCGCACCCTGGCGCAACGGCCTTTTATCAAGGACGGCACGAGCCCCAGGGGCTGGTGGATTTCCTGCAGCGGTACCGGGACGTGATGCTCGGGATTTTTTCCTTCGGTGGGACCGCCTGGGCCGTCTTTCACTTCTGGGCGGGTCGCTGGAGAAGCCGACCGCTGGTCCAGCGTCTTCGCCACAGTCCGGATGAGACACAGATCTACGAGATCGAACACGAGGCCTCTCATCTCTATGCAACAGCCAAGATCAACAAGGAGACCTACGAGTCGGTAAAGGAATACGTCCGTGTCCGCCTGGATGAACTGAATCGCCGGCAGTAGGAGAGAGACGGTGTCGGGGGTTGGGGGTTAGGTGTCGGGGGTCAGGTGTCGGGTATTAGGGGTCAGGTGCTAGGTTTCGGGGGTTGGGAGTTGGGTGGGTGAGCCGTGGCTACGACTGAGCGAGACTACTACACGGTCCTGGGCGTTCCCCGGGGTGCCTCCCAGGATGACATCAAGAAGGCCTATCGCCGCCTGGCCCGTCAATACCATCCCGACTTGCACACCGGTCCCCGCAAGGCCCAGATGGAGGAACGGTTCAAGGAACTCAGCCAGGCCTATGAGGTCCTCAGCGAGCCCGAGACCCGCAAGAAATACGATCAGTACGGCCCAAAATGGAAAGAAGCCGAGGCGTATGAGCGGGCCCGCCAGGAGGCTGCCAGCCGCGCCGGCGCGCAACGGGGGGACAGATCGCAGTTCGATGGCACGGAAACCCAGGATTTCGGCGACCTCTTCGAGATGCTGTTTGGGGGGCGCTCCCGCGCCGGCACTGGCGCGGCGGGTCGCGGGCCTGCCCTGCAAGGCGATGACCTGGAAACGACGGTGCGCCTCACCCTCCGGGAGGTGCTGGACGGAGTTACCCGCCGCATCCAGGTTTCCGAGCGGGTCCCCTGCACGACCTGCGGCGGAAGCGGCAAGCAGAAAGACCGCCCCTGTCCCACCTGCGGCGGAGCCGGGAGCCGCCAGGAAACCCGAACCCTTGACGTGAAGATTCCAGCCGGCGTGCACGACGGCACCCGTGTACGGGTCACGGGCAAGGGCGCGCCTGGGGCGCGCGGCGGGAGGCGCGGCGATCTCTACCTCAACGTCCAGATCGAGCCCAGCCGCGTGTTTCGTCGTGACGGCGACGATATCCTGGTCACGCTCCCGGTCTGGCCGTGGGAAGCGGCCCTCGGCGCGGAAATCCTCGCCCCCACGCTGACAGACCAGGTGCGAGTGAAGGTCCCGCCGGGCAGCCGATCCGGCGCCAAGCTGCGTCTGAGAGGAAAAGGGCTCCCCACCGAATCCGGCATCCGGGGCGACCTCTTCTTCGTACTGCAGATCATCGTCCCCACGACTCTCTCTCCAGAGGAGCGCTTGCTCTATGAGCAACTTTCCAAGAGTCCCCAGCCCGACCCGCGAAGCGATCTCCTGCGCGACGCCAAACTTTCAACATGACCTGGTCCTCCTCGCTTGCCTTTCGACTGTCGGTCTGGCAAGCTACCTTACGCTCGCCGTCGCCGGACGCGGCGCGCGATGGCTCAGCCCCATCGTACTGAAAATCACCACCCGGCTGATGGGGTTGGTCTTAGTTGAAGGGTCCCGGCGGCCTCCTCAGCCGTTGAGTGTGACCCATCACTGTTGACGATAACCAAGGGAGGATACGATGATCACGAAAGTTCTGACCGGTGTGTGCGCTCTGCTTCTCGGCTCGGCCTTCTCGCTCCAACCGGTCCTGGCTGATCCGCCGGACAAGGGATACTCCAAGGGCCATGGCGGCGGCTATGAGGGCGAACATGGCGGCGGCTATGGCATGGGGATGGGGATGCCCGGTCACCATGCGACCACCGGGCACCTGCTGCGCGGGCTGCTGCGGTCGCAGAAGGAAATCGGCTTGTCCGAGGATCAAGTCGCCAAGCTGAAGGCCATCCAACTGGACCTGGACAAGACGCGCATCAAGACCGAGGCGGACATCATGGTCGCCGAGCGCGAGCTTTCGTCCCTCGTCGAGGACAGCAAAGCGGATCTCGGCACCATCGAGGCCAAGGTCAAGCAGAGCGAGGCGTTGCAGACCAGCCTTCGCATGACCGCCATCAAGGCCCGGCGGGACACGATGGCGGTCCTCACGCCGGAGCAGAGCGAGCGCGTCAAGATGGTGCACGAGCGCATGAAAAGCATGGGTGGGATGATGGGCGAGCACGGCGGCCCCCCGAAGGGCCATCCCAAGAGAGAGGAACCGAAGAAGGAATCGAAGCCTCAGTCCTAGGCGTCCCGTTTTGTAGGAGGTTCAATGCCCTTGAATCCGAAGCACAAGAGCCATGACATCACCGATGGGCCGGGCCGGGCACCGGCCCGCGCCATGCTCAAGGCCGTGGGGTTCACAGACGACGACCTGGCCCGACCGCTCGTCGGGGTCGCCAACACCTGGATCGAAGTCATGCCCTGCAACTATCACCTGCGCCGTGTGGCAGAGCGGGTGAAGGCGGGCATCCGCGCCGCGGGAGGCACTCCCATCGAGTACAACACCATCGCCGTGTCGGACGGCATTTCGATGGGCACGGAAGGAATGAAGGCCTCGTTGATCAGCCGTGAAGTGATCGCCGACTCGATCGAGCTGGTCGCACGGGGGCACCTGTTCGACGCGGTCGTCGCCCTTTCCGGTTGCGACAAGACGATCCCCGGCACCGTCATGGCTCTGGCGCGTCTCAACCTGCCCTCGCTCATGCTGTACGGCGGCTCGATCATGCCCGGCCGGTTCCAGGGCCACGACGTGACGATTCAGGATGTCTTCGAAGCCGTCGGCAAGCACGGGGCGGGCAAGATGACGGACGTGGAATTGAAAGATCTGGAAGACCACGCCTGCCCGGGGCCCGGCGCCTGCGGCGGCCAGTTCACCGCGAACACGATGGCGATCGCCTTTGAATTTCTCGGCATCTCGCCGATGGGCATGAACGGCGTTCCGGCCATGGATGCCAAGAAGGACGACGTGGCGTTCCAGTGCGGCCAACTGGTGATGGACTTGCTGAAGAATGATCTGCGTCCCCGCAAGATTCTCACGCGTAAGGCACTGGAGAACGCGATCGCGGCTGTGGCGACGACCGGCGGCTCGACCAATGCCGTCCTCCATCTGCTGGCCGTCGCCAGGGAAGCCGGCATTCACCTGACCATTGACGATTTCGACAAGATCAACCGAAAGGTTCCGTTACTGGCCGACCTCAAGCCCGGCGGCCGGTTCATGGCCGCGGATCTCTATGCGGCGGGCGGGACGACGCTGGTCGCCAAACGGCTCCTGGATGCGGGCATCCTGCACCCGGACCAACCGACGGTCACGGGACGGACCATCGGCGAGGAAGCGCGGCGCGCGACTGAGACGCCCGGGCAACAAGTCCTGCGACCCCTCTCGAATCCGATCAAGCCGACCGGTGGGTTGGTGATTCTCAGGGGCAACCTCGCGCCGGAAGGTTGCGTCGTGAAGGTAGCCGGTCACTCCATGATGTCGTTTCGGGGCCCGGCCAAAATCTTCGACCGGGAGGAAGACGCCTTCGCGGCCGTCAAGGCCCGCCAGATCAAGGCAGGCGACGTGGTGGTGATTCGCTACGAAGGGCCGGCAGGTGGACCGGGCATGCGCGAGATGCTGGGCGTCACGGCGGCTATCGTGGGGGCCGGCCTCGGGGACTCCGTCGCCTTGCTGACCGACGGCCGCTTTTCGGGCGCCACGCACGGACTCATGGCCGGACACGTCGCCCCCGAGGCGGTCAAGAAGGGCCCCATCGCGGCGCTCAAAAACGGCGACATCATCGTATTCGACGTGGCCAAGCGCAAGCTGAACGTCGAACTTTCCCAGAAGGAGATCAAGGCCCGCCTCAGCAAGTGGAAGCCGCCGGTGCCCCGTTACACCTCGGGCGTCATGGCCAAGTACGCCCGCCACGTCTCATCCGCCTCCGAAGGAGCGGTCACGAGTTGAAGGCCAGACGCCGGTGGACTCTGCTCCTGGCACCCCCGGAGCGACCCTTCCGGACCTTGTCAGGCGGAAACCTTCGGAAATTCCCTCGAAGACTCGGTCAGTTTCCGCTTTCCATCCTGACAAGGTCTCGGTGGGTACCCCGCTCCTCCGGTGATGTCGCTCCGTCCACCGGCGCCTGGTCTCACCTATCCCTCTCCGAACATCGGGCAGAACCACGTCGCTCCGGCTGCGCACAATCCATATAAGGCGATTGATAAGGGTTGGACTTCGCAGTAGACTTGCCCACCAACGAATTGCTGAGGCTGCCTTGCTATGCTGCAAAGGCAGGCCGCAGTAGACCTATTAGTTAGGTTGCAATGGCACGCAGCGACAAGGGCTATCGGGCTGACGCAGCACAGTTCTTCGTCGCGGGCGAGCTGTGCCGCCGAGAGCTCGTTGCGGTCGTGACCATGGGCAATTGCCCGAATACTGACATCCTGGTGAGCAACGCTGGTGGAACACGCTTTGCTCACGTTCAGGTCAAGACTTTCGTTCCTGGCAACCGAACTTGTTCAGTAGGAATGAAAGCTGAAAGAGACTTTGGTCCAGCCTTCTTTTGGGTGCTGGCCGGCATCCCGATTCCGGACTCTGGAAAGGAGTTTGAGTTCTTCATCGTGCCTTCCTCGGACATGGCCTCCATCATCAGCGAGAGCTTCCGCACTTGGGTCTCGACCCCGGGTGCAAAGGGGCAGGCGCATGATGCGAAGAACACAGTCCGGGCGATTCAGCTTCCTCCGCGCGTGGAGAAGAACGGGTGGTCATTGGAGCCATTCCGCTCTCGTTGGGATCTGATCACCAATGCGGTTGCAACCTAACAAATCGTTCGAGCGGACGGGCCACGAACGCCGTGGCTCGCTGCGCTCGGTGAGCGTTATCGTGGCCCGCCGCTCAACTCAGATCCGTTCCGCTTCGCGTGGTCCCCTGCCCGCTCATTGCTCTCTCGCTCGGGTGTGCCAGGGGCTCTCAGCGACATTCGCCGGAGCGGCGGGGTCCCCACCCGGCGTCCGGAGAAGGAAAGCTGGAACTGACCGAGGCTGTACGGTTCGAAGAACCGTGGCCGAGGGAATTCCAGAAGGCTTCCGTTCCGGAGCGCCGTGGAAGGGGTGCCGCGGGAGGCGCGGGAGCGTGGAGCCCTGGCACAGCCGTTCCCCTCTACTTGTTAGGCACTTCTAATTCCTCCCTAACCCCCTCCTCACCTTCGGCATGTATTCTCCTCTCTGTGACTCGCAACGGCATTCAACAGCGCGCCGCCCTGGTGCTCACTGTCCTACGGCAAATGTTCTGGCTGATGTGGGCCTATGCCAAGGTTGGATCCAGATGAGGCCGCTTCGGATGCATGAGACCGAGGGGGTGGAGCACAAGAACTAGGGAGGGGAACTTTTACCGATTGGACGAACCGCCCGTCCGGCGCGAGCGTCGCTGGATCTCCTGGCGGCTTTCCTTGATCATATCTTCCATCTCCGCCTCAGCCCGGCCAAGGTCATCCACCAGTTGGTCCAGGTTGAAGGGACGAGGCCGTGGCTGGCTCTGGGCTACGGCGGGCGGCTTGGGCTTGGGTGAAATCGGTTTCTCGGCCACTCCGGATTTTCCCGCCGGAGGCTGCGGGCTCGTCCCCGGCCCGGCCGGTGGCGGGACGACCGGAGCCGGCGGAGCAGCAGGGGCCTCCGTCGCAGAGACCGTGGGTTTCGTCCGTGCCGGAGGAACTTCACTCGGCCCGCCGGCCGAGGCATACATCACCCCCTGCTCCCGCAGCCATTTGCGGGCCACGCTCGATTTCAGCGAGAAACTGATGCTGGTGATCGGCATCCCATCGGCCGCCACCCTGGCGATGGCGGTGTTGACCCCGACCACGTGCCCCTCGGCATCCAGCAGCGGGCCTCCCGAGTTGCCGCGATTGAGGCCCGTCTCCGTCTGGAACACGTCCTTCCCTTTGATGCTGTGGAAGTCTTCGAACTCCGCGCTGATCACGCCGGTCGTCAAAGTCCACAGTCCGCCCTGCTCCGGATGCCCGATCGCCAGTACCCGGTCGCCGATCCGAACCTGGTCGGAATTGGTGAGATCCACCACCGGGAGCGGAGCCGGAGGATTCTCCATTCTGAGGAGAGCCAGATCCAGCGGCTGTGAATAGCCCACCATCGTCGCCTTCACGCTGCGCGACAGGTCGGTCTTGGGATTGCCGGTCACGCGATCCGGCTTGAGATACACATAGAGCCGTGGAAACGGCTTGCCCGTCTTGTCGTCCAGCACGACGTGCGCATTGGTCAGCACCAAGCCATCCCGCCCGATGATGGAACCGGTGCCCCCGCTCCCTTTCTCGCCTCCCATCCCATGTCCCGTCACCAGCACGACGGCCGGAGCAGCCCGCTCATAGATCTGCTGTGGGTTCAGCTCTGCTGCCTGGACCGCAAGGCTCCACCAGACCAGTATTGCCAGGCTCGCGCCAAGGCGCTTTGTGATGTTCATGACCTGCTCCATAACGTGGGATGGGCCGTATCAGGGATCATGGTATCGTGACCGTCATTTCCTTTCGCGATACCCCGCCGGCATTGTCCGACAGGCTGAGACGCACCTTGTGCTCGCCGGAAGGCAGTTTGGCATCCGGAATTTGGATGCCCTCGGCGGTCACGTAAGGACGGACACGGTCGGTGATATCAATTGGAATCAATTTCACCACCTGCACCTTGAGGCTGGAGACATCCACCGGCGCAGTGCGCGGGGCAAACTTCACCGAGACTTCTACCGGTGGCGACTGCACCTTGCCCCCTTCCGGTTTGAGCACCTCAATGAGCGGCCCGGTATCCGGCGGCTCACGACCAACCTCGAACGGCCCCAGACCTCTTGTCGTGATCTGATCGGCTGGCGCCGGAGGCATCGCCGCTTCCTCCGGGGTGACCAGCCACACTTCCTCGCTCGGCCTAGCTGCGCAGGCTGCACTGCTCCATTCAAGACCTGCGAACACAACGCAGAGCGCCAGCAGATGGTTGACAGGTCGGATAACATGGCTCCGGTGAGTCCTCATCGATCTTCCTCCCGTGTGATCTGAAGTGACCGGCCTATTGTACGCCATTCCAATGGGGGTGCAACAACCGCCGAAGGTCCGGCGGCCTGCAGGAGGAACCGGCATCAACGAGCAGGGGCTTAGCCCGCATTATTCATGAACGTTTCTGCTGCAATCGCGGATCCGCTGCTGCGACAGGCCTGGCGGTCGGCGGGCTCGCCGCTCAGTCGGTCAGCATACTGCACGAGTATGCCTCCCTTCCTCGCGGCTCCTCGCGCCGGTCTCGCAACGCGGCTCCGCAATTTCGCCACGAACCGTCATGAATAACGCGGGTTAGGGGCGGCCGCAGCAAGGCGGGCGACAAGATCGGGGGGCACCGGGTGAAGATCAGACTCCGTGCCTAACCCTTTCAGGGCCATGGCCTGAGGGGGCACCTCTTCCTGGAAGACCCCCAGTTGACGAGCCAACAGATACGTGCGGTTCGCCAGGAGCAGGCCGCCGGGCTCCGCAGTGCCCTCGAGCCGTTGGGCCTTGTTGACCTCCGTGCCCACCACCGTGTAATCCAACAGATACTCGGTCCCCAGGTTGCCGACAGCGACCATCCCGGTGTTGATGCCGATGCGGATCAGATGGGACTCCCGCCCTTGACCGGTCCAGCGGGCATTCAGTGCCCCCATCTGCTGTTGCATGGCCACCGCGGCCCGGACGGCATTCCCGGCATGGCGCGCAACCCGCTCTTCCTCAGCCTGGGGTCCGCCACCTTCCGGCTCGGCATCCCCGAAAAAGGCCATCACCCCGTCCCCCATGTACTTGTCGAGCGTGCCCCCATGCGCGCGGATCACCTGCGTCATCGCCGTGAGGTAATCATGCAACACCTCCTGGATCTCGGCCGGGCTCACCTGTTTGCAGTAGGTGGAGAACCCGCGCACATCGGCGAACAGGATCGTCAGCTCGCGGCGGCGACCGGCGAGGAGCGAGGCAATCTTGTGGGGTTGCTGCTTGATCAGCCGAATGGTCTGCGGCGGCAGGCAGGACCCCAGGATGGAGAGGAACTGCCAGCGCTCCCGATCCACAATGAAATAGCGCGCCGCAAGCAACAGGATCAGGCCCAAGGCGAGCGACAGCACCGGCTGCACGGCGGGCAGCACCGCGCCCGTCTGAAAATCCCGCTGCAGCGTCAGGAGCAAGCCGGCCAGGATCATGACGAAACCGGGCAGGATCAACGCTGCGCCGCCCGCGAGGGCGGCCGCAGTGATCAGCAGGACGGGGATGCCGGTCAGGAGCATCGCTTCTCGTGGGGTCGCGTCGCGCAAGAATTGCCGTGTGAGAAACATATTGAGTAGGTGGAGGTGGATCTCGCCGAACGCAAAGTCCCGCTCGAATGGGATCGGCCCCTGATCTCCCGAGCCTGTCGTGAGATTGGCCACCACGAGGGATTTTCCCTCAAACCAGCCCGACAACTGCCGCCGCCCCTCGGGTGCCTGGAGTTGCTCCACCAGCCAGCTATATGGGAAGTGCAGGAACCGCTTCCCCCACGGTCCTGCGAAATTGACCCAGGCTCGGCCCCGGGCATCAATCGGGATGGTCACCTCACCGCCCTGGCGCGGCGTAAACCGCAGAACCCAGCCTCCCGCGCCGCCGTCAACCCCACGGGGTTCGATGCGTACCGTCTTCAGATCCACACCGAGATGGCGGAAGGCGGCTGCAAGGCTCAGCGCCGGCACCAAACCGCCCGGTGTGCGGTAAAGCAGCGGCAAGCGCCGCATGATTCCGTCCGAATCGACGGTTCGCTGGATGTGGCCGAAACCAGCCACGCCCGGCACGAGTTCCGGTAACGGTGCCGTCCACCCCGATGCGCTCGGCAGGATCACCCCGGCTGGAACCTGGATCTGGAGGAAAGGGGAGAAAAGCGAGGAGGCCTGCGTCGCGGGACCCGACGCGCCGGGCTCGGTGCGCAGCGCGAACGGGAGGAACAGGTTGCCGGCTTCGCTGCTTGCCGTTGCCAGTCGCTGATCTGCCTCGGGATCGCGGGATGGATAATCGAACAGCAGATCCATCATCACGGCGCGCGCACCACCGGCCTTCAGCCACTCGATCACCTGGGCATGGACTCGGCGATCCCACGGCCAGCGCCCCAACCCCAGTTCGCGGCCGGCCCGGTCGTCATAGTCAATGGCGGCCAGGGAGGGCGACTTGGCCTGGGCGGGATTCTCGTCAACCGGGAGGGGATGACGGAAGCGGAACCGCAGATCAACGGTCCACAGTTCGACCGGCTCCAGCAGGGCCGGCCAGAGCCGGTCCAGGATCTGAGTCAACACCAGCGCGAGCAGCCCGCACCCCACGAGCAGGGCCACATGGGACCAGCGACGGGCACGGTACGGGAAGAAATCCCTCATCAGCAGCCGCGGCGCCCCGGGATCAAGGCCGCTGGATCGAGGAGTCCGGCGATGCGCCGACCGTGCCGGTGGTGGCCGGGGGTTTCATCGGATCCGGCGGGAGGGCGGGCGCGCTCGGGTCGATCGGCCGCCCTGCCGGCTCAAGCCGGTCCACACGATCCGAAAAGTCTTGGATGGAAGCCGCCAACGACTCGTTCGCTGCAGCGGCTGGTTTCCGGCGGCCCAGTTCGCGATTTAATTCGTCCCCGGCCGCCTTCGCATGTTGGCGGGTTGCTTCATATAGCTTGGGCTCCAGCTCCTGCCCCTCGCGGTACACGACCTCGATTTCCTTCATACGCGCTTCGTATTCGGCCTTGTCCACGAGACCGGCATTGTAGCGAGTGCACAGCTCCACGTAGCGGGCCACAAGTCCGTGGACCGCTTTATCCCACGCGACGCCGGCCTTTCGATCGAACCCCGCCGTGGGCGTCATGGAACCCTGGGGACTGAGAGGCCCCAAGAGAGGAAGTAACATCACTCCGAACCGGAGCCCCATGTTGAAGTTGGTGGTCTTCGTCTCGTAGACGCGGCAATCCATCTTCTCCTCGGGGGCGCTCGCCGCGGCCGCCGGAGAAGGCCAACTCCCCACCCACCAGCCGACCAATACTGCTGCCGGCATGATCCAGGATACTCGCCCGATTCGTCGCCCGATCGTCTCGGTTCTCGACATGTTCGCCATTGGGAACCTCCAGTCGCTTAACGTGGCCGGGTTTTGGTGCGCATCTCGTCCATCAGGTTTTCAAGGTCCTTCTCCGCCGCTTCAATGCCCTGGACAAGCCGGTCCAGATCGTAGGGATGTGGGTCCGGCGGCACCTGTGCCTCCGGCACCGGACGGCTGGGCGCCACCGGCGGAACGGCCGGAGCCTCCACGCGTGGCGCTGCCGGCGGGATGACCGGTGCCGGCGGCGCGCTTGGCTTCTGAGGGGCCACAGAAGTTTCGGGAGCAGTCGGAGGCGGCGGTGCAACCGCTGGAGCGGCCGGAGCTGCGGGCGGCGCCACCGCGACCGGCGGCGAGGCCTTCGGCTCATGACCGACCGGCGGCTGATCGGGAGGCCGGCCGGCGTAGACGACCTGCACGCCCTTTCTCTTGAGCCACTCTTGCACCACGCTCGACTTCAGCGAGAAATTGATGCTCGTGATCGCCAGCCCGTCTGCCGCCTTACGAGCAATCGAGGTGTTGACGCCCACCTGGTGCCCATACCCATCCAGCAACGGCCCACCGGAATTCCCACGGTTGAAGGATGTCTCCGTCTGGAACACATTCTTGCCGGGGATCTTTTGAAAATCGTCGAACTCCGCGCTGATCACCCCCGTCGTCAGCGTCCAGAGGCCGCCCTGTTCCGGGTGTCCGATCGCGACCACGCGGTCGCCGATCCGCACCTCCTCGGGATTACCCAGCTTCAGCACCGGCCCAGAGGCCGGCGTCTCCATCCTCAGTACCGCCACATCCAGCGACCGATCGAAGGCCACCATGCTCGCCTTCACGCGGCGGCTGAGATCTTTCTCCTGATTGCCGGTCACGCGAGCCGGCTTGAGATACACCGACAACTGGGGATATGGTTGTTTGGTGCCCTCCTCCACCACCACATGGGCATTGGTCAGCACCAGCCCATCGGCCCCAATAATGGACCCGGTCCCCCCGCTCCCCTTCACCCCCGGCCCGTGGGCGGCGATGAACACAACCGCGGGTGCCGTCTGCGCATAAATCTGGTTGGGCGACAGCTCCTCCGCCGACGCGGCGCCACCCCAACCAAACATGACCGCAAGAGATCCGGCCAGCCAGATCGAACTCCGTTCATGCTGAGCCTGTCCTGTGCCTCGTCGAAGGACTAGTCGAAGCATTCCTACGGCTCCTTTCCATCAATAAACCGGCGGCGGTGGTGACGCTCCTCCTGAAGGGAGTGCCGGTGATTCTCTGGCGAGAGACTTCAGTGCCCGCAAGAAGCCGGGCTGATTCAACTTCTGAACGGCTTCGGTCAGTGCCTGTGAGAACCCCGTGGTCAGGTTTCGCTCAAAATCAGCTGAAAGGGAGCTTCCGGAGGAGTGGACCGTCCTGCCATACAGATCGCCAGCCCACAGTGATTCACCATCCGTTCCATAGAGCTCCACGTGAGTCTCCACTTGGTAGGACCCGTCATCTTGACACACTTCAAATTTTTTGAGCTGGCCGCGAAGAGTGCCTTGGGCACCTCCCGCCAGAGGAGTTACGCCAACACCTAATACACTTAATTCCGTCGTCAGCGCCTCGTGGACAATCACGGCCGGTGGCCGATCCGTCTGGAACGTGAGCCCACCCCCCTGAAAGCAGGTGTTTAGGCTGCGTATAGAGCCGGTCCGGCGATCCTCGATGGTCGGAAAAAATAAAGTCGTCTTTCCATCAGAACCCGCCACGGTATTCGGTATCCCGGTCGCTTCGTACCTGACCGGCAAGTTGTTCGGCGAGGACACACACCCGGTGAGGCACTCGAGTACGAGGAGGGTGACAATCAATGTCCACCTTTCGGAATCACCAATCGTACTACCAGCGCGATAAAGAAGTTGCGTTATGGCCAACATCCGACGGTCACCATCACGGCCGCGCACTTTCTTGAAGTGCTTTCCCGCAGTTCAACCGGCGGCCGCTGCTCAGCCGTCCGTCCAAGCCCTCGACCGGATCACCGGAGCTGAGGAGCACCTCCTTCAGTTCGGCCCCGCGAAGGGAAGCATTTTGCGCTTTCAGCAGCGCCGCGCAGCCGGCCGCGTAGGGCGCAGCCATGGAAGTTCCGTTGTAAAAGGTGAGCTTGTTGCCCGGCACCGTACTGAGGATCGAGACCCCCGGCGCCGCCAGGTGCACGAACTGCTTCCCCCAGTTCGAAAATGGGGCCAGGCGATCGCTGGAATCGGTCGCGGCGATGGCAAGGACATTTGCCTCCTGAAACCCGGCGGGATATTGCGGATATCGGTCCATATCCAGTCCTTCGTTGCCTGCAGCGGCCACGATCAATACGCCCTGCCGCTCCACCTCCTTGATCGTCTCCTCCATGGCCCGCGACCGTCCCGGTCCGCCCCAGCTCATGTTGATGATGTGCGCGCCCTTGGCCAACGCGTATTCGATCCCGCGGATCGCGTCAGCCGTCGTCCCACTCCCGTCGCGGCACAGGAACTTCACGGCCATTACCTTTGCACGCCAGGCGACCCCTGCCACATCATGACCATTATTACCCACGGCCGCAATGGTCCCGGCCACGTGGGTCCCATGCCCAAGGTCGTCTTTCGGATCGCCCGGCGCCCCATCCTTGCACAAATTGATGCCGTGGAGATCATCCACAATCCCGTTCCCGTCGTCATCCTTGCCGTTCGGCTTCTCCTGGGGATTGCGCCACGTGTTCGCGGCGAGGTCACGGTGCGTATAGTCCAGGCCGGAATCCATCACAGCCACGATCACCTGGTCCGATCCGGTTGTCCGGTTCCATGCAGCCGGTCCCTGGATTTGCTTGAGCCCCCACAGCACCGGCCATGTGAGGTCGTTGGGCTCGGCCGCCGATCTGTCTGGAGCCGCTTTCTCTTGAAAGGGGTAGACTTTGTAGTTCGGCTCGACCAGCTCCACCGCCGCGTCTACATCGAGCTTCACCATGATGGCCTGAACGGAATCCCCACCGGTGATCTTCATCCGCTGAATGCCCACGGCGGGATAAGTGGCGATGAGAGTGACCGGGACTTCGCGACTGATCCGCGCCGCCTCCGCGATGAAGACCTGTTTGCGGGCGGCGAGGATGTCCGTGCCGCCTCCGCGCCCCGCTTCGATCGGGACCGGGGCCGCCCGGTACTTGATCAGCACCTCACCAGGCACAATTTCGGCTTCGTGATGCGGCTTGAACGAAGGCTGATCCGGCCGCGCAGCCAGTAGAGGACTCAGTGAGAGCAGCGCCAACACTCCAAGCCATGCGAGTGATCCGATCAGCGCTTTCGCGAACGTGCCCATATCCCGCCTTTCCCGCATGTCTCGCTTTTCCCGCCTTTCGCGCTTTTGCCGCTCGTCTCGCCTCACTTCGCCTCCACCACGTAATTTGGTTCGACCGACTCCACTTCGGCGAAGCGGCGGTATCCCGCCGCCAGTTCTTCGGTGGGTTGACCCGGCTTTACCTTCACATGCGCGATACGGCCATCAAGCAGCTCGCCCAGGACCTGACCACCCGCCGACTGGTGGATCTGGATCCTCCGCTGGTCCGGCGTATCAGGCGCAAACATGACGATCAGCTCACCGGGCACCGCCTTGCCTGGGACGGCCCGGCCCGCGGCAGGGATCGCGGGTGCATCGGGCTGTGCCGCCGCACACCCTGCCACAGCCAGAGCCAGCAGAAAGCAAAACAGGGACAGATTTATTTTCTCACCTGCGTTCCTTTGTTGAGAAAATAAATCTGTCCCCATTTCTGTTTACCGCCCTGCCGGGCAGCAGTCCGGAGCACTCGGACACTGCTTTCCGCCGAACTTGCAGCAGCAGCTTTCCGCGCACGATTCAATATCCGGCCCTCCGCACTGGCTGAGGCATTGGGAGAACGCCGTTTCACAGGTCCGGTCACTCAACGGCGGCGCGACCGCGACTTCCGGGCTCGCCGGGGATGACTGGGGTGCCTCCGCCTCTTCCCCTCCCGCATAAGAGCGGGGATTGTTCAGGAGCTGAATGTTGCGCGACTTGATCAGTTGCTTCGGGGAGAACCAGAACTTCCGCTTCGGCTCGGGGTCCCCGTCCACGGGCACGCCGAGGGCACGCCGGGTCACGAACCAGACGAACTTGGAGCAATAGAAGCCCTGGTCATCCAATAGGTCAAAGTTGAAGAACTGATAGGGCTTCTTGAGCTGCTTGACCGCCTCCTCCCCCATGCGGGCACGGCCCGCCTCATCCACTCCTTTCACCCGACCATGCCAGATGAGGGACTTGCCGCGCTCTTTGAGCCAGTCCTCATACGGCATCTGCCTCACCCCGCCGAAGGTAGATTCCACCACCCAGGGCTTTCCCTCTCTGACCTGGATCATGGCGACATGACCGATCCATGGGAGCCAGCCGGCCGCGGTGACTTCATCATCCTCAGTCCCGCTGAGAAAGCGCGCGCGGAACTCTTCGTAGGAGAGAGTTTCAAGCTGAGTCGCCATCCCCCGATCATACTCAGGCGCGCGTGGATCTTGCTTGACCCGTTCGATGAACTCCTTCTTCTCGCTCTCCCATCCTGCTTTGTCCGGATCATAGCTCCCGGTAGGCCGTGAGTTGAACGGAATGAACACCCAGGGCTGCCGAGGCCAGATCACGTCGCCCGTCTGGAACGTCGCGGGGTCCGGGCGGGTCTGCCGACCGGGACAATCTTTCCCCGTGCAGGCTTCCTTCACCGGCTTGACCGTGGGGTCTGTTCCTCCTGGTTTGGGTACGGGAGGTTGCCCTCGCCCCGTTTGGTCGCGTCTCAACTTATCGGACTGATTTTCCGCGTTGCCCCGGGAAGGCGGAGGTGTCTCTTGCTCCGCCTGTTCGTGCCTCAACTTATCGTGAAGCTCCTCCGCATTGTTCCGGGAAAACTCCTGGATCTGTGCATCGAGCGAGGCGAACTGCGCCGCAGCGGACCGATACCTCCGGACCGTTTCGAGAAAACCGGCGAGGTCCAGGCGCGCCAGCGCATAGGCCTCATTCCTTGTCGGATGCTCCCAGTACTCCACGATGGAGGACCCCGTGAGCGACTGCTCGGTCACCTGCTTCATCACGTCCTCGATGTGCTGCTCCACGCTATGCTTGTCCATCGCTCCGGCAGTCGTCTCCGCCTGATACTGCTTCTGCAACGCTGCGATATAGACTTGGAACTCCTGCGCCAGGTCGCGTCGCGCCGCGGCTTCCGCGGCGCGGCGCTTCAGACTCGGGTTCACCACGCCGGCAGCATTCCCCACACCGTAAAAGACCGCGCGCTTCCCGGTGAACGCCATGCCTTTCTGCGTGATCCACTTCGGCGCCTGCCCCTGCTGTACGAGCGTCTGGATCGGTTGCAAGGACGATGGGGTCCCCTTCACCGCCTCCGGTCCACCGCCGCAACCGGCCAGAAGCAGGAGCCCAGTAATCAAGCCAGCCCACTTGCCAGTGGTCATCCCATTTATCGCCATAGCCGTTTCACCCTGCCACCGCTTTCTATAAGCAAGACCGCCGGCATCCGCTATTTCTCTCGGGCTTCAGCCTCCCGAAGGTAGCGGGCGATCTCGATGTAGCCCTTCCCGTCGGCAGTCTCCGCCGCGCTCTTGCCTCTGAAGAGAATTCCCCTTGGTCTCATTTTGACATCCGCACCGCGATCCACGAGCAACCGGACGACTTCGAAATGGCCATTGTTCGATGCATAGTGCAGGGGAGTGGCAAGCTCTCCGCTCCCTCCGTTGACATCCGCTTCCCGGTCGAGTAAGGCCTGTACCATATCTAGGTGGCCCTCGGCCGCAGCATAGTGCAAGGCAGTGAGACCATTTGGGTCGAGTTGGTTGACATTTGTGCCCTGATCCAGGAGCACCAGCACTCGCTCGGTGTGCCCGTGCTCGGCGGCGACATGCAGCGACCAGGAACAGGCAGTCAGAGCGATCATGCAGACGAATCCCGCTCCGAATGCTCCACCTTTCACACCTTCCTGCACCTCCCCCGCGTCTTGCTTCTTCAATTTCTCCCGCGTTTCCTGCCTTTCGCGCTAGTCTCGCTCGCCTCGCGCCTCTTGCTATAGCTAGTAGATCGGCGGCGGAGGCGGCTCAGAGAGCGGCGGGCGTGTGACGGCAGGAGCGGCGCCGGAGGTCGGCAGGGAAGGCGTCGAACCGGTCATCGGGAGTTGGTCCGTACCGAGAAGTTGCGCAAGCTCGCCGTGACCCCGACGTCTCGCCAGCTCAGCCGGCGTGTAACCATCATTGGTCTTTGCCTGCGGGTCGGCGCCCCGGGAGACTAGCAGTCGCACCACTTCCGTATGCCCTTGCCTTGCCGCTGAATGGAGCGGCGTCCAGCCTGTGCGACTGCGGGCGTTGACCTCCGCACCGCGATCCAGGAGAAGCCGGATAACCTCCCCATGGCCAAAAAACGCGGCAGGCTGTAAGGGGGTCGCTCCATAATCGTTGGTC
>Ga0187893_10005979_pt1 | contig 21218 bp, 14 predicted proteins | sample MA1701074metaG_FD_139574 | JGI IMG/M metagenome (GOLD analysis project Ga0187893, IMG submission 139574) | White microbial mat communities from a basaltic lava cave in the Kipuka Kanohina Cave System on the Island of Hawaii, USA - MA170107-4 metaG ...
CCGCCCAGATGGCTCAGCCGGAGCCCCGCGGGGGGAGCGGCCCCCAGCCGGGCCAGCCCCGCGTGCGCGCTCGCGATCCGGCCCACCGCGGCTGCCGCCACAGGATAGGCGAGCAGATAGCCACCCGTCGGCCCGAGCAGCCGCGCGAACCCGGGGAGCCCGAACGGCGTGAACACCGGCAGGCCAGCGGCCCCCAGCCCGAGATAAAGGATGAGGCTCAGGGCGCCGAGGCCGGGCCCCAGCAGGCCGCCGACGATGACGACGGCGAGGGGTTGCAGCGTCATCGGCACCGGCGTGCCGGGGAGCGGGACGGCCACCTGGGCGGCGGCGGCGACGAGGGCGGCGCCCAGCACGACGGCGATCGCGCGGCGCGCGACCAGCGACGGCTGCTGCAGAACGAGGGTCTGTTCCATTACATCGCCTCCACGCTGAGCGCCACGGCGTTGCCACCGCCGAGACACAGGGTCGCCAGACCGGTGCGCTTGCCCCGATCCTTCATGGCGTACAACAGGGTCGTCAACACGCGCGCGCCGGAAGCCCCGATCGGATGGCCGAGCGCGATGGCGCCCCCGTTCACGTTGACGCGCTCCCAGTCCCACGCCAGGGCCCGGCCGTCCGCGAGGGCCTGGACCGCGAACGCTTCGTTCGCCTCGATGAGATCGTAGTCGCCGATCTTCGTGCCGGCTTTGGCCATGAGATTCCGCACGGCGACAATGGGCGCGAAGAACAGGTCCTTCGGTTCGCCGCCCCCGGTCGCGTAGGCGGTCACGCGGGCGAGCGGCGTCAACCCGTGAGCCTTCGCGAACGCCAGGGACGCGACCACGAGCGCCGACGCCCCGTCATTGAGGCCCGGCGCGTTGCCGGCGGTCACCGAGCCGTCCTTCTCGAACGACGGCTGCAGCGCCGCGAGGGCGTCGAGGCTCGTGTCGGCCCGCGGTCCTTCGTCCGTGTCGACCACGGTCGGTCCCTTTTTCCCGGGGATCTCGACCGGCACCGTCTCGGCCTTGAAGCGGCACGCCGTCATGGCCGCGACGGCTTTCTGGTGGCTGCCCAGGGCGAACGCGTCCTGATCGGCCCGGGTCACGCCCGCCTTCTTGGCCGTGTATTCGGCCAGGTTGCCCATGTGCTGATTCGAGAACGCATCCCACAGGCCGTCGTGGATCATGCCGTCCACGAGCGACTGATTGCCCGCCTTGATGCCGTTGCGCATGCCGTAGACGTAGTGCGGCGCATTGGACATCGACTCCATGCCGCCCGCCACCACGAGCTGCGCGTCGCCCGCCTTGATCGACTGGGCCGCCAGCATCACGGCCTTGAGACCGGAGCCGCACACTTTGTTCACGGTGAGGCTGGGAATCGTGCCCGGCAGGCCGGCATGGATGGCCGCCTGGCGGGCGGGCGCCTGACCCTCGCCGCCCTGCAGCACGTTGCCCATGATCACTTCGTCCACGGACGCGGCCTCGACCTCCGCGCGCCGCACCGCCTCGCGGACGACGAGGGCGCCGAGCCTGGGTGCCGGGAGCGGGGACAGGCCGCCCAGGAACTTGCCGACGGGGGTGCGCACGGCGCTCAGGATGACGGGGGTGGTTTGATCGGTAGCCATTCTGTCAAACTAAGGGGGTCAGCGACCGCGTGCGAACCTCCTCCTGTAACCGCTGCACAAAGTCCGACACCGGCAGAACCTCCTGCTTCTTGCCCGCCCCGCGCACCCGTACCGCAACCGTCCCGGCCTCCGCCTCGCGCTGCCCCACGACGGCCAAGTAGGGCACCTTCTGGATCTCGCCGTCGCGGACCTTGTAGTTCAACGTGTCGGAGCGCTCGTCCAGGTGCACGCGCAGGCCCGCGTGGCGCAGGGACAGGACCACCCGACGTGCCGCCTCGAGCTGGGTATCCGCGATCGGGAGCACGCGCACCTGCTCGGGCGCGAGCCACAGCGGGAACGCGCCCGCGAAGTGCTCGATGAGAAATCCGACGAAGCGCTCCAGCGTGCCGTAGATCGCGCGGTGGATCATCACGGGGCGGTGCGGCTTGTTGTCGGCGCCCGTGTACTCGAGCTGGAACCGCTCGGGCAGCTCGTAATCGAGCTGGATCGTCGCCCCCTGCCATTCGCGGCCGATCGCATCGTTGAACTTCACGTCGATCTTGGGCCCATAGAACGCCCCCCCGGCCGCGTCCAGGCCGTAGGTTGCGCCGCGCCGCTTCAGCGCCTGCTCCAACCCCCGCTCGGCCACCTCCCACATGGCGTCGGTGCCGAGCTTCTTGGCCGGCCGCGTCGCCAGGTCGAGCCGGTAGCTCAAACCGAACGTCTTGCCCAGCACCAGCTCCACGATGTCGAGCAGATGGAAGATCTCTTCCTCGATCTGATCTTCGCGCAGGAAGATATGGGCGTCGTCCATCGACAACCCGCGCACCCGCAGCATGCCGTGCAGCGTGCCGGAGCGCTCGTTGCGGTACACGTTGGCGATCTCGGCCAGGCGAATCGGCAGATCGCGATAGCTGCGCTGCTGGCTCGCGTACACGAGGATGTGCATCGGGCAGTTCATCGGCTTCACCCGATAGCGGACGTCTTCGGCTTCCCCTTCCCCGGCCGCCATCGGCGGAAACTGGTTCTCCGCGTACAGGGGGAGGTGCCCGGAGCGCTGGAACAGCTGCTCGCGCGTCACGTGCGGCGTGTACACGAGCTGATAGCCCCGCTCCAGGATGACGTCCTCGATGAAGCGGCGCAGCTGGAAGTTGACCATCGCCCCTTTGGGATGCCAGAAGATCAGTCCGGGGCCGACATCCTCCTGCACCGAGAACAGGTCGAGGTGCTTGCCGATGATGCGGTGATCGCGCTTGCGCGCCTCCTCGAGCCGCCGCAGGTAGGCGTCGAGGTCGTCCTTGGTGAACCAGGCCGTGCCGTAGATGCGCTGCAGCATCTGGCGGCGCTCGTCGCCGCGCCAGTAGGCGCCGGCGGCGTGCAGCAGCTTGAAGTGCTTGATCGTCCCGGTGGCCGGGACATGCGGCCCCCGGCACAGATCCACGAACGGCCCGTCGGTATAGACCGAGATGACTTCGTCCTGCTTGAGGTCGTCGATGCGCTCGAGCTTCAGGGGATCGTCCGCAAAGCGCCGTTTGGCCTCGGCGCGATTCACTTCCTCGCGCACGAACGGATAGTTCGCGGCCGCCACCTCGCGCATCTTCGCTTCGATCTGCTCCAGGTGCTCCGGGGTGAACGGCGTCGGCACCTCGAAGTCGTAGTAGAAGCCGTCCTCGATCGGGGGCCCGAAGCCGATTTTGGCGTGCGGGAACAGCTGGCGCACCGCCGTGGCCAGCACGTGCGCCGATGAGTGCCGCAACACGTCCAGCGCCTGCGGGTCGCGGTCGGTGAGCAGCGCAACCGCCACGCCGTCGGGCAGCGGCCGCGACAGGTCGCGCACCTCGCCGTTCACGCGCGCGGCGAGCGCGGCCTTGGCGAGGCCCGGACCGATCGCCACCGCGAGATCACGGCTGGTGGCGCCCGCCGGCAGCACCTTGGCGCTTCCGTCCGGGAGCGTGACCCGGATGTCCGTAGCCGGGGCAGACATGATCAGCGGATGGTGTCGGCGGGGGGTGTGGCGGACCCGAACGCCGGGAGCCGCACGCCGGTGCGGAAATACAGGGCGACGCCGGCGGCAATCAGGATCGCCAACAGGAGCCACCGCATCAGCCGGATCGGTGGAACGACGTTCGGTTCCTCAGGCATACAAAAAGATAGACGGGTAGACGGGTAGACGGGTAGAAGACGGAGCGAGGGTAGACGGGTAGGGGCACCGTTATTATAAGGAATGCCCGCGCGCGAGTTCACGCTTCCCCCGCAATACAACCCGCACGACGTCGAGGCCCCCCTCTACCGGGCCTGGATGGACCGCGGGGCCTTCACGCCGCACCCCGACGCCGCCCGCGAGCGCTACGTCATCGTCATCCCGCCCCCCAACGTGACCGGCGTGCTGCACCTGGGCCACGGCCTCAACAACACGATCCAGGACGTGTTGATCCGCTTCGAGCGGATGCGCGGGCGCGAAACCCTGTGGCTTCCCGGCACCGACCACGCCGGGATCGCCACCCAGAACGTGGTGGAGCGGTTGATCGCCGCCGAGGGGAAAACGCGCTTCGACGTAGGCCGGGAGGCGTTCGTCGCGCGGGTCTGGGACTTCGTGCGCACCACCGGCAGCACGATCCTGGAGCAGCTGAAGCGCATCGGCGCGTCCTGCGACTGGAGTCGCACCCGCTTCACCCTCGACCCGGCCTACGTCCGGGCGGTGCGCGAGGTGTTCGTCCGGCTGTGGGAGGAAGGCCTGATCTATCGCGGCCACCGGGTGATCCATTGGTGCCCGCGCTGCCTCACCGCCCTCTCCGATGAGGAAGCCGAGTTCGGCGAGACCAACGGGACGCTCTACTACATCCGCTACCCGCTGGTGGACGGACCCGGGCACGTCACCGTCGCGACCACCCGCCCCGAGACGCTGCTCGGCGACACCGCGGTGGTGGTCCATCCCGAGGATCCCCGCGGCGCGCCCTACGTCGGCGAGCGGGTCCACCTGCCGCTGACCGGCATCGCGATCCCCGTGCTCGCCGACGCGAGCGTCGACAAGGAATTCGGCACCGGGTTCGTGAAGGTGACGCCGGCGCACGACGCCAACGACTTCGAGATCGGCACCCGCCACGGGCTCGCCATGCCGCTCGTGATGCGGGAAGACGGCACCATGGGCGACGACGGCGGCGACCGGAAAGGCGACACCACGCCCCGTGTGCCCGCGGAGCTCGTGGGCCAGGACCGGTTCGCGGCGCGCAAGCACATCGTGCGCCTGCTCGAGGCGCAGGGGCTGCTCGCGAAAACCGAGCCGCACCGGCATGCGGTGCGGCGCTGCTATCGCTGCGATTCCATCGTCGAGCCGCGGCTGTCCGACCAGTGGTTCGTGAAGATGAAGCCGCTGGCCGCACCGGTGCTCGCCGCCTACCGCGCCGGACAGATTCACTTCGTCCCCGAGCGCTGGCAGGCGACGTTCGAACATTGGATGGAGAACATCCGCGACTGGAACATCTCGCGGCAGCTGTGGTGGGGGCACCGCATCCCGGTGTTCACCTGTACCGCGTGTCACCAACAGTGGGCCGACCGGGAGGACCGGACGGCCTGCCCCACGTGCGGCGGCGCCGTGGAGCAGGATCCCGACGTGCTGGACACGTGGTTCTCGTCCTGGCTGTGGCCGTTCGCCACGTTCGGCTGGCCCGAGGACACCGCGGACCTGCGCCGCTACTACCCGGGCCATACGCTCGTGACGGCGCCCGAGATCCTGTTTTTCTGGGTCGCCCGCATGCTGATGGCCGGGACCCACTTCATGGATGGGCGGCTGCCGTTCACTACCGTGTACCTGACCGGCACGGCGCGCGACACGCAGCATCGCCGCATGTCCAAGTCGCTCGGCAACGGCATCGATCCGCTGGACGTCGTCGAGCGCTACGGCGCCGATGCGCTGCGCTGGACGCTGGTCGCGGGCAGCGCCGTCGGCGCCGACCTGATCCTCGATCCCGACGATCTCGAGACGACGTTCGCGCCCGGCCGCAACTTCGCGAACAAACTGTGGAACATCGGCCGCTTCATCCTCGCCCAGCTGCCCGAGCAGGTCGCACCGTTCCAGCGGCTGGACCCGGCGGCGCTCAGCCTGTCGGATCGCTGGATTCTGGCGCGCCTGCAGCGGGCCACGGCCGAGGCGTCGGCCGCGCTCGAGCAGTTCCGGCTCGACGAAGCCGCCAAACGGTGCTTCGAGTTCGCCTGGGGGGAGCTGGCCGATTGGTACGTCGAGGCCGTGAAGCCCCGGCTCGAAGCGAACGACGCCGGCGCCGCGGCGGCGCAGGCGGTGCTGGCGCATTGCTTCGATACCGTGCTGCGGCTGCTGCACCCGGTGGTGCCGTTCATCACCGAAGCCCTGTGGCAGAAGCTGCCGGTGGGGGGCCGCGCCGCGGGCGCGATGCTGATCACGGCCGCGTGGCCGCAGGCCAGCGCCGCCTGGATCGACGAGGCGGCGGAACGGGAGTTTCGCCTGCTGCAGGAAACGGTCTCCGCGGTGCGCAACATCCGCGCCGAGTATCGCGTCCCGCCCAAGACGAGCGTCGGACTCACGATCAAGGCGGGCACCGCGACCGTGCGGGCGCTGGAGCGCCAGCAGGAGACGATTCAGCGGCTGGCCAACGCGCGGCTCAACGGCGCCACGAGTCGCGCCGCCGCCCACGCCGTCCTCTCGGACGGATCCGAGCTGGTCGTCGATTTGGGCGGCAGCATCGACGTGGCCCTCGAGTGCCGGCGCCTGTCCGACGAGCTGGCGCGGCTCGAGAAGCAGCTCGCCGGCCTGACGGCCAAACTGGGCAACGCGCAGTTCGTCTCCCGCGCCCCGCCCGAGGTCGTGGCACGGGAGCGCGAGAAAGAGCAGGCGTGGCGCACCCAGCGCGACGCCCTGGCCGGCAAGATCGCGACGCTGGGTTGCTCCTGACGAGACCGATGCGGCCTCTCCCCCGCCGCTGGCTCACCCTGGTGGTGCCGGGGGTGCTCGCGTCGATCGCGTGTGCCAGCACCGGCGCACCGCCGGGCGGCCCGCCGGACGAAAAACCACCGGTCATCCTGAGCGTGTATCCGGAGTCGGGAGCCGTCGTCCCCAATCTGCGCGGCGACGCGGTGATTCAATACGACGGCGTCATCGACGAGATGTCGGGCGGCGCCTCGGGCGCGGCCGCCGGCCTCGCCTCGCGCGTGCTCCTCTCGCCCACGCGCGGTCCCGTGAAGGTGTCCTGGCATCGCAGCTCGATCCACGTCAAGCCGGACGAGGGCTGGAAGCCCGGACGCGTCTATCGCCTCGAGGTGCTGCCCGGAATCGCGGATCTGCGGCGCAACATCAACAAGGAAGGGCTCGTCCTCGTGTTCAGCACGGGCCCCGAGATCCCGACGGCGACCCTCACCGGCGTGGCCGTGCAATGGGTGGAGCAGCGCGCCCTGACGGGCGGGTTGATCCGCGCCGTGCCCCTGCCCGACACGATCGCGTACCTGACGCTGACGGATTCGAGCGGCGCGTTCCGGCTCGACCGCCTGCCGCGCGGCCGCTACGCCGTCTACGCCGTGGCCGATCAGAACAACAATCGGCTGCGCGACCGGCGCGAGGCCTACGACTCGGCGCTCGTCACCCTCGACTCGACGTCCAACCTCGTCCTGTGGGCCTTCAGCCACGACACCACGGGCCCGCGGCTGCGCCAGGTCGACCAGATCGATTCGAGCACCGTGCGGCTCACCTTCTCGCAGCCGCTCGACCCCGGGTGGCCGATCGATTCGCTGCGCGTTCGCGTGCTGGCGCTGCCCGAGTCCTCCGCCGTGCGGGTCCAGGGCGTGTTCACGCCGGCGGCCTACGATTCGCTGGTAGCGCGCGCCCGCGCGGCGGCGGACTCGGCCCGCGCCGCGGCCGACACGTCACGGCGCGCCCAGCGCGACACGACCCCCGCCCCCGGCGGCGAGCGCAAACCCGGCGTCCCCGGTGCCCGGACAGAAGACACATCGGCTGTCCGCCTCATTCTCCGGCAGCGGCCGGTGCCAACGGACAAGCTGGTGCTGCGCGTCGATACGACGCTCACTCCGGGCCGCCGCTACGTCGTGCAGGCAGCGGGCGCGGCCAACCTGAACGGCGCGCGGGCGACCAGCCAGAGCACGTTCGCGGTGCCGAGAGCGCGGGCGCCCGAGCCGCTGGTGCGCCCCGATACCACGGGCTTCCGCGTCGACTCGCTGCGCCGCAAGTCGGATACGACGCGCGCGCCTGCGCCACGCGATTCGACGCCATGACCGATCCGCGGCGTCACCTCCCCTCGGTCGATTCCCTGCTCGCCGATCCCCAGATCGCGGGCCTCTCGGCGCGGCATCCGCGCGGCCTGCTGGTCCGCGCGGTCCGGGCGGCGGTCGATGCCGCGCGCGCCGGCGGCGGCGCCGCGCCGGCCACGGGCTGGGCGGCGGCGGTCACCGAGCAGCTGGAACGCGCCGCCACCCCGTCCCTGCTGCCCGTGATCAACGCCACCGGCGTGGTGCTGCACACCAATCTCGGCCGTGCCCTGCTCGCCCCCGCCGCGATCGCGGCGATGACGCGCGTCGCCGAGTCGTATGCCAGCCTCGAGTACGACCTGGGACGCGGGGCCCGCGGGTCGCGCCACGCCATCTGCCGCGATTTGCTGGTCGAGCTGACCGGCGCTCCGGACGCGCTCGTGGTCAACAACGCCGCCGCGGGACTGGTCCTCGCCCTCTCCGCGCTCGCCCGCGACGGCGAGGCCGTCGTCTCGCGCGGCGAGCTGGTGGAGATCGGCGGCGCATTCCGCATCCCCGAGATCCTCACCCGCTCCGGGGCGCGCCTGGTCGAAATCGGGACCACCAACCGCACTCACGTCGACGACTACGTCAAGGCGATGACGCCCGCGACCAAAGCGCTGCTCAAGGTGCACCGGTCCAACTTCCGCGTCACCGGCTTCACGGCCGAGGTCGATGCCGCCGAGCTGGCCCAGCTGGGGCGAGCGGGCGGGGCGGCGAGTCTCTACGACCTGGGCAGCGGCCTGCTGCTCGATCTCAGTCCGTGGGGGGGGGGGCTCACGGGCGAGCCGCTGGTACGCAACGCCGTCCTGAGCGGCGTCGACCCCGTGGTGTTCAGCGGCGACAAGCTGCTCGGTGGCCCGCAAGCGGGCATCGTCCTCGGCGGGAAGCGCGCCCTCGATGCCTGCCGCGCCGATCCGCTCGCCCGCGCCGTTCGCGCGGACAAGTACACCCTGGCGGCCCTCGAAGCGACGCTGGCCTTGTATCGAGACCCAGAGACGGCTCGCCGCGAGATCCCGACATTGAGAATGCTGACGGATGAAACGTTGACGATACGGCGGAGAGGAGAAGCGCTCATGAAGGGTCTCGAAGGTCGGGTGGCCGTGGAGTTGATTGAGGGGTTCTCCGAAGTGGGCGGCGGTTCGTTTCCCGAAGCGAAACTCCCCACCTGGTTGGTACAGCTGAAGGCTGACAAGCTGACGGCTGACAGCCTCTCGCAACGCCTCCGGGCTTCCAGTTCACCCGTCATCGCCCGTATCGAACGCGACTGCGTCGTGCTCGATCCCCGCACCATTCTCCCGGACCAAGTCCCCGCAACGGTGCGCGCCGTGGTCGATGCCCTCGGCGGGTGAAGGAGGGGGGGGAGCCGGTCGGGGGGGCGGCGCGGTCTTCCTGGATCGCGACGGGACCATCATCGAAGACTCAGGCTACCTGCACGAACCCGAAGCGGTCCGGCTGCTGCCGGGAGCCGCGGCGGCGATCCGCGGCCTGAATCAGGCCGGCTGGCCGGTGATCCTGATCTCGAATCAGTCGGGAATCGCGCGCGGGTTGTATGCCGAGTCCGATTACCATCGCGTGCAGCAGCGGCTCGCCGAGCTGCTGCGCGACCAGGACGCCCGGATCGATGCGGCGCTGTTCTGCCCGCATCACCCCGACTTCACCGGGCCCTGCGAGTGCCGCAAGCCCGGCACCAAGCTCTTCCGGGATGCGGCGACACGGCTCGGTGTCGACCTGGAACGGTCCTGGTTCGTGGGCGACCGGGTGAGCGACGTCACGCCGGCCGGCCGCCTGGGCGGCCGCGGCGTGCTCGTGCTCACAGGCGAGGGGCAACTGCATCAGCGACACAGCGAAGCGGCGGGTGTGCGGGTGGTCACAGACCTGGCCGCCGCCGCCCGGGTGATTCTCGCCCCTGTGGCATAGCCGAGGCCAGTTTGCCAGATTTCCCGGGTCCCGGCATCACTACACCAGGAGCCACTCCGTGCGTACGCGCCTCGCCGTCCTGACAGCCCTCGCCGCTGCCTCGGCCGCCCCCCTCGCCGCGCAGCAGCCGACCGCCGCCGCCCCCGTGCCGCTGGAAACCATCCGCAAAGCCGTGGTCACCATTCACGCCCTGGACGCCGACGGTGATGTGTCCGCGTCCGGGACCGGCTTCTTCGTCGCGCCGGAGGGCATGGTGGTCACCGCGGCGCACGTGCTGTCCGACGCGGTCGCGTGCTCGATCGAGATGTCCGACGGCGAAAAGCTGCGCTGCAGCGTCGCGGCCTCCGACACCGCCAAGGACGTGATGCTGCTGATGGTGTCCGGGACGCCGCCCGCGATGCTGCGCTGGGGCTCGAGCGCCCGGGCCCAGGACGGGGACGAGGTGACCGTGGTGTCGAACCCGCTGGGGCAGCTGCCGGGCACGCTCTCCAAAGGCATCATCTCGGCATCGCGCGTCGTCAGCGGCACGCGCCTGCTGCAGATCTCCGCGCCGATTTCCCACGGATCGAGCGGCGCGCCGCTGCTCAACGCGCAGGGGCTGGTGATCGGCGTCATCCGCAGCACCATGGAACGCGGGCAGGCCCTGAATTTCGCCACGGCGACGGACGCCATCCGCAACATGCAAACCGACCCCGCGGCCGTGGCCGAAGCGCAGACGATGCTGCGCAAGCCGACCGTGACCGCCCGGGCCGAGCCGCCGGCGGCGGCCCCGACGCGGGCGGGCGGGCCGGTGCGCAGCATCGCCGTCGGCCAGTCGGTGAGCGGCGACCTGACGAGCGACGACGAGCTGTATCCGGATACGAGCTATTACCAGCGCTGGCAGCTGACCGCGGCGCGCGGACAGGACGTGACCATCGATTTGTCGTCGTCGGAGTTCGATCCCGTCCTGATCGTACGCGGCGCCGCCGACAGCTCGCTGATCAACGACGACGGCGGTCCGGGGTGCGCGTCGCGCGTCGTGTTCACGGCGCGCACGGGCGGGCCGTACACCATTCTCGTCAACACCACCGCCTCGCCGCACCGCCAGACCGGACATTTCACGCTGTCGGTCAGCCCGGGCACCAAGCCGGTGGACCCGCTGAATTCGGGCGACTGCCAGCCGGTCGCGGGCGCCAGCGGCCCGGCGCGCCCCCTCACGATCGGGCAACCGGTGAGCGGCAGGCTCACGTCGTCCGACGAGCTGTATCCCGATACCACCTATTACCAGCGCTTCTCCTTCAGCGCCCGGGTCGGCCAGGACATCACCATCGATCTCGCGTCGCCCGAATTCGATCCGGTGCTGATCGTGCGCGGCACGGCCGACACGTCGCTCATCAACGACGACGGCGGACCGGGCTGCGACTCCCGGGTCGTGTTCACCGCGCGCACGAGCGGGCCCTTCACCGTGCTCGTCAACACGACCAGCGATCCCGTGCGCCAGACCGGTCGTTACACGCTCACGGTGTCGGACGGCCGCAAGCCGGTGGACCCGCGCGCCTCCCGGGAGAGCCCCGGGGATTGCCGCCCCGGCTCGCTGCAGGAGAACTTGCGCGAGATCCCCGAGCGGCCGAACGAGTAAGCGAGCCGTCCGTGTCGCCGTCCTGGTCTCGGGCGGCGGCACGAATCTGCAGGCCCTGATCGACGCGCTGGGGCAGGAGGCCGCCCCCCCGGCTCGCGTTTCCACCGTCATCTCCAATCGCCCCGACGCCGGCGCCCTGGACCGGGCCCGGCGCTCGGGGATTCCCGTCGCCGTGCTGCGCGATCCCCAGGACCCGGCCGAGTTGCTGGCCGCACTCGGCGACGCCGAGCTGGTCGTGCTCGCCGGATACCTGAAGCTCGTCCCCGCCCCGGTCGTCGCGCGGTTCCGCCAGCGGATGGTTAATATCCACCCGGCGTTGCTCCCGGACTTCGGCGGGCCGGGCATGTACGGGCCGCGGGTGCACGAGGCCGTGCTCGCCTGCAACGCGACCGAGTCGGGCGCCACCGTACACTTCGTGGACGAGCACTACGACCGCGGTCCCATCATCGCGCAGCGGCGGGTGCCGGTCCTGCCCGGCGACACGACCGAGACGCTCGCTCATCGCGTGTTGGAGGCGGAGCACGTGCTGTTGCCGGAGGTGGTGATGCAACTGGCCAGGCGGATCCAAGGAGCGGGCGGATGACAATCGCGACACGAGCATGCACGCTCACGGCCTGTCTCTCGGCTGCCCTGCCGCTCCAACTGTCCGCACAGGATGTCGCGGCGCTCTCGCTGCGCCTCGCCGCCATGACCGCCGTCTCCGGGTTCGAGCGCGCCATGACCGATTCCCTGCTCGCGCTGCTCCCCGGGGCTACCCGCGACCGGCTCGGCAACGTCGTGCTGACGCTGGGCTCCGGCGCTCCCAGGCGGCTCGCCTATTGCGCGGTCGATGAGTCCGGCCACGTAGTCGGCAACATCACCGACGACGGGTTTCTGCGGCTGCGGCGGGTGGGGCGCATTTCGAGCGCCCTGTTCGACCAGCAGCTCGAGGGCCACCGCGTCACGGTGTGGGGCCGGCGCGGGCCCGTGCCGGGAGTGGTCGCGGTTCGGTCCACACATCTGACGCGCGGCCGGCCGGCGGGCCCCGATCAGCCGTTCACCTTCGATGACGCCTGGGTCGACGTCGGCGCAACCTCGCGCGCCCAGACGGAATCGCTCGCCATTGCGGTGCTGGCGCCGGTGGCCCTCACCAAGCATCCCCATCGCTACGGCGGCGACCTCGTCGCGGCGCCCTGGGCCGGCCGCCGCACCGCCTGCGCGGCGCTCGCGGCCGCGGCTATGGGCAGTCCGCGCGTGGCCGGAACGGTCGTCCTGGGATTCGCGGTGCAATTCCAGCAGAGCGGCCGCCCGGGGGCCGCCGCGCTGACCGCGTTGCACGGCCCATTCAGTTTCGTGCACGAGGTGACGCTGGCCGCGCGGTTCAACGAGACGACCGTGGAAACGGTCGCCCTGGACTCGGTCCGCTCGCGCGTCGCGCAGCTGCGCGCCTGGATGGCGGGTGACGAGTCGACCGCCGCGTCCTCGACCGCCGCGTCCTCGACCGCCGCTCGGGCAACCGCCGTCGTTGCCACCCCCAACCCCGCATCCCCACGCCCCCACGCCCCCGTGGAGCGCATCGCTGAAGCCGAAGGCATCCTGGCGCAGCTCGTCGAGTCCTACGGTGTCTCCGGCGCCGAGGCGCCCGTCCGTGAAGTCGTCACCAGTCTCTTGCCCCGCTGGGCCCAGCCGGAAACCGACAGCGCCGGCAACCTGTGGGTGACGGTGGGCAGCGGGGATCCGCTGGTCGTCATCGTCGCCCACATGGACGAGATCGGTTTCCGCGTCGACACGATCCGTGCCGACGGCTCGCTGGCGCTCGCGGCCCGCGGCGGATTCTTCGCGTCGCTCTTCGAGGGCAAGCCGGCGCTGATCCATACGCCGCGGGGCGCGGTGCCCGGCGTGTTCCAGCCGCGCGACTCGGGCAGCGCGCCCACCCATACGCCGCCGCCGCTGCGCGTGAGCGTCGGCACGACGAGCGCCGCGGAGACGGCGGAGCTGGGCGTCGCCGTCGGCCACACCATCACGATGCCGAAGCGCTTCGTCCGGCTCGCCGGCACGCGCGCCACGGGGCGCTCCTTCGACGATCGCGTCGGATCGGCGGCGCTAATTCTGGCACTGCGCCAGCTCGATCGGACGAAGCTGCGCCACCAGGTCGCCTTCATCTGGAGCACCCGCGAGGAGATCGGCCTCGAGGGCGCGCGGGCCGCGGCGGCGTCGCTCGGCACGAAGCCGGTGCGCGTGCACGCCGTGGACACGTTCGTCTCGGCCGACTCCCCGCTCGAGCTGCCGACCTTCGGCGTGGCGCCGGTGGGTCGGGGCGCGGTGGCGCGGGCGCTCGACAACTCGTCGGTGACGCCCCCGGCGGTGCTCGATACCCTGGTCCGCATCGCGCGCACGCGCGGCATCGCGCTGCAGGTCGGGACCACGAACGGAGGCAACGACGGCGCCGCGTTCGTCCCCTACGGCGTGGTCGACGTGCCGCTCGCCTGGCCGCTGCGCTACGCGCATTCCCCCGCCGAGGTCATCGACCTGCGCGACCTCGTGAGCCTCGGCGATCTGGTGCGCGCCGTGGCGGAGGAGTGGTGAGGGCGCTGCTGTCGGTGTCGGATAAGCGGGGCATCGTGACGTTCGCGCGCGGGCTCACCGGGCTGGGCTGGGAAATCGTCTCCACCGGCGGGACCGCCGAGGCGTTGCGGCGCGAGGGCATCGCCGTGACGCCGATCGAAGCGGTCACCGGGTTTCCGGAGATGATGGACGGCCGCCTCAAGACGCTGCACCCCAAGGTGCACGGCGGCCTCCTCGCCCGCCGCCACCACCCCGGGGACCAGGCCGCCCTGGCCGCGCACGACATCACGCCCATCGATCTCGTCGCCGTGAATCTCTACCCGTTTCAGGAAACGACCAGCCGTCCGGACGTGACCCTGCCGCAGGCCATTGACCAGATCGACATCGGCGGGCCGACGCTGCTGCGCTCGGCCGCCAAGAACCACGAAGCCGTGATCGTCATCGTCGATCCCGAGGACTACGACCGCGTCCTGGCGGAGCTGCCCGCCGGCGGTCCGTCGCCCGAACGCCGCCGCGCGCTGGCGGCCAAGGTGTTCGCCCACACGGCCGCGTACGACGCCGGGATCACGTCGTATCTCTCCCGGGAGGCCGACAACGGCTTCCCCGCGCGCCTCGCGCTCGTCCTGGACCGCGCGCAAGGGCTGCGCTACGGGGAGAACCCGCACCAGCGCGCCGCCCTGTACATCGCCGACGAGCCGGGGCTGCGGGATCTGCAGCAGCTGCACGGCAAGGAGCTGTCGTTCAACAATCTGCTCGACCTGGATGCCGCCGTGGCGGCGGTGCAGCCGTGGACCACGCGCATCGCCTGCGCCATCATCAAGCACACGACGCCGTGCGGCATCGCGCTGGGCGGAACGCCGTCCGAGGCGTACGCGCGCGCCCTCGCCACCGACCGCACCGCCGCGTTCGGTTCCGTGATCGCGTTCAATACCGTGGTCGACCGGCCCGCGGCCCAGGCGATGGCCGACCTGTTCGTCGAGGTCGTCGTCGCCCCCCGCTTCCACGACGAGGCGCTGGCGGTGTTGCGGGAAAAGAAGAACCTGCGCGTGGTCGAGCTGCCGCACCCCGAGGGGGGGGGGCGCCCGGCGCTCGATCTCAAGCGCGTGCGCGGCGGGCTGCTGGTGCAGGACCGCTTCGATCCCGATCGGGCGGCGGACGACGCCCAATGGACGGTCGTGACCAAACGCACCCCCCCTCCCGACGAATCCCTGTGGAACGATCTGCGCTTCGCCTGGTCCGCGGTCGGCAGCGTCAAGTCCAACGCCATCCTCCTGGCCAAACACGAGGCGGCGATCGGGATCGGCGCCGGGCAGATGTCGCGCGTGGACGCGTCGTACCTGGCCGTCCACAAGGCCCGGAGCCAGGGGCACGATCCCCGCGGGGCGGCGCTCGCCTCGGACGCGTTCTTTCCGTTCCGCGACGGGGTAGATGAAGCAGCCGCGGCCGGGGTGGCCGGGATCATTCAACCGGGCGGCTCGGTCCGCGACGCCGAGGTGATCGCCGCCGCCGACGAGCACGGCATCGCCATGATCCTCACCGGCACCCGGCAGTTCCGACACTAACCGAGCAAGCGATGACACCTCCGTATCGTTGGGCCGCCGGCGTCTTCCTGGGCACCCTGGCGCTGTACGTCGCCACGCTCGGGCCGACGACGCAGTTCTGGGACGCCGCCGAGTACATGACCGCGTCCCACTCGCTCGGGATCCCCCACCCGCCCGGCAACCCGCTGTTCGTGCTCGTCGCCCACGTCTGGGGGTTGCTGCCGCTCGCGGCGGATTACGGCGCCCGCATCAATCTGTTCGCGGCGGCGACGAGCGCGGCCTCGGCGGCGCTGTGGTTCCTGATCGGTGAGCGGTGGCTCCAGCCGATCCTCACGGAGTCGAGCGCGCGCCGGCTCGCGGCGGCCGCCGGCGCCCTGGTCGGCGCGACCGCGTTCACCGTATGGAACCAGTCGGTGGCGAACGAGAAGGTGTACACGGTCAGCGTGCTGACCATCGCGCTGGTCGTCTGGCTGGCCATGCGCTGGGCCGATCACCCGGAGGGCGAGCGCCCCCACCGCTATCTCATCCTGATCGCCTATCTCCTGTTCCTGACGCGGGCCAACCACCTGATGGGCATCCTCGCTGTTCCGGCGGTGCTGGCGCTGATCGTCGCGACGGAGTGGCGCGTGCTGCTGCGTCCGCGGCTGCTGGTCATGGGACTCGCCGTCGCCGTGGTCGCTACGTCGGTCTATGTGTTTCTCCCGATCCGCGCCCGGCAGGATCCCTATCTCAACCAGGGCGCCGTGTCTACCTGGCCAGCCCTCCGGGACCATCTCTCCCGCGCGCAGTTCAGCAAGCCGTCGGTGTTCTCCGACCCGCGCTACCCGCCGGGACCAACCAACCCGGGGCGCTCCCCGAAGCTCATGGCGCAACAGATCGGGAACTACGCTCAGTATTTCAGCTGGCAGTGGGGGCACGACCTGGCAGACGGCGCGCGCCGCGCGCTGGCGGTGGTGTTCGTGTTCCTGGGGTTGCTGGGCGCCCACCGGCACTGGCGCGCCGAACGACGCCAGGCGCTCACCATGACCGTGCTCGTGCTCACCCTGTCGCTCGGTCTCGTCTTCTATCTGAACTTCAAGACGGGCTTCTCCCAGTACATCGGGGCGGAGCAGGTCCCGCGCGAGGTGCGCGAGCGCGATTATTTCTTCATCGCGTCGTTCTCCGCCTGGGGCGTGTGGGTCGGGATGGGCCTGGGCGCGATCGCCGCCTGGCTGCTCGGCGGCGGGACGGCTGACCGGGTCGCCGCCCCGCCCTGGTGGCGCCGGGCGCTCGTCGTCCCCGTCGCCGCGCTGGCGCTCATCCCGCTCGCCGGCAATCGGGAGACCGCCCCGCGCAACCACGAGACGCTGGCGCGGGCCTACGGGTCGGACCTGCTGCAATCGCTCGACCCCTACGCCCTCGTGGTGACCGCCGGCGACAACGACACGTTTCCGCTGTGGTACGCGCAGGAGGTGGGCGGCGTGCGCCGCGACGTCACCGTGATCGTGACCTCGCTCGGCAACCTCAGCTGGTTTCTCCGCCAGCTGAACCAGCGCCCCGTCCCGACGTTCGATCCCACCCGCGCGCCGGCCTGGTATCGCGAGGCCGAATGGCCCAAGCCGGAGCAGCCGTGGCTCTCGGGGGTGTACCGCGGCCAGAACGACACGCTGCCCGAGTACGTCCCGCTGAGTGCCGCGGTGACGGGCCAGCTGGGACCGATCGCCGTGGCGCTCGACCCGGCCGAGCTCCCCAATCCGGGCTTCCTGTCCCGCGTCGACCTGGCGCTGCTGCAGCTGATCAAGGAAAACCTCGGCCGGCGTCCGATCTACTTTTCCGGCACGACGGCCAGCTACCCCGACCAGCTCGGTCTCGGGCCGTATCTCGTCACCGAAGGCATGGTGCGGCGGCTGCTGCCGAGCCCCGTCGTGCCGGGTGACACGATCCGGCTGAGCCGGGTGCAGGGGCGCTTCGTCGACGTCCCCCGCACCACCCGGCTGGCGTTCGAGGTGTATCACCGGGCCGAGGCGGCGCGGCCGCGCGCGCAAGGGTGGGTGGACCGGCCGTCCCAGAACATTCTGCTGCCGTATATCTTGACGTTCGATACGATCGCCGAAGTCACGCGGGACTCGGACCCCGCCCGCGCGCGCGAGGCGCTGGCGCTGGCGTCCGCCATGCTGGCCAACACGACGTACCAGTTCGATCTCACGCCGCCACCCGAACGCTGATATCGCTCCACTGTCCATCCGGGACCACATGAACGATTCCGTCGAGCAGCGACCGCCGTATCTCTGGGCCGCCTTCGTCTTCCTGGGCGCGCTGGCGCTGTACGTCATCACGCTGGCCCCCACCACGCAGTTCTGGGATACCTCGGAGTACATCGCCGCCGCGCGGGTGCTCGGCATCCCGCATCCGCCGGGCAATCCGCTGTTCACGATGATGGCGCACGTGTGGGGCATGCTGCCGCTCGCCGCCGGGTACGCGCAGCGCATCAATCTGTTCGCGGCGACGACGAGCGCCGTGGCCGCGGCCTGCTGGTTCCTGATCGGCGAACGGTGGATGCGGCCCATCGTGCCCGCCGTCCTGCCGCGCCGTCTCGCCGCGCTGGCCGGGGCCCTCGTCAGTGCCACGGCGTTCACGGTGTGGAACCAGTCGGTGGTGAACGAGAAGGTGTACACGCTGAGCCTCGTGTCGATCGCCCTGATCCTGTGGCTCATCGTGCGCTGGGACGATCAGCAGCCCGGTGAGGCGCACGATCACCACCTGCTCCTCATCGTCTACCTCCTCGCCCTCACCTCGACCAATCACATGATGGGCGTGCTGGTGGGGCCGGTGGTGGCCATTCTCCTGTTCCCGCCGCTGATGACCCGGCGGGCCGATACGACGGAGGGACGCAGCACCGAGTGGGCCCAGTTCCTCTCGTTCGGCGCCATTTTCGCGCTGCTCATGGCGACGGGCATGGAGTCGAGGAACATCCTCATCGGCGCCGGCGTGCTGTACGGGCTGGTGCTGTTCTACAACGCCATGACCGGCAACTGGCGCTTCACGCTGGCGCTCCTCGGGGTCGCCGTCGTCGGCATCTCGGTCTACGTGTTCCTGCCGATCCGCGCCGCGCACTTCCCGCCCATCAATGAGGGCGAGCCGACGACGTGGGAGTCGCTCTGGGCCGTGCTCACGCGCCAGCAGTACGGCAAGCCGCCGCTGCATCAGCGGCAGGCCGATTTCGTCGCGCAGCTCCTGATGTGGGTGCAATACTTCCGCTGGCAGTGGCTGCACGACTTCGCGCACCAATGGCAGGCGATGGTGGCCGTGATCTTCGGCGGCCTGGGGCTGCTGGGCGCGTGGCGGCATTTCAAGGCCGACCGGCGCCACGCCATCGCCATGACGGCCCTGATGGTCACGATGACGCTGCTCCTGATCTTCTATTTGAACTTCAAGTACGGCTATTCGCAGTATCTGCCGCGCCAGCTGGCCCGCGAGGTGCGCGAGCGGGATTACTTCTTCCTCGTGTCGTTCGCGTTATGGGGCGTCTGGGTCGGCTTCGGCCTCGCGACCCTGATGGAATGGGTGCAGGAGGGGTTGCGCGAGCGCTTCAGCGACGACGCGACGCGCTGGAAGTTCGCGACCCCCGTGCTCGTGCTGGCGCTGATTCCGCTGTTCGGGAACCGCCTGACCGCGAGTCGGGCGCAGGAAACGCTGGCGCGGGATTTCGCCGCCGACCTGCTCAATTCGGTGGAGCCCTACGGGGTGCTGGTCACGGCGGGAGACAACGACACGTTTCCGTTGTGGTACGCGCAGGAAGTGGAGGGGCTGCGCCAGGACGTGACCATCATCAACCTGTCGCTCGCCAACACCGACTGGTACCTGCGCCAGATGCAGCGGCGGCCGGTGTTTGAATACGACGCCGCCAACGGTCCCGCCATCTACCGGAACGGCACCTGGCCCAAGCCCACGGGGCCGGTGGTGAATTTCACCATCGGGCAGCTGGACAGCCTGCAGCTGTACTATCCGTTCGACAAGCGGCAGGTGCTCAACCTGGGCGGCGTGCAGGTGGTGCTCGATCCGCAGCTGGTCCATCCCATCGGCAACGGCCAGGGTTACCTCGAGAAGGCCGACGTCATCGTGCTCCAGGCGATCAAGGATCAGATGGGCAAGCGGCCGATTTACTTCTCGCGCACCGTCGGGACGTACGCGGACGAGTTCGGCCTCACGGGCAATCTCGAGGGCCACGGGTTCGCGCGCGCGCTGCGGCCGCAGCCGGTCGCCGCGAGCGACAGCATGTATTTCATGGCGGGCTTCGGGTGGATCAACCTGCCCCGCTCCAGGGCGCTGGCCATGGACGTCTATCACGCCTCGGCCGCGGCGCGACCGCGGCCGCGCGGCTGGGTGGATCAGCCGTCGGAAGGGATCCTGGGGCTCTATGCCCTGACCTACGCGGCGTTGTCGCAGGCGCTGCAGGCCACGGATTCGGCGGTGGCGCTGCGGGCGGTCACGATCGCCGATTCGATCAACAAGAACACGCACCAGTTCCGCGCGGCGCTGCCGCCCGAACGGGCGCCGTAGCTAGATCTTCAGCGTCACCACGATCGCGGGGCCGGTGGTGGGCCCGAACCGGCTCGAAGCCTCGTTGCCGCTGAGCCAGCGCAGCTCATAGACGTTTTCGGCGGGAATCGTCCTGAGATAGTCGACGCCGCCCTGATCGACGCCTCGCATGTACACGCGGGCGCCCTCGGAGCGGATGGCGCCGCTCACGAGCGAGGACTCGCGGATCCGCAGCCAGCGCGGGCGCAACGATTCGACCGCGTCGAACGCCGTCCCACCTTTTCCTTTGAGCCGGTCGATCTCCTCCCAGGTGAGGATGTCGTTCCGGCTCTGCGCTTGCAGCGGCGCGGCGGCGATCAGGGCTACGGCGGTCGCGAGCAGCGTGCGCACCATCACGGGCATGGTTCCTCCACGGTCGGCGAGGTGGGCGGCCGAGGCGTGGCCGCCCAGTGTCCAGGTTAGTGCATACGGCGGGCCACAACAATCCCTCCATCCCCGACCGGATTCAATTCATCGCGAATGCCTGGCAGGACCTGAGAATCCGCGTAGCTTGTCCACCGGCTCGCAGACTCCGCTGGATATCTCATGTGAGCTCAGGCACCCTCGTGCTGCCACTACCGTTCAGGGCCGTCCTACCCAATCCCTCGAGGTTTCACAATGATCGTGACCCGCACACTGCTCGCCGTCCCGTCGTTGTTGTGTATCACGGCTGGTGCCGTCCTGGCCCAGAATCCGCCGCTGCCCACGTCGCAGCCGGCGCTGCTTACGATCTTTCGTGAACAAGTGAAGGTCGGCCGCGCGGCCGAGCACGAGCGGATCGAAGCGGGATGGCCGGCGGCGTTCGCGAGGGCGAGGTCCCCGAATTACTACCTGGCGGCGACGTCGCTTACCGGCCCGAGCGAAGCGTGGTTCATCGCCCCGTTCGCGTCCAATGCGGCGTACGGCGAGGAGCTGAAGCTGGAAAGCACCGACACGGTGTTGGCCGCCGAGCTGGCCCGCCTGTCCCGGGCGGACGCCGAGGTCGTGAACGACCTCCGGATCATCCAGGCCAGGGCTCGGCCCGATCTGAGCCACGGCGCGTTTCCGGACCTGACCAAGGTGCGGTTCTGGGAAATCACGACGTTCCGCGTGCGGCCGGGGCACACGGCCGGGTTCGAGGCGGCGGCGAAAGCCTATGGCGCGGCCACCGACCGAGCGGCAACCGGCGCCAGCTACCGCGTCTACGAGG
>Ga0187893_10005980_pt1 | contig 21216 bp, 18 predicted proteins | sample MA1701074metaG_FD_139574 | JGI IMG/M metagenome (GOLD analysis project Ga0187893, IMG submission 139574) | White microbial mat communities from a basaltic lava cave in the Kipuka Kanohina Cave System on the Island of Hawaii, USA - MA170107-4 metaG ...
GGCGCGGGAGAGCGGATTCGGAGCGCGCCCCTGAGATGCGCGGCGCAGTCTTCCTCGGCAATCGGAAAGTGGAGATCCGCAGCTTCCCCGACCCGGCACCAGGGCCGGGCGAGGTGGTGATCCGGATGCGGGCCTCGGGCATGTGCGGATCGGACCTCAAGTTCTACCGCTCGCCTCCCGGGGAGGCGCAGAAGGCGCTCGGCCTGGGCGGCGATGCCGAGCCCTTCATCGCGGGCCACGAGCCCTGCGGCGAAGTGGCCGCGCGCGGGCCGGGGGTCGCGGAGCGCGAAGCTCCGATCGGCGCCCGCGTCATGGACCACCACTACGCGGGCTGCGGCGTCTGCCGCCACTGCCGCGTGGGCTGGTCGCAGCTCTGCCGCGAGGGGATCGCGGTCTACGGCGTGACGGCGAACGGCGGACACGCCGAATACCTCAAGGTGCCTGCGCGCACGCTGGTGCCGCTGCCCGAGGAGCTGTCCTTCGCCGAGGGCGCGGCGGTCGCCTGCGGCACCGGCACGGCCTATGGGGCGCTGCGCCGGATGCACCTCGCCGGCGGCCAGACCCTGGCCGTGTTCGGGCAGGGGCCGGTGGGCCTTTCGGCGACGCTCCTCGGCGCGAAGATGGGCGCGCGCGTGATCGCGGTGGAGACCAGCGCCGAGCGGCTGGCGCTCGCCAAGCCGTTCGGCGCCGACTCGCTGGTGGACGCATCGAGGGACGATCCCGAGAAGGCCCTGAAGGAGCTCACGCGCGGCGAGGGCGTGGACCTCGCGCTCGATTGCACCGGCGCGGCGGCGGCGCGCCTCGCGGCGGTGCGTGCCGCCAGGACCTGGGGCACGGTGTGCTTCGTCGGCGAGGGCGGCGAGGTGACGCTCGATGTCTCGCGCGACTTGCTGCGCAGGCAGCTGACGCTCATCGGCTCGTGGACCTTCAGCGCGATGGGCATGGCGGAGTGCGCCCGGTTCGTCGCCGAGAACCGCATCGCGCTCGAGCGCATCTTCACGCACCGCTGGAAGCTCGAGCAGGCCGAGGAGGCCTACCGCGTGTTCGACCGGCAGTCCTCGGGCAAGGGCGTGATCGAATTTTAGGGACAGACCACGTTTTTCGATCCACTGAAGAAACGCAGCGAAAACGTGGTCTGTCCCTGATTTAGGGCTCTAGAAGTAGGGTATGCCCTGCGTGTTCACGTACAGGGCGTAGATCGAGGTGGTGGCCGCCATGAAGAGGCGATTGCGGTGCACGCCGCCGAAGCAGACGTTGGCGCAGCGCTCGGGCAGGTCGATGCGGCCGATGAGCTTGCCCGCCGGATTGAAGACGTGCACGCCATCGAGGCCCGCTTCACCCATGCCCCAGCCGCACCAGAGGTTGCCGTCGACGTCCACGCGGAAGCCGTCCGGGGTGCCCTTCGGGCCGGCATCGATCAGCACCCGGCGGTTGGCGAGCGCGGCATGGCCGGCGACGTCGAAGGCGAGGATCTTGCGAGGCACCGAGCGCGACTCGACCACGTACAGGGTCGACTCGTCGGGCGAGAAGGCGAGGCCGTTGGGCTGGTTGATTCCCTCGGCGACGACCGTGAGATCGCCGCCGGGGTCCAGCCGGTAGACGTTGGTGGGCAGCTCCGGCTCGGCCTTCGCGCCCTCGTACCAGCCGAGGATGCCGAAGCTCGGGTCGGTGAACCAGACCGAGCCGTCGCGCGCGCAGACGATGTCGTTCGGCGAGTTGAAGCGCTTGCCGCGGAACGAATCGGCCAGCGTGGCGATGCGGCCGTCGGGCTCGGTGCGCGAGACGCGCCGCCCGCCGTGCTCGCAGGTGAGGAGCCGCCCCTGCCGGTCGCGGGTGTTGCCGTTGGCGTAGCCCGAGGGCTTGCGGAACACGCTCACCGCCCCCGTTTCCTCGTCCCAGCGCCACATGCAATCGCCGGGCACGTCGCTCCAGACGAGCGCGCGCGCATCGCCCAGCCACACCGGGCCCTCGGCCCAGCGCGTCAGGCTAGCGACGAGGCGCTCGACCTTGGCGAGCGGCAGGCGGTAGCGAGCGAACGCCTCGTCCAGGACGACCACCGCGGGGTCGGGCAGGCGCGGGCTCGGCTGCCAGTCGCTCATGGCCGCATTATTTCATTGGTCGATATACTCCGCTGCGCCACCTCGCATCATGGCGCGAATTCTTCTCACTCACTCGCCCGAAGCGCGCTCGCTCTACTACGGCGAGCGCGCGCTCGCCGGGCTCCGGGCGCTCGGCGAGGTGCGGCTGCACGAGGGGCCGGCGCCGCTCGGGGGCGAGGCGCTCGTCGCCGCCGCCGAGGGCTGCGCGCTCGTCGTCTCCTACCGCCAGTCGCCCGCCCCCGCGGCGCTGTTCGAGCGGCTCCCCGGGCTCGTCGCCTTCCTGCGCTGCGCGGTGGACATCCGCAACGTCGACGTCGCCGCGGCAAGCCGCGCGGGGGTGCTCGTCACGCAGGCGAGCGCCGGGTTCGTTCCCGCGGTCGCGGAGCTGGTGCTCGGGTTCCTGGTGGACCTCGCACGCGGCATCACGGAGTCGGCCATTGAGTACCGCGCGCGGCGCGTGCCGCGCGCGCGCACCGGGCGGGAGCTGCGCGGCAGCACGATCGGGATCATCGGCTACGGCGCGATCGGCCGCGAGGTGGGGCGCCTTGCGCAGGCGCTCGGCATGCGGGTGCGGGTGCACGACCCCTACGTGACCGACGTCGCCCAGGTGCCGCTGGAGGAGCTGCTCGGCGAATCCGATTTCGTCGTGCCGCTCGCGGTGGCGACCTCCGAGACCGAGAATCTGATCGACGCGGCAGCCTTCGCCCGGATGAAGCCGGGCGCCTATTTCATCAACGTCTCGCGCGGCAACCTCGTGGACGAGGCGGCCCTTGCGGCGGCGCTCGACTCGGGCCGCATCGCCGGCTGCGCGATGGATGTGGGCCGCGCCCCCGACCAGATGCCGGCGCCGGCGCTCGCCGCGCGAGCCGACGTCATCGCGACCCCGCACACGGCGGGGCTGACCGTTCCCGCAATCGAGCACCAGTCGCTCGAGACCGTGGCGCAGGCCGCCCAGATCCTCGAGGGCCGCGCGCCCAGGGGCGCGCTGAACGCCGCACACTGGACGCGAAAGGAGCTGCTGGTCACATGAAAAAGACCATCCTCATCACCGGCGCCGCCGGCGACGTCGGCACGCACCTGCGGCGCGAGCTGGCGGGGAAGTACCGCATCCTCGCCTCCGACCTGAGGTCGCTCAAGAAGGGGAAGGACGAGGCGTTCCTGCGAGCCGACATCTCGAGGATGAGCGACTGCCTGCGCATCACCAGGGGCGTGGACGCCATCGTGCACCTGGGCGGCTACTCGGTCGAGGGGCCCTGGGAGGGGATCCTCCGCGCCAACATCCTCGGCTGCTACAACGTGTTCGAGGCCGCGCGCCGCAACGGCGTCAAGCGCATGGTCTTTCCGACCTCGAACCACGCCGTCGGCTTTTACCCGCGCGCGCAGACCATCGACCACCGCGTCTACATCAAGCCCGACGGCCGCTACGGCGTCTCGAAGGTCTTCGGCGAGGCGCTCGGCAGCCTCTACGCCGACAAGTACGGCATGGAGTTCCTCATGATCCGGATCGGCAACGTCAACCCGGCGCCGATCGACAAGCGCCGGCTCTCCATCTGGATCTCGCCGCGCGACCTCGCGCAGCTGGTGAGAATCGGCATCGAGCACCCGGAGATCCGCTTCGAGATCGTCTACGGCATCTCGGCCAACACGCGCGCCTGGTACGACAACTCGAACGCACTCAGGCTCGGCTACCGGCCGAAGGACAACGCCGAGGCCTGGGCCGTGGAGGTGCTGGCGCGCGAGCCGTCGGTCGCCGATCCCGTCGCCGAGAAATACCAGGGCGGGGTCTTCTGCGTCGCCGAGGAGGTGGCGAACCCGACGCCGCTGCCGAAGCGGCGGCGGCGGACAGGGAAGCGATGACGCCGGAAAAGCAAAACCCCGCCGGGGCGGGGTCTGCGCGGGAGGTCGCCTAGCGCGGCTGGCGGGCGGCGCGCGGCGCCAGCCGCCGCCTGCGGAAGGTCTCGAACCCGAGCAGGCCGAGGCCGGCGAGCAGCAGGGCGTGGGTCTGGGGCTCGGGAGTCCTCCGCCTGCGCCGCGGGGCGGGGGGCTCGACACCCTGCGCTGGGTCAGAATCCAGAGTCGTCCTCAGGGGTAGAGCGAAATCACCGAATCCCGGGATAGAGTTGCTTGGGCAGCCAGAGGCTGATGTCGGGCACGTAGGTGACAATCGCAAGCGCGATGAGCGACAGGCCGAGCCATGGCACGACGGCGCGCACGACCGTCATGTACGGCTTGTCGAACGCGCCGCTCGAGACGAAGAGGTTCAAGCCGAAGGGCGGCGTGATGTTGCCCATGTCGCTGTTGACGGTGGCGATGATGCCGAAATGCGTGCCGCCGACGCCCGCGGCAGTCACAGGCCCGTACAGGATCGGGATCAAGATGAGGAGATTGGAGAAGACGTCGACGAACATCCCGGCGATGAGAAGCGTCACGTTGGCAAAGAGAAGCACCAGCCACGGCGAGTCCTTGAGCGTGGCGAGCGGCACGGCGATCGCCTGCGTGGTCCCGGTGACGGTGAGCAGCCAGGAGAAGAGGCTCGCCGCGCCGACCAGGATCAGGACGCGGGCGCTGGCGAGCGCCGAGTCGATGCACACCCTCCAGAGCCCCGCAAGATCGAGCTGCCGGTAGACGACCAAGCAGACGAATGCGGCGTAGACCACGGACACAGCGGCAGCCTCGGTGGCGGTGAAGACGCCGCCGTAGATGCCGCCGAGGATGATGACCGGCATGCCGATGCCCCACAGCACCTCGCGCGCCGCCGCCCAGATCTCGGCGATCGTCGCGCGCCGGCGGCGCGGAAAATCGTGGTAGAGCGCCCAGCCGCAGCAATACGCCACATACACCGCCGCGAACACCAGCCCCGCGCCGATGCCCGACATGAACAGTGCGCCGATCGAGATGTTCGCGACCGAGCCGAACACTATCATCGCATTGCTCGGCGGGATGATCATGCCGATGAGCGCCGAGGTAGTGACCACGCCGAGCGAGAAGCGCTCCGGGTAGCCGGCCTTGATGAGCGCCGGATACAGGATGCCGCCCACCGCGACGATGGTCGAGGCGCTCGAGCCGGTGATCGAGCCGAAGATGACGCAGGTGAGCACCACGGTCATCGCCAGGCCGCCCGGCACGTGGCCGATGAGCGTCTGCACGAAGGCGATTAGCCGCGACGAGAGGCCGCCTTGTCCCATGATGTTCGCGGCGAGGATGAAGTACGGAATCGCGAGCAGAGGGAAGCTCTCCAGCCCGGCGAACACGCGCTGCGGCAAGATCGACAGCGGGATGTCCGAGGCCAGCCAAACGACGAGAAACGCGGTGCCGATCAGCACCATGAACATCGGCAGCGTGAGGAGGAGACCTAACGCGAGCAGGCCGAAGGTCAGCGCGACGGTCATCTCAATCCAACAGGTCCATTACCGGACCGCCGCGTGCAGGCGTGCGCCAGATGCGCCACAGGACCTGGCAAGCGCGCAGGAACATGAGCGCGGCTCCCGCGGGCATAGCGAGATACGCGAGCCACATCGGCGCGAGCATCACCGGCGTGAGCTGGCCCGAGTCGCGGATGCGCAGCGTGTGCCCGGCGCTGTAGTAGGCGAAGAGGACGAGGAAGATCAGTACCAGCAAGCCGACACCGACCGAGAGACGGCGGCGGCTCGCGGGCGAAAGCGCGAGCGCCAGCAGATCGATCGCGATGTGGCCGCGCGTGCGCGTCGCGATGCTCGCCCCGACGAACACCATCCAGACGACCAGGTAGAGCGAGAGTTCCTCAGCCCAGCTGATGGGCGCGAGGAACCAGTAGCGCAGGATGACGTTGGCGAAGAGCAGCGCGGCCGAGAACGCGATCGCCGCGCCGACGAAGACTTCCTCCGCGCGGCTGAGCAGCCGGTCGGCTAGGTCGAGCACGCGCTACTTTTTGCGGATCGCCGCGAGCTCCTTGCGGATCGCCTCAATCGTGCCGGCGCCGTACTTCTGGCTGAACCAGTCGTACACCGGCTTCGAGGCCTGCTCGAACCTCGCGCGCTGCTCGGGCGTGAGCGTGCTGATCTGCAGCCCGGCCTTGCGGAAGGCCTCGAGGTGCTCCTTCTCCGCCTGCTGGATGATGTCGCGCTGGTGGCGGCTGCCCTCGCGCGCCGCGTCGACCAAGATCTGGCGGTTCTCCTTCGACAGCTTGTCGAGCATCGGCTTGTTGAACATGAACGCGTAGGCGAGGAAGCCGTGGTCGGAGAGCGTAAGGTATTTCTGCACCTCGAAGAGTCGCATCGACGCGATGCTCGCGATCGGGTTCTCTTGGCCGTCGACCACGTTCTGCTGCAGTGCGCTGTAGAGCTCGGCGAAAGCGATCGTCGTGGGGGTGGCGCCGAAGGCCTTGAACTGCTCCTGTATCACCGCCGCAGGCATGGTGCGGATCTTGCGGCCCTTGTAGTCGCCGGGCTCGCGGATCGGGAACTGGCCGGTGAACTGCTTGAAGCCGCTCTCCCAAAACGCGACGCCTTCGATGTTCACCCTGTTGAGCGGTTTCAGGATCTCGGCGCCGACCGGGCCGTCGAGCAGGCGATATGCCGACTGGCGGTCGGGGAAGAGGAAGGGCAGGTCGAGTACCTGTACGCTCGGCGCGATCGGCGCGATCCACGCGGTGGGCAGCACCGCGGCCTCGAGCGCGCCCGCCTGCACCTGTTCCACCATCTGCGTACTGTTGCCGAGCAGATTGGACGGGAAGATGTTGACCTTCAGGCTCCCCTTGGAGCGCGCCTCGACGAGCTCCTTGAACTTGAGCGCGGCGCGGTGGTGTGTCGTGGTCTCGGGCTGGTCATGGCCGAGCTTGAGGGTGGTCTGGGCGTGCAGGGGCTCCGCGCAAACTGCGAGGACAGCGGCCGCGGCGACAAGGCTGCGTCGGATGGTCTGCATCGGCACCTCACTACAAAGGTGCGGCGAGTATATATTATCGGGCGCTACATACCCGGGTACGGCTCGGGGGAGCCGTTCAGCGCAGGAGGAAATCATGAACCCCATCGTTCAGGCGATACTCGGCAAGCTACCCAGTCGCATCAGCGAGGATGGCACCGCGCCGATGCTGCCGGCCGAGTGTTACACCTCGCCCGAGTTCTTCGAGTTCGAGAGGAGCGCGGTGTTCGCACGCTCCTGGATCTGCGTCGGGCGCGAGGAGCAGATCGCCAAGCCCGGCGAGTACCTTGCGCCGAACGTCGCCGGCGAGCCGCTGCTCGTGGTGCGCAACCGCAAGGGCCAGATCAACGCGATGAGCGCGGTCTGCCAGCATCGCGGCCAGATTATCGCCTGCGAGGCGGGCTCGACGCCCGGCATGCTGCGCTGCCCGCTGCATTTCTGGACCTACGACCTGAACGGGCTCCTCGTCGGCGCGCCGCGCTCGCCGAACCTCGAGGAGCTGCGCAGGAAGAAGCGCCTGCAGCCGGTGCGCTTCGAGAACTGGCGCGGCTTTCTCTTCGTCAACCTCGATACCGCCGCGGCGCCGCTCGCGCCGAGCCTCGCCAAGCTCGAACCGTTCTGGAAGAACTATGAGGACGCGGGCCTGATCGCGGTGCCGCCGAAGCTGGCCGACACGCCGCTGCCGTGGAACTGGAAGGTGCACGCCGAGAACTTCACCGATGCCTACCATCCGGAGTTCGTGCACCGCGGCACGCACGACTTCGCGCCCAGCAACCATCCCGACGGCGGCGTGCAGTTCACGCCATTCAAGCCGGGCGACAACGCCATCGTGCGGAGCGTGCCGCTGCTCAAACCCGACGGCGGCATGATGGAGGACGGCTGGGGCGAGGTGCCGATGTTCCCGCCGATCCCGAATCTCTCGCCCCAGCAGAGGAAGCGCCTCACGTTCGCGCTGATCCCGCCGAGCATGACTCTGATCTTCGCGCCCGGCACCGTGTCCTACCAACTCGTCACCGCGACGGGTGTCACCGCCACCTACGCGTCGAACGACCGCGTGACCGCGGGCGGCTGGCTGCTGCCGAAGAGCACCGTCGATCTCCCCGATTTCACCGAGCGCACGAGCCGCGTGCGCGAAGGCGCGAAGAAGATCTGGACCCAGGATATCCCGGTCAACCTCGGCGTGCAGCAGGGCAAGGGCTCGCGCTTCATCGCTGCGCTGGTCGAGCCCGACTACAACCCGCTCGAGGTGACGCTGCTGCAGTTCAACGCCTGGCTCGTGCATGCGTACCGCGGCGGAATGGCGAATTCAGTCTCGGCGCCGCGGTTGCACGAAGTCGCCGCATAGCGGCGCGCGGCGGTTCGCCGCGCGCGGCGTCTAGCGGAAGGGCTGGAGCGTGCGGCTGCCCGATTCGCTTCTCGTTGCCCTCGGCGGCAACGCGGTCCACCCAGCGGCGATCAAGGGAACCACGGAAGAGCAGGAAGCGGTCGCCGAAACGGCAGCGCGTGCGCTGATGCCGCTCATCCGAGTGAAGAACAGGTTGCTCGTGACGCACGGCAACGGCCCGGTGGTCGGCAAGATCCTGCTGCGGATGATGATGACGCGGCACGCGATCCCGCCGATGCGGCTCGACGTCTGCGTCGCGCACAGCCAGGGCGGGATCGGCCACCTGCTGGTCCGGGCCCTCGACAACGCGATGCGCCGCGCAGGCGTCGAGCGCCAGGCAGCCTGCGTGATGACGCAGGTCGAGGTCAACGCCGACGATCCTGCGTTCGGCGCGCCCTCCAAGCCGATCGGGCCGTTCTTCTCGCAGGGCGAGGCCGAGGATCTCGAGAGAAAAGGCTGGCGCATGATGGAGGACGCCGGCCGCGGCTGGCGCCACTGCGTGCCCTCGCCGCAGCCGAAGCGGATCGTCAACCCGCACATGATCGAGACGCTGCTCAACACCGGCGCAGTCGTGATCGCCGGCGGCGGCGGCGGCATCCCGGTGATCCGGGACAAGGAGGGCGACTGGCAGGGCGTGGAGGCAGTGATCGACAAGGACCTCACCTCCGTCCTGCTCGCGCGCGGGCTGGGGATCGGCAGTTTCCTCATTCTCACCGCGGTCGACCGCATCGCTTTGGACTTCGGCAAGTCCACACAGCGCTCGCTCGAGACCGTTACCGTTTCGCAGCTGAAGGCCTACCAGCGCCAAGGCCACTTCGCGCAGGGAAGCATGGGGCCCAAAGTCGAAGCCGCGATCCGCCATGTCGAGGCCGGTGGCGAGCGCGCCATCATCGCCCACCTCGAGCGCGCGCTGCCGGCGCTCGCGGGCGAGACTGGCACGCATGTCGTACGAGGTTGAGCTCACGGGACGCTTGGCGCGCGAGGCGCTCTCGGCGGGAGAAGGCGAGGTCTGCGCGCTCTTTCGCCGCAGCTTCTATCTCCGGTGTCCGGGAGGGCGCTACGCCTGCATCGGCGACGCATCGCTCGGGCGCGGCCCCCTCAACGCCTTGACGAGGGAGTTCTGCGCGCCGGCGATCGGCGAGCAGATCGTCGTTTCGCTCGACAACGCCGAGGCGTGGTCCCCGCCATCCGTGGCTGTTCAGGATGTCGCGGACCTGCAGGGGTTGAAATCCGCGGCCGCCGGTCGCGCGCCAAGAGAAGGCCTGGGCTGCTTGGTCGCCGGCGAGCGCAACGCGTTCAGCACGCACGCGCGGCCGGCGCTCGAGGCGCTCGAGCGCTGGCTGCTCGGCAGCGCGCTCGCGAGCGAAGCCGCGCAGCTTGTCGGGCTCGGCCCGGGGCTCACGCCCTCGGGCGACGACTACCTGGGCGGTATGCTGATCGCGCTGCGCACCTGTGGGCGCGGCGCGCAGGCCGACGCGCTGTGGCGCTGGCTCGAGCCGCGCCTGGAACTCGGCACGAGCGCCTTGAGCGGCGCGCACCTCGCAGCGGCAGCCGCAGGTGAGGCTCACGAAGTGCTGCACGAGTGCCTGCGCGCGCTTGCCGGAAGGCGCGCCAACTGGCCGGAGCTTCTCGCGCGCGTCGATGGCGTCGGCCACTGCTCTGCCTGGGACGGGCTCGCCGGCATCGCGGCGGTAATGAAGTGCTGCCCAGGCGGTCTTATCCGCCTAGCGACCGCTTCTTAAGCGGCAGAGGACTGGCTGGCGACCCTCGCCGCGTATGCCGCGGCGTGCGCGTTGGACGCAGCGACGATCACCCCGGCTTGGCGCAACGCCGCCACCTGACGTGAGTAGCCCTGCGGGTCGCGCTCGGTGCCGACGACCGAGGCGATGGCGAGCTTCCTGCCCAGGTCGTTCCGTAGCAGGACGCCGGCCGGATCGGCATGCGCGCCGTAGCCGAGCACCACGTCGAAGAGCAGCGCCGCGACCGCGTCGTCGGCGAGCGCCTGGCGCACGTGGTCGTTCCGCAGCTCGGGCTCGATCATCGGATGCGGACGGCCACGGGTGTATTCGTCGTCGCCGAGATCGAGGAACAGGTGCTCGCGCGGGCCGGTGGCGAGGCCGCGCTCCTTGAAGATCAGCCTTGCTTCCGAGCACAGCGTGCCGCCACAGTACAGGCCGCGAACAAACTTGCCCTCCAACCCGCGGCCGACGTCGGGCGGCGTCGCTGCGAGCCGTGTCTCCATCGCAAGCTCGGCGGCTTCGGTGAGCGTGCGCGCAAGTCGCGCGTTCGGCGGCAGTGACGCGTTGCCGAGGCCCAGAAAACAGACCACGAAGCGCTTGCGGCTCGCGCCGACCCGCGCGAGCACGCGCTGCGCCACCTCGGCGGCCGGAGGCTTGGAAATGAGCACGATTGCGTCGGTGCCCCCGTCCCTGTCGAGCGCGTCGAGCGCGGAGAGCGTGCCGATCGCGCCGATCGCGGCGTCGAGGTCGCGACCGCCCACGCCGATACCGTGCGACACGCCGCCGCCGAGCCGCGCGATCAGGGTCGAGACCTCCTGCAGCCCGGTCCCAGAGGCCGACACGATGCCGACGCGCCCGCGCGGCACCGCGTTGGCGAACGCGATCGGGGTGCCGGCGATCAGCGCAGTGCCGCAGTCCGGGCCCATGAGAAGCAGTCCCTTGTCGCGGGCGAGCTCTTTCAGCGCGCGTTCCTCCGCCAGCGGCACGTTGTTTGAAAAGACCAGCGTGTGCAGACCGCGCCCGAGCGCGCGACGCGCTTCGAGCGCCGCGAATTCGCCCGGCACCGAGACAATGGCGAGGTTCGAGCCGCCCTGCGTGTCGAGCGCTCCGGCGAGTGTGCGCGCATGCGGCAGGGGATCGTCGCGCCTTGTCCGCGTTTCCTCCGAAAGCAGCTTGGCCGCCGACGCAAGCGCCGCGGTCGCGGCATCGGCGTCCTTCGCACGCACCGCGATCACCAGGTCGTTCGCTCCCGCGTGCTCGCCTTCGGCGGCGAGGAGAAACGCATCCCGCATCAGCGCCTTGTTGGACGGTGTGCCGATCATCAGCGCCGCAGCCTCGACCTGCGGCAGCGCCGACACCACGCGCGCAACGCGCATTAGCGCCACCGAGTCGACGTAGCGACCCTTGTCGACGCGGTTCTGGACGACGGTCATGCTTCCGCGAACGACGCCAGCGCACGCTCGAAGCAGGCGAGCGGCGCGCGCGCGATACCCGCGCCGACCTGCCCCACGCCCGCCCTGCGGTGCGCGATACCGGTGTTGATCGCGGGCGCGACTCCCGACTCGATGACGCGCCGGATGTCGATGCCGGTCGGCACGCCGGCGGAGTCGAGCGCCGCGATCGTCCAGTACGGATTCCGGCCGTGCGTGATCTCGGCCATCGCGCGCGTGTAGCCGAGCGCGTCGGCGAAGGCGCCGGCGCCGACGAGCCCCGCCACCGCAGGAGCCGCCGCCATCGCGAACGCACCGAGGCCGATCGTCTCGAGGATCGCCGAGTCGCCGATGTCGGGATTCGCGTCTGCGGCGCTGAAGCCCGGGAAATAGAGGCCGCGCGGCATCTCGACCGGCGCGGTAAACCAGCGCTCGCCTAGACCCGCGACGCGGATCCCGAAGTCGGTGCCGTTACGGGCCATCGCGCTCACCAGCGTCGAGCCTTCGACGCCGCGGACCGGGTCGAGCAGGCTCTTGGCCATCGCCATGCCGACGTTGAGGAAGAACTGGTCGTTGCTGGCCATGAACTCAAGGCACCTCGCTGCGGACTGCTGATTCGTCGCGCAGCGCGCCATCGCAGGCGCGGCCGCGCGCACGAGGAGCGAGGAGCACGCGACGTTGCGCTGGTGCATCTCATCGCCCATCGCGAGACCGCGCGCGATCAGCGGTTTGAGCTCGATCCCTTTGAGGAGCTCCAGCGCTTTGCCGAGGAGGGGCCCCAGCTCGTCGCGGATCCAAGCGAGCCGACCGAGCACCTCGGCGTCGTTGCCGCCAAAGCGCATCACCTTGCCAAGGCCCTCGTTCAGCGCGCAGAAGGCGCGGTTCCCGAAGCGGCGGTTCTCGACGATCAAGAGAGGCTGGCTGCGGGTCGTGATCCCGGTCATCGGCCCGACCGCGCCGTAGTCATGGTTCGGCGCGAGTCTCACTTCACCCGACGCGGCGAGCGCTTCGGCCGCGGCGAGGTCGGCGGCCCAGCCCTCGAAGACGATCGCGCCGCAAACCGCGCCGCGCAGCGGGCCGCACATGCGCGCCCACTCGATCGGTGGCCCGGCGTGCAGCATGAGGCGGCCCGAGTCGAGCTCCGGAATCAGCTCACCCGCGCGCTTCACTCCGGCGAGGACCGGCTCGCCGTCGAGGATGCGCGCGAGCGCCGCACGGTTCGCTTCGTTGATTTTCTCTTCGAGCGGAAGGAGCTTTAGCAGCGCCGCGAGGAGCTCGGGCTTGCCCCCCGCAGGCGGCGTCCAGTCGACCTGCACCACTGCGGCTCCGTTCGTCGCCAGGTCACGTGCGAAGAAAGCGACGCCGACGTTGACCGCGCGCACCGGCCCGGCGAGCAGAGCGCTGATAGGGTCTGCCATGAGAACCCGCGGTGAACCCCCAATCTATTCTCAGATCGGGGAGCGCGTCACTCCTCCGCCTGCGCCGCGGGGCGGTGCGCGGCGACCAGCTTCTGCTGCAGCACCGGCGGCGCCGGCTCGTAGTGGCTGAACTCGAGCGTGTAGGAGCCGTGGCCCGCGGTGAGCGACTTGAGGCGCGCCGGGAAGTGCTCGAGCTCGGAAAGCGGCGCCTGCGCCGAGATCTGCACCTGGCCCGGGCGCGGCGAATCCTGCCCCTTGATCTGGCCGCGGTGGCCGGAGAGCTCGCCCGCGATGTCGCCCATGTTGCCCTCGGGCGCCACGATCTCGACGTTGACGATCGGCTCGAGCACGATCGGCCGCGCCTTGGCGAGCGCGTCGATGAAGGCCTTGCGCCCTGCCAGCATGAAAGCGATGTCCTTGGAGTCCACCGGGTGGCTCTTGCCGTCGTAGACGACGACGCGCAGGTCCTGGATCGGGAAGCCGGCGACGAAGCCGCTCTCGAGCACGCCGCGCACGCCTTTCTCCACCGAGGGGATGAACTGGTTCGGGATCGCGCCGCCCTTCACCTGGTCGACGAACTCGAAGCCCTTGCCCCGCGGCAGCGGCTCGACCTTGAGGAACACCTCGCCGAACTGCCCCGCGCCGCCGGTCTGCTTCTTGTGGCGGTTGTGGCCCTCGGCGCGCGCCGCGATCGTCTCGCGGTACGGGATCGACGGCGGCCGGGTGTCGAGCTCGAGCTTGTACTGGGTCAGAATCTTCTCCAGCGTCGTGCGCAGGTGCATCTCGCCCAGGCCGCGCATCACGGTCTCGTTCGCCTGCGCGTTGTGCTCGATGCGCAGGCACGGGTCCTCGGCGACGAGCTTGTGCAGCACGTCGGACACCTTCTGCTCGTCGCCGCGCTTGCGCGGCTGCACCGCGAGCCCGAACACCGACGTCGGAAGCTCGAGCGCGCGGGCGTGGATGCGGGCGTCGCCGGGAGAGTCGTGCAGCACGTGGTCGAAGCGGATCTCGTCGATCTTCGCGATCGCGCAGATGTCCCCGGGCAGCGCCTCGGGCACCTCGGTCTGCGTCTTGCCGCGCAGCAGGTACAGGTGCCCGGGCTTGATCGGCTTGCGTCCCTCGCCGACGTAGAGCTGCATGTTCGGCGTCAGGCGCCCCTGGTGCACGCGGCACACCGCGATGCGCCCGATGTAGGGGTCGATCTCGACCTTGAACACATGGGCGAGCGCGTGCCTGCCGGGGTCGGGCACGGCCGCGATCTCGGCCGGCGCTGCGCCGCCGGCGGCCTGGTTCAGGTAGACGGGCGGATTGCCCTCGGCGGGGTTGGGCAGGAGCTTGACGATCACGTCGAGCAGCTCGGCGACGCCGGCGCCGGTCTTGGCCGAAGTGAAGACCACCGGGATGAGGTGGCCCTCGCGCATCGCGCGCTCGAGCGGCTCGTGCAGCTCCTCGGGCGCGACCTCGCCTTTCTCGAGGTAGGTCTCCATCAGCTTCTCGTCCACCTCGACCACCTGCTCGACCAGCCGCTTGTGCGCCTCGGGCACGGAGGAGAAATCGGCTTCGCCCGAAGGCGCGAAGAAGCAGTCGGAAACCTTGCTCGCGCCCGCGGCCGGCAGGTTGAGCGGCAGGCACTCGCGGCCGAATGCCTGCTGGATCTCGTCGAGCAGGCCTTCGAGGTCGGTGTTCTCGGCGTCGATCTTGTTGACGACGATGAGGCGGTCGACACCGCGCCTGCCGGCCCACTGCAGGAAGCGGCCGGTCATCATCTCGAGGCCGTTCTGCGCGTTCACCACGACGGCCGCGGTCTCGACCGCGGCGAGCGCCGGCAGCGCGTGGCCGAGGAAATCGGGGTAGCCGGGGGTGTCGAGCATGTGGATGCGGTGGCCGCCGTCGGGGTCCTGGGTCTCGAAGCTCGCCACCGCGAGCTTGTGCGAGTGCCGCGCCGACTTTTCGAGCGGCGTGTAGTCGCACACGGTAGTGCCGCGCTCGACGCTGCCGGCGGCGGGGACCGCCCCCGCGCGCGCCAGCAGCGCCTCGGCGAGCGAGGTCTTGCCCGACCCCGACTGGCCGACGAGCGCGATGGTCCTGATCCGTTTGATGGGGAACTTCGACACGACGGTCCTCCTCCGTGGGTGTCCGGCGCTTCTTATATCAGCAAGGGGCGGGGCTGGGGAAGCCTCCCGGGCGCCGCGCTAGAGCGGGCGGTGGCGGGGAGTGGTCACGGCGAGGAAGATCTCGCGCAGGAACAGCAGCAGCGACACGACGAGCGCCAGCACCGCGAGCACGAACAGCGCGGCGATGGTGCGCGTCAGCTCCTTGTCGACCAGCGCGCCGAGGAACGCGCCGGCGATCAGCAGGCAGATGAACAGCCCCGAGAGGACCGCGAACAGGATCGCGAGGTAGCCGAGCCGGATGCGCCGCGCGATCTGCGCCAGCTCCTCGCGCGCCGCGTCCGACTCCTCCGGGCGCATCTGCGGCGCGCCCTGCTCGAGCGCGCGGCGCCGGTCCACCGCGCGCGCCAGGCGCGTGTTGAGCGCGTTGATCAGCGTCCCGATCGCGGTGAGGAAGAAGACCGGCGCCACCACCAGCTGGATGATGCGCACGATCTCGGAGACGTGCGGCTCGCTCATGTCAGGCGCCGCGGTAGGCGCGCCAGCCGCCGTGGCGCGTGATCTCGGGCGCGCCCTCGCACAGCCAGGGCTCGGCGAGCACGCCGAGCACCTGGCCGCCTTCCTCCAGCATCACCTTGCCGACGCACAGGCCCGCCGGCTCGGCGGCGAGGATCGCGGCGAGTGCCGCGGCGGGGAGCTCCCACAGCTCCAGCGCGATCGCGGTGCCGCCCTCGGCGGCGCGCAGCATGGCGGGGTGGCGGTCGCCGATCGCGTACAGCCGGTAGCAGGGCGCGGTGCGCGCTTCGCGCACGAACTTCGCGCCCGCGCGCAGCAGGTTCCCGTTCAGCTCGAGACCGCGCATCAGCGTGCCGTTGACCGCGAGGAGCAGCGTGTCCGGGCGCAACGCGCTACTTCTTCGGTTCCGGCTTGGCCAGCAGCTCGGCCCGCTTCTTGAGCACGTCCTCGAGCCTGGACTTCGCGACGAGCAGCGTGTAGGCCTCCAGCGCACGCTCGCGCGGCAGGCGCTCGCTGATCCTTTTCAGGCGCTCCTCGGCATCCTTGCCCTCGGGCCTGGGCGCGCCGGCGATCGCCACCGTCGCGTAGTAGTTCTCACCCTCGAGCCGGCCGACCCGCACGGTGTAGGTCAGGCCGTCGAAGCTCGCTGCGGTGACCGTCGCCGGCTTGTCGAGCCCGGTGTCCTTCGCGCCCCCGGGCGCCACGTCGGCGAGCTCGACGCCGGCGAGGGAATACGAGGCGGCGTTCGCCCTGGTGATCTCGAGCTTCTCGCCGGGCCGCGCCCCGGCCAGCTTCCAGTCGGCGTTGTCGGTCGCGCGCTCGATCCGCCAGCTCTCGCCGTCGGCGAGGCGCACCTCGAGCGAGCGCAGCCTCTCGGCGGCGAACCCGGTGCGGCGGATCCATTGCGAGGTCTTCGGCGTCGCCTGCGCCAGCGGGTCGGGGACGACGTACGCTGTCTTGTCGGCCTCCGGCAGCAGCACGAACCGCCCGTCGCCGAGCGCCCTGTCCGGGTTCTCGGGCTCGCGGGTGAAGTATTTCTTTCCCGCCACCATGCGCGCCAGCGGCTTGCCGTCGGCGCCGCGGAACTCGACCGCGGTGCCGCTCGCGTCGAGCTTCAGCCTGGCGTGGTCCTTCTCGCCGATCGGTTCGGCCTGCACGATCTTCAACTCGATCGCCTTCAGCACCAGCCCGCGCACCCGGTCGAGGTCCGCGGGGAAGCCGTCGCGCTCGGCGATCGTCCAGCGATCCGCCTCGCGCGACAGCGTGAGCTTGCCGCCCGGGTCGCGGATCGCGATCGCCGCCACCTCGGCCGCCAGCAGGCCCTTCAAGAGCGGCTGGCCCAGCGTGCCCGCCGCGGCCGGCTTCTGCGAGGCCGCCTGCTCGCGCACCAGGAGCGCGCCGCCGCCCAGCGCGACGAGCAGCACCAGCAGCACCGCGGCGACGCGCGCGTTCATGCGGGGGCGGGCCGGGCCAGGCGCTCGGCGGCGGCCTGGCGGCGGCGCCGCAGCCAGGCGATGGCGAGACCGGCGAGCGCGACCGCGAGCGGCATCAGCGCGATGTTGGCCACCTTGGTCCAGAAGACGAGCGCTTCCGCGTCCTGGCGCAGGTTCTTGCGCAGCTCCTTCAGCTCCCTGCGGGTCTCGGCGACGCGCTTGCGGAAGTTCTCCAGCTCCGCCTGCTGCTCCGGGGTCAGGATCTGCGCCGACTTGGCCGCCGCGCCGCGCGCCTTCTGCAGCTCGTTCAGCTTGTCGTTGGTCTTCTGCAGCTCGTCCTCGAGCGCCTTCAGGCGCCCGAAATACTGCTTCTGCGCCTCGGCCTCCATCTCGCGCACCACGCTGAGCGGCCGGTACGCCGAGATGCGGCTGCGCAGCGACAGCAGCGCCTCGCCCGCGGCGAGCTGCTCCACCAGCCCCAGCGCGAAGGCGAGGTTGCCGTTCGAAGGCACCACGATCCTGCGGCCGAACACTTCCTGCACGTCGACCGCGGCGCCGTCATTCAGCATGTCGACATCGGCCACCAGCACCACGGAGTTCTCGCCCGCGGACTCCTTCAGGTGCGGCGCTGGCGCGGCCGCGACGGGGCGGGGCTTGGCGTCCTTGGCCGCGGACGCGTCGTCTTTCGGCCTGCCGTCCGCGAACGCGCTCGTGAACCTGCCCGAGAGGCGCAGCGCCAGCGGCCGCGCCTTGTTCTCCGGCTGGAAGCCTTTCATCGCCGCATCGCCCGAGACGGTGGCAACCACGTTGTCCACCAGCATCGAGTTGGGCGAGCTCTTCACCAGCTCGCTCACCGTGAGCCCGGCGGCGGGCTTCACCTCGAAAGCGCCGCCGAAGGCGTAGAGCAGGGTCTCGATCTGGCTGGTTACGATGTCGTCGCGGCTGAACGCGGTGCGGTTGAGGGAGAGCACGGTCGGCGTGTAGCGCTGCCCGCCGCCCGAGGCGTAGACCACGTCGGCGATCACCTTGCCGGGCTCCATCTCCACGCCCCAGGCCTTGAACAGGCGCGGCAGCGACGAGCTGGTGCCGCCGCCGCTCATGCCGGGCATCGGGCCCGGCATCTGGTCGAAGTAGGCGTAGGGATCGACGAAGGCGATCAGCTTGCCGCCGCGCAGCACGAACTGGTCGAGCGCGTACTCGGTCTTCTCGGGCAGATCGCGCGGGTGGATCAGCAGCAGCACCCGGATGTCCGGCTCGATCGAGTCCGCGCTCAAGTTGACCTGCTTCACCTCGAAGTCGCGCCTGAGCTCGTTGGCGAGCACCCATGGCTCGGAGCTCTGGCGCGTGAACGGATTGAACTTCTCGCCCAGCACCGGCAGCCCGGCCATCAAGCCCAGCGTCGGGCGCTCGGCGATGCCGACGCGCGCGATGGCGCGCAGCAGGTCGTACTCGAGCAGCCGCTCGCGCTGCGGCGAGAGCGCCGGGATGGCGTGCTTGCGGTCGAGCTGGCTGACCGCGAGCCCGAGGTAGAACTGCTCGCCCGACGCCAGCTGCTGCGGCTCGATGCCGTCGAGCTGCGCCGCATCCTCCTCCTCGCTGTCGGGCTTGGGGTTGTACTTCTCGATCGCCAGCTTGTCGCCGGCGACCGACTTGAACTCGCGCGCCAGGTCCTCGACGCGCTGCGCGAAGCTGCGCAGCTGCACCGGCATCGCCTGCTCGCCCTGCGAGACGTAGAGCCTCAGCTTCACCGGCGACTCGAGGCCCTTCAGCACCTTCCTGGTGCCCTCGGCGAGCGTGTACAGCCGCCCTTCGGTGAGGTCGGCGCGCAGCGCGGCCTGGCCCACGAGGTAGTTGAGCGCCACCAGGGCAAGGAACAGCGCCCCCAGTCCCACCGCGGAGTAGATCAGCGCTTCGTGCTTTTTCACCGCCGTGCTCCCGCTATCCGGCGCGGAGGCCGCGGATGATGACGCCGGTCGCGAACAGCGCGAAGCCCATCACCGAGAGGAAAAAGCAGAGGTTGCGCGTGTCGATCACGCCTTTCTGGAAGCCGTCGAAGTGCGTGATCACGGAGAAGGCGGCCACGGTATCGACCAGCGCCGGGCTGGCCCAGCGCACCAGCAGGTCGGTCACCGGCGAGAACCCGGCCAGGATCAGGAACAGGCACGCGACCACCGCCAGGATGAACGCCACCACCTGGTTGCGCGTCATCGCCGAGGTCATGCAGGTGACCGCGAGGTACGCCCCGGCGAGCAGCAGGCTCCCGAGGTAGCCGGCGACGATCGCGCCGTTGTCCGGGTCGCCGAGCACGTTGACCGTCACCACCACCGGGAAGGTGAGCGCGAGCGCCAGCGCGAGGAACAGCCACGAGGCGAGGAACTTGCCGAGGATCGCCTGCCAGGGGGTGATCGGCAGGGTGAGCAGCAGCTCCATCGTGCCCGCGCGCCGCTCCTCGGACCACAACCGCATGCCGATCGCCGGCACCAGCACCAGATACAGCCAGGGGTGCCAGCCGAAGAACGCCGCCAGGCTCGCCTCGCCGCGCTCGAAGAAGTTGCCCGCGGTGAAGGTGAAGAACCCGGTGAGCAGCAGGAAGATCACCAGGAACACGTAGGCCACCGGCGAGCTGAAGTAGCCTCCCAGCTCGCGGCGGGCGATCGTCCAGACGTGGCTCCAGGCGGATCTCATCGGCGCACCGTGTCGGGGAGCGTGATGCGGCGGAACACCTCGTCGAGCTGACCTTCCTCGGTGTGCAGCGCATCGAGCTGCCAGCCCTCGCGCGCGGCCAGCTCGACCACGTCGCGCGTCAGCACGGCCGAGGCGCCGCGATCCTTCGGGTAGACGCGGAACGCGCCGTCCACCTTGTCCACCCTGCCGAGCGTGGCGAGCCGTTGCTCGATCCGGCCCGGGTCGGCGCCGTGCGCCTGCAGCGTCACGGCGCCCGCCACCTCGGACATGCGCTTGAGCTCCTGCGGCGTGCCGTTGGCGACGATCCGGCCGCGGTCGATGATGATGGCGCGCGTGCAGGCCGCGTCCACCTCCTCCAGGATGTGGGTCGAGAAGATGACCGCCTTGGTGCGGCCGAGCTCGCGGATCAGGTTGCGCGCTTCGTGCTTCTGGTTCGGATCGAGGCCGTCGGTCGGCTCGTCCAGAACCAGCACCTCGGGGTCGTGGATCAGCGCCTGCGCGAGGCAGGTGCGGTGCCGGTAGCCCTTGGAGAGCGTCTCGATCGGCTGGTGCAGCACCGAGCCGAGCGAGCAGCGCTGCACGACCCGGGCCACCGCTTTCGCGCGCGCTTCGCGGCGCAGTCCGCGCATTGCCGCCGCGAAGCCGAGAAAGGCTCCCACCGTCATGTCGGGGTAGGAGGGCGCGTTCTCCGGCAGGTAGCCGATCAGGCGCTTCGCCTCGAGCGGCGCCTCGGCGACGTCGTGCCCGCCCACGCTCACCCTGCCGCTGGTCGGCGGGTAAAAGCCCGTCACCATGCGCATGGTGGTGGACTTGCCGGCGCCGTTGGGGCCGAGAAAGCCGAGCACCTCCCCCCGCTCGACGCTGAAGGAGATGCCGTCGACGGCGCGCTTGGCGCCGAAGGTCTTCACCAGGTTCTCGATGCGGATCATGGCGTTGGGGAGACGTCCGCGGCCGCGCCGGCGCACATAGGGGCGCCGCGCGCGCGTTTCAAGGGGGCGGATTATCGCCGATCCCGGACTCGGACCGCGGGGGCGGCCTCAGGTTCCGACGATGCCGCCGTCCCCCCTGCGGATCGCGACGGTCCCCGAGCGCGGCCGGCCGTCGGGCCGGTAGTCCGGCCAGTTGGAGAGCTTGGCCGGGTGCTTCGGGTCGCGCTGCGGGCCCGGCAGCTCGCCCGGGTGCTGGAGGTTGACGAAAAGCGTGCGGCCGTCGGGCGTCATGCACGCGCCGGTCACCTCGCAGCCGCGCGGGCCGGTCAGGAAGCGGCGCACTTCGCGCGTCGCCGGGTCGACGGCGAGCATGGCGTTGTTGCCGAACTTCTCGTGGTCGTCCTTGAGCAGCACCGACGGCGAAATGTCGGTCTGCACCCACAGCACCCCGCGCCGGTCGATCATCAGCCCGTCGGGCGAGGCGTATTGCTCGCCGCCGAGCTGGAACACTTCCCAGCGGAAGCGCGTCGCCGCCGCGTCGTTGCCCGCCTCCTGCCAGCGCACGATGTGGCCGTA
>Ga0187893_10005981_pt1 | contig 21216 bp, 26 predicted proteins | sample MA1701074metaG_FD_139574 | JGI IMG/M metagenome (GOLD analysis project Ga0187893, IMG submission 139574) | White microbial mat communities from a basaltic lava cave in the Kipuka Kanohina Cave System on the Island of Hawaii, USA - MA170107-4 metaG ...
CATTCGCGGGAAAGCTTGCGGACCCGCTTCGTAACTGGCTTTGCCATGATGATGACCTCCTTTTTCCAGTCATCATCGGCAGTTAAGCCCTATGGGGTTGAGAAAAAAACTCCCCGACCCCTCGATTACCTTAATACAGAAGAAGGGTGGAATGATATACGAGGTCGTGGCTATGAGTTGATTCGTAGGTTAGAGAAGGAAATATACCAAATTGAAAATGAACGTTTCTGGAAAAAATTGTGGTTTGCTAAATGGTTCAAAGAATGAAAGATAGATTTAACGCAACTGCAGATTCTTTGCCCGATTGATCATTTCGAGCAGAAAATCAAAAATCTCCATGAGTTGCCATTCTGAAAAACCTTCTGCATCAGGAAAAATTTTTGAGAATTCGTCGATAGTAAATCCCACTACCGCTTTTGTGGAAAGATCGTATCGAAAGACGATATTCTCATCCAAATCAATATTTTGGGTTTTCTTGGGATCCGCATCGGCATGAAGGACGTACAAAACGTCGCTTGATTTGTCGTGATCAATTTTAATCTTATTTGCCGGGCTCATATTTTTTTACTCCCTTCTTCGGAAAACTATTGACTGGATAAGCCGAAGTGACAATAGCCCAGTTTCCCTTCTTTTTTATTTCAATCGCCACCCTCAAATAGCTATTTATCGGCTCAAAATCAGAACATCGCTTTTGAATCGCCAACCTCTTGGGGCGGTCGACCTTTTGAAAAATATCGTCCAATAAATGACAGCTCTGAATGACTTGCTTTACCACTTCTTCTTTGCCCCCAAGCTGGGGGTGGGAGGGGAGGATATGCTGTTCCCAAGCCTGTCTAAATAATATCACATTGAGGCCCAAAGCGGGACATTTGGCTTTGAATAAAACTTCTTCCTTTGCCTGCGCATCGGTCTTGAACGGATTCATAAGAAAACCAGACCGAGTATTGCAGATTATTTAATATTTGTAAAATAAATATTTTCATATAATTAAATTATAGTTTTCCCGAGAACAACTCAACTTGCGGGGAAATGGAGGAGTCCTTATAATGCCGCCCATGAACCGGCCGATTTTGTTTCTTGTTTCCTGCTTCTTGTTTCTTTCTTCTTGCGCCTCACCCGAAAAAAGCGAGATCACGTATTATCATCCCCAAACCGGACAGGAAACGCCCGCTTCCCTGATGGACCGGGTGACGGAACTCGAAAAGGGAAATTTTGAGAATGTGCGCTTTGAAACTTTGGCTGAAAATGCCTTTTCAAGCCATCACCTCGTGATTATTAAAAAGGAGGAAGCCCTCCATTATCACGAGCGGCACGATCTGTGGGTTTTGGTGCTGAAGGGAAAAGGGGAACTGGTTTTACGGGAAAAAAGTTTTGATCTCTATCCGGGCGCCACTTTTTTTATTCCGCAGGGCATGTGGCATGCGGCCAAAAGAAAGGGAGTTGAGCCTTTGGCGGCTCTCGTGATTTCTACCCCGCCTTATGACCGGGGGGACAACGTTCAGGTGGAAGTTTAGCCCTTCTTTTCTTCTTTTTTGGTACGCCAGAGATCTTTCACTTTGGTTTCCTGCTCCGGCGTGAGGATTCCCTTCAGATTGGCGAAGGCCTGGACGAGGTATTTGGTCTTGGCCTTTTTCAGCTCGTATTTTTGGTCCACAAGCGGGTTCATGGCCTCGACATTGATCTTCGGCTCCATGAGGGCCTCTTTGAAATCGAGGGAAGCAATTTCAATGTCCGCATCGCGTCGGATGAGTTCCTTTTTCGCTTCCATTTTGAGGGCCTTGATTTTTTCAGTCTGTTCTTCGGTGAGCCCAATCAATTCGGCGTGCTCCAGATAAAAATGGGCCTTCCAGAAGAGCTTGTCCTCCAGATCAAACGATTTTTCATGGCCCCCGCCGCTCCAACCTTCGTGGCCCCGGTTGGCCTCGGCCTTTTTCTTGTCCACTGCGGCGACCCCGCAGAAGAAAGCCGTTGTAAGCAAAACAACCAAAAAGACGCGAAAGAATTTGACCATTTTTGTACCCTCCTTAGAATGAGTAGCTAAGATAAGATTAACCAATATGACCCCAAGTTGTCAAAGCCAAGATCATGAAAAAGCCTAAAATGGTCCTTTTAATTTCCCTAAAAGACCGGGTGAAACTCGATCTTTACCAGGAGGGCCTTCGCTCCAACACCATCGATTTTGAGCTCCGTAACGGGACCGACCTCTTTGTGCCGGAAAATGAGCTGGAAATGGCCAAACTCGTGATTCAGGAAGGGCAATGGGAATATTGATGAATTCCGCGGACTGCGTCATCGTGGGCGGGGGGATCGGCGGCGCCGTTTTGGCACTCCTTTTGGGACGAGAAGGAAAGCACGTGGTCCTTCTGGAGCGGGAACTCAAGCCGCCTGCCACGGCCCGGCCCGAAATCCTTGCCAGCGCGACACTGGAAGTTTTTCGCGAGCTCGGAGTGGGGGAGGGCATTTTGAAGGAGGCAGCCGTTCCCCTTCAGGGTCTTGAGGCCTATCAAGCCGAGGAGCTGCTTCTGGGTTTCAATGGCCGTGATTTTCAGGAATATCAGGTTCAGCCTTATTCCACCGACCCGGCCCGCACGCGCGATATTCTTCTTGAAGGAGCTGCTTCGACCCATTCCGTGGAAGTCTGCCGTGGCGTTGAAGTGCGGGAGATTTTGCGCGAGGGAGAGAGGATTGTGGGAGTGAAGGCCCTCCGCGACGGAAATCCCGTTTCATGGAAGGCTCCGTTTGTGGTCGGGGACGACGGAGGCCGCTCCCGCGTTCGCGAGGCCCTCGGGATTTCCCTCAAGACCCGGGATTTTCCTTTTGAATTTCTGGGCGCGGCCGGGCCCGAACTCCCCCGGGGAAAATCCGGAATGGGGCAGGTTTGGATTGAGCCGCGGAGCCTCAAAAAAGGAATTTTTGGCGGAGTCTTTATGCCGATTCCGCAAAATAGAAGCGCTTTTGTTTTTTTATTGTCCTCTTCGGCGAGAGAACATTTCATGCAAGCCAAGCCCTCCGAATTTTATGAAGCGGCAGGAAATCTCAGTCCCCGTTGCGAGGGAATGGGAAAAATTTACCGCTTCCCCGAACATTTCACCGTTTTCAAACGGCCCTTCGGTCACGCTTCCCGTTACGTGGCAGACGGAGCGGCCCTTTTGGGTGATGCCGCCCATCCGGTGACCCCGGTCGGGGGGCAGGGAGCCAACATGTCCGTGGCCGATGCGATGGCTTTGGGCGAGACCATTCTCGAGGCTTTTCGAAAAAATGATTTTTCGGCGGCCCAACTCGGCCGTTACGAGGCGGAGCGCCGTCCCGGCAATGGACGTTCCATTCAATTCAGCGTTTGGGCAGACTGCGTGTTACGGATCCTGATGGTTTTTCCGTGGGCAGCTTCCCTCCTCCCGCTCTTTTTACAACGGGTGAATGGAGACCTGAACACCAAAGGTCGCTTTATCCGGAGTGTCTCAACGACTTTCCGAACCCGGAGGGAGGAGCAGCAGGTTTAAAGGGACGCCGGAATCGCTGCTTCGAGAACGGGGCCGGCGGTGGTTTGAATCACAAGGTCAGCCAGGCTGTCCGCCGGGGTGAGGTCTCGATTAATGATCGCGAGTTTGGCGCCCGCGCGTTTGGCAAGACGGGGGATCGAAGCCGCTGGTTCCACAATCAAAGTTGAGCCCACGGCGAGAAGGAAATCCGCGCTCCGCGCCCATGCGATGGCGAGTTCCAGCACCTCCGGGTCGAGCTGTTGCCCGAAAGAGATCGTGTTGGGCTTGAGGAGGCCGTTGCAATCCCTGCAAAGGGGGATGTCTTCGCCCGCCTCGAGGCGCTCATAAATCGGATCAAAAGGGCATATCTTCCGGCATTGGAGGCAAATCACTTCCCGGTTGGTGCCGTGAAGCTCAAGGATTTTTTGGGTTCCCGCTTTTTGATGGAGACCGTCGATATTCTGGGTGATGACGCCGACGAGTTTGCCCGATTTCTCCAAGCGGGCGATGGCTAAATGGCCGGCATTGGGTTGAGCGTCCCGCATCTCCACATACATTTCTTTTTTGCGGCGCCAATATTCCCGCCGTTTTCCTTCATCCGCGAGAAATTCCTGGATCGTCACCGGCTGAAAACGGTCCCAGATTCCGCCTTTCGAGCGGTAATCCGAAACCCCGCTCTCCGTTGAAATCCCCGCGCCTGTAAAGACAACGATCTTGCAGCTTTGCTCGACGAGCCCCTTGAGCTTCTGAATTTCTTTTGTCTCTTGCACGGCCATTTCTTTTATACTATATCAAAAGGGCTTCCGTGAAGAAACTGCCTGAAATTTTTTTAATCGCGCTCGCTTCGACTTCGCTTCTCCCTCCAACTCTTCTTGCCCAGACAGCGGTGAGGCGGAATGTGCGGATTGAAGTGGGGTTTAAAAGCATGGGATTTACCCGGGAAGGATTTTCCAACATGCAGCATCAGTCGCAGGAGAAACAGATGCTTCTTGTGACGGACGGGCTCGAGGGAAAACTTTTCATCGGCCGTGAAGTGCCTTATGTGACCTGGTATCAAAATTATCTGGCGGCGGAGGGGTATATCCCGGGCCCCCTCATTTTCCGGAACGTGGGGACAAGCCTTTTGGTAAAACCCCGCATTATCGGCAACCAAATCGAAGTGACGCTCACGCCCGAAGTTTCTTATGAGACCCAGGACGGTCAGGGGACGATCGCCGTCACCAAGTTAAGCACGACCGTCATTGTCCCCGATGGCGAACCCATCGAGATCGGTGCCGGAGTTCAGGAGACGGAATTTGAAAGCAACTTTTACCGCCGGGAAAGCGGAGAAGCCGTCCGTGTCATTCTAACTCCGCGCGTGATGGAGACTTAAAAGTGGGAGAATTCAAACCTTATCCCAGTTATGATTCGGATTTTGACCGCAACTTCATTGAAAATGCCCGTTTTACCTGCAAAGACTGCCAGAAGACCTGCAAACTTGAAGAAGGGTATTTGAAGGCGGACGGGGACCAAATGTTTGCTCTGGGAAAGTGCAGCGAATGCGGCAAACCCCAAAAGTTTGACGTCACCAGCGAATGGCGCGAAGAGTAAGAGAAAGAGAGGAGAACCATGGCAAAAGTACCGAAACCCGACCCAAAGACAACGATTGAGTATTTCCAGAAAAAGTTGGACTGCACCACAGGCCCCATCGAAGTCAGCCATTGGATTGAGGAAAAAGCCCCGATTACGATCGTTGACGTGCGTGCCCCGGAGGATTTTGAAAAAAGCCACATTCCGGGCGCCTTGAACCTGCCTCGCGACAAATGGGCCGCGGCCAAGGGCCTTTCCAAAGACAAGACCAATGTGATTTACTGTTACTCCCAAACCTGCCACCTGGCCGCCGCAGCGGCTTTGGAATTTGCTAAAAAGGGTTATTCTGTGATCGAAATGGAAGGAGGATTTAATACCTGGCAGAAGGCCCAGTTGGAAGTTGCGGCGGGAGTTTGACTTGAAATGACGTAGGGGGCCATGCTAGGATAGCCCCCCATTATGAAAGGCATCAAATTCGCGATCGGATTCGCCTTTGTTTTGACAGCCGCCTCCCTCGCCGGAAACTGGTTCCTTTACGAGCGTTTCGATTCGGAACGTATTCTGCGCGAAGAACTTCAGGCCGAAAACGACGAGCTGAAGGAGGAAAATAACCTCCTCGACTCCCAGCTTTCGCAAGTGAAGCAGAATAAAGAGGAGTTGGAGCGTCTTCAAAGCCAGGTCAAAGAGTATGCTGACCAGCGCGACACCCTAAAAGGCCAGCTCAACGAAGCCGAATCCGAACTCACCAAGCTTAGGACAAGGGTCCAGGATCTTTCCAGCGAGAAGAGCAAGCTCGTTACCCAGGTGGGTGCCAGCCAGGCCGCGGAAAAAACGGTGGCCCAGGAGGCCAAGAAGGTTTCCCAGATCGCGGCCGCGACGAAACCCACTCCTCCTCCTGCCCCACCTCCCAAAAAGGAGGCGGAGCCGCCCAAGAAGGAGAAGGAGAAGAAGGAAGAGAAAAAAGAGGAAAAGAAACCGGATGCAACGGCGCGAGCCGTTGCCGCCGCCGTTCCCGCTGCTCGCCCCACCCCTCAACCCGTCGCAGCCCCTCCGGCCGCCCAAAAGCCGGAAGAGGGAGAAGACCGCCGTCCCAATCAAGTGCTCTCGGTGAACCGTCAATTTAATTTTGTCGTCGTTAATTTGGGGCTCCGCGACCGGCTGAAAGTGGGGGACAATTTACGGGTGGAGGAAGCCGGAAAACTCGTCGGCCGCGTCCAAGTGGAAAAACTTTATGAAAATTTTTCGGCCTGTAAAATTGTCGAGGAAATTCAGCCTGCTCAAATCAAGGAGGGAGACCTTGTCCGCATTGCTTAGAATTTGGGCCGTTTGTTTTTTTACGGCGTTCGTTATTTTTTCTCCTCCTTCTCTTTATGCTGTTGAGCCAGCCGGAGATGTTTCGGCCAAACTGCGTATCATCGAGGACCGGCTGAAGAAAATCGAGGAAGGCCAGAAACAAATTAACGAAAAAGAAGAGAAGGTTTTGTCCGAGATCGACAATCTGCGTGTTTGGATTCGTGCAAACTGTTAATGGGGAATACGAACCCCCCGGCGATAAATCCATTTCCCACCGCGCCGTCATGTTCGGCGCGCTCGCCGAAGGAAAAAGCCGCTTCGAAAATTTCCTGACGGCCGACGACTGTCTAAGGACCGTCAACGCTTTTCAGGCAATGGGAATCCCGATTTCTTTGGAGACCCGCACCCGCGCCCTCGAAATTGAAGGAAAAGGCCTCCAAGGTTTGAAAGCTCCCTCCCAAGAACTCGATCTCGGAAATTCCGGAACGACGATGCGTCTTCTTCTCGGCATTCTTGCGGGCCAACGCTTTGAAGCCGTTCTCACGGGGGATGATTCTTTGCGCTCCCGGCCCATGAAGCGGGTGACAAAGCCCTTGAAGCAGATGGGCGCCCAAATAAAAGGCAAGGACGACGCGAATTATGCCCCCCTGACGATTCACGGGGGAAAACTCAAGGGGATTGAATTTGAAAATGATCTCGCGAGCGCCCAAGTTAAATCGGCCATTCTTCTGGCCGGTCTCTATGCGGAGGGAAAAACCAGAGTTTTTGAAAAAATCCCTTCCCGGGACCATACCGAGCGTTTTCTGAAGGCCGCGAAAGCCCCTTTTCAAAAGGAAGGAGAATGGCTTTCCGTTCAAAAGGCGAGCCGTCTTGCCCCCCTTCAAGCCAAACTCGCCGGCGATTTTTCCTCGGCCGCTTTCTTTATCACGGCGGCTGCCATGCTTGAAGAGTCTAGACTACTCGTGAAAAACGTTGGCTTAAATCCCACGAGGACAGGTCTGGTCAGGATTCTTAAGCGGATGGGCGCCTCCATTGAAGCCAAAGTCAAAGAGGAGAGTTTGGAACCCCTTGGAGAGATACAAGTTACGGGAAAAAGACTGAAAGGGGTCCGGATCGCACCCGAAGAAGTCCCTTCCGTTATTGATGAATTGCCGGTGCTGATGGTGGCCTGCGCCTTGGCCGAAGGGGAGAGTCTTATTTCGGGAGCCAGCGAACTCCGGGTCAAAGAGACTGACCGGATCCATTCCATGGCCGTCGGTCTGAACAGTCTGGGAGGAAAAGTGAAGGAGCTCCCCGATGGTTGTCTCATCGAGGGAATCAAAACCCTTCACGGAGGTGAAATTGATAGCTTTGGCGATCACCGGACCGCCATGGCTTTTGCCATCGCAAACCTTGCCAGCGAAGGAGAGGTTACCCTCCGGGATACGGACTGCATTAAAACCTCTTACCCCTCGTTTTTTAAAGACTTAGAAGTCTTAAAAAAAGCCTAGAATTTAGTTGACACCCCCGGACCCTTTGGATATAGTATGGGCATTTTTCCGCAGGATAACGGGTCAAAAATCTAAAAGGTCGCCAGCACATAAAAAATGTTCATAGTCGATCGTTTCCTCGGTTTCTTCTCCGGCGATATCGGTATTGATTTAGGGACCGCCAATACCTTGGTTTACGTCAAAGGCCAGGGAGTTGTGTTGTGTGAGCCCTCCGTCGTCGCCATCGACCGTTATTCCCACCAAGTCCTTGCCGTCGGCGAGGAAGCCAAGCGGATGCTTGGCCGGACGCCCGGCAATATCATCGCCATCCGGCCCATGAAAGACGGGGTCATTGCCGATTTTGACATCACCGAGGCCATGCTTCGGTATTTCATCCGCAAGGTGCACCGGAAGAACCGTTTGGTGAGCCCCAGGGTGGTCATTGCCGTTCCGAGCGGGATCACGGAAGTCGAAAAACGGGCGGTCAAAGACTCTGCCGAAAGGGCGGGGGCGAGAAGCCCGGTTTATTTGGTGGAGGAGCCCATTGCGGCCGCCATCGGGGTGGGGCTTCCCATCCACGAACCGGCGGGCAATATGATCATCGACATCGGCGGCGGCACCACCGAGATTGCGGTCATTTCTCTTTCCGGCATTGTTTTTTCCAAATCCATCCGCATCGCAGGCGACGAATTTGATGATTCCATCATCAACCACCTTAAGAAGACCTACAATCTCATGATCGGCGAGCGAACCGCCGAAGAAATCAAGATCAAGATCGGATCGGCGTACCCCCTCGAAGAAGAAATGAGCATGGAAGTGAGGGGCCGCGATATCCTTGCAGGACTACCCAAGACGGTCACCGTAACAAGCGAGGAAATCCGCGAAGCCATGTCCGAAACTTTTGCGGCCATCCTTGAGGCCATCCGGATTGCTTTGGAAAGGACCCCTCCCGAGCTTTGTTCTGACTTAATCGACCGCGGCCTGATTCTGGCCGGCGGGGGAGCCCTCCTTCGGGGCCTCGACAAACTCATCAGCGAGGAGACCGGCCTTCCGGTCCATGTTGCTGATGACCCTCTGACGGCGATTGCCTTGGGCACAGGCCGTTACTTAAGCGACTTCCGACTCCTCAAGCGCCTCGCCGTCAATAGCACGAACTCCAAGGAATATTGAGGAAAGGGAATCCTTCCTTCTATTTCCTTTTTCTAGCCGCACTTCCGCTGCTTGCGGTGATTCAATCTCCCGAAAGAGCGGAAAACGTCCACAAAATCAGCCTCACCGTCCTTAAGCCTTTTCTTATCACCAGCCATTCTCTTTCTCTTGCCCTTCGAAAAACCGGAGAAACCTTTACCGGCTTTTGGGGCCTTTACCGTTCCCAGTCCGAGCTCAAAAAGCAGGTCACCCAGCTCCAGCGTGAGCTGATTGACATGGAAGAGCTCAAAAAGGAAAACGACAGGCTCCACAAACTGCTTGAATTCAAAAAGCAGATCCCCGGCAAGGTGGTTCCCGCGCGTGTGATCGGCCGCGATCTCACCCCCTGGCGGAAGAGCGTGATGATTGACAAAGGCTCCAAAAACGGAATCCAAAAGAGAATGGCGGTCGTCAATGCCCAGGGGCTCGTGGGACGGGTGGTCGAGGTGGCCCCCTACAGCGCCCGAGTCATCCTTTTAATCGATCCGGAGTCCCGGGTCAGCACTTTTTTTCAGGACACGAGAGACATGGGTGTGGCCGAGGGAGACGGGTCTCCCTTGCTCCGCGTGACCCACATTGAGCGTCAGGCGACCATCCGGGTGGGGGACCGGATTTTGAGTTCGGGCCATGGGGGGGTCTATCCCCGGGGGATCCCGATCGGCCAGGTGGAGGTTGTGGGGACCCAAAAGGAGGCCCTTGAGCTTTTTGCTTCGGTGAGGCCCTTTGTGGATTTCTCAAAACTGGAGGAAGTCTTATGCACCACCTCTTCTCTTTTCGACGCCTGATCCTCGTCTTCTTCCTTTTGGCCTTGGAATATGCCCTGTCGCCCCTTTTCTCTGCCCCGCCGGGGCGGGTGGACCTCCTTTATCTCCTGATCCTCGATTACGGCCTCTTCTTAAGTTGGGAACGCGTGCCTTATTTCGCCCTGGTGATCGGTCTTTTAAGGGATTTCGTGGGCGGGGGCCTTTTCGGGATCGAAACGATCGCTCTCTCGGCCTCGGCGGTTTTACTCTCCTTCGGGATCCAGAAATTTGAGCGGGAAAGCCCGCCGGTGCAGCTCGGCCTTTGCCTTCTTTTTGTCGCTTTGAGCGATACGTTAAGTCACGGCCTCGCCGCCCACTTTGAAACCGCAAAAAGTTTATCTTGGACCTTCATTGGAAACATTTTTTGGACGACAATTTATACGACGGCCCTGGCACCTTCGTTTTTCTGGTTCTCGAGTCGTTTGTTGAGACGAACCCCAACCCGGAAACAGTACGAACTTTTTTCATGAGACTTTGGCTCTTAAGGGCCGCAGTTTTTGTAGGACTTTTTTTACTCGCCGCCGGGCTTTTCAACACGCAGGTTCTGAACGCCCGTTATTACCGAAGCCTCAGCGAAAATAACCGCATCCGGCTCCTTCCCCTCGAGGCCCCCCGCGGGCATGTGCTCGACAGTCAAGGGAGACTTCTCGCGACAAACCGCGCCTCTTATCATATTATTGCCACACCGGAGGACGTGATCCCCGAAGTTTTCCCCGAGCTTGCCCGGCTCCTTCAAGTGCCGGAAAAAGTGATCCGTCAGAGAATGAGCGCCGAGCGGGAATACCCTTTTGCCCCCGTCACCCTCGCCTCCGATATTTCCAAAGAACTCCTTTTCAAGATCGAAGAGATGCGTCCCGAGCTTCCGGGAATTTCAATCGAGACCCGCTGGATTCGTTATTATCCGTATAAGGAAGTCGCGTCCCATCTGATCGGCTATCTCGGAAAAATCAGCCCGGAGGAATTTCAGAAACTGGACCGGGCCCGTTACGGTTTCAATTCCCTGATTGGCCGGACGGGGATCGAAAAAATTTTTGATTCGAAAATCCGGGGATGGCGGGGGGCCCGGCAGGTGGAGGTCAATGCCCGGGGGGCCCTGATTCGGATTATTTCGGAGAAAGCGCCCGTTCCCGGAGAGGACGTCGTGCTCTCCATCGATCTTGAATTCCAGAAGCGCCTCTCCGCCCTGATCCATACAAGAAAAGCCACGATCGCCTTTCTTGACCTTAAATCGAACGAGCTTCTTGCTTTGGTTTCGAACCCGGGATTTGATCCCAATGTTTTTGTCTCCCCGCAGCAAAGCAAGACGCGCGCGGAACTCTTGCACGATAGCAATGCCCCCATGGTGCACCGGGGGATCAGCGCCGTTTATCCCCCCGGGTCCATTTTCAAATTGGTGACGGCCATCGCGGCCCTTGAACGGGGAAAGGTCACCCCGCATACGACCTTTCGTTGCCCGGGGTTTTTCCGCCTCACTCCGGATTCCCGCCCCTTTCGCTGCTGGTGGGAGCAAGGGCACGGGCAAATTGATCTTTACCGGGCCCTTGAGAGAAGCTGCAACGTTTACTTTTATCAAGTAGGAAAATTGGTGGGGCCGGAGGCGCTGGCCGCGACAGCGCGGGATTTGGGATTCGGGCAAACTTTCAAATTGGAGCTTTCGAACATGGTGCCGGGACTGGTGCCGGATGCCGCATGGAAAAAGACGAAGTACAAAGAGCCGTGGTGGCCCGGAGAAACATTAAGTTATGCCGTGGGTCAGGGCTTTCTTTTGGTGACCCCGCTTCAAGTATTGCGGCTTACGAGTATCATCGCTAAAAATGGAGAATGGGTGGAACCGAAGCTGGTCCGGGATCCCGCGGCCCCGGAAGAGACCGAAAAGAAAAAAATCGCCATTCATGAGGAAAATTTAAGGGCGATCCGCCAGGGGATGCTGAAAGTCGTGGCTTCCGATTACGGAACAGGACAGCTTGCCCGCGTCGATTTTGACCAACTCGCCGGAAAAACCGGGACCGCCCAAGCACCTCCCCGGGATCCCCACGCTTGGATGACCGGATTTTTTCCTTATAATGATCCCCAGATTGCTTTTGTGGTCCTTGTGGAGCACGGAGGTTCCGGCGGCATTACGGCGGCCCGGATTGTCAGGCGGGCGATTCGCATTTGGAAGGAATTAAACCTGGATCATGCAGAAGACATTCGAGCTCTCCCAGTCCCTCAGCCGGTGGGTTAAGTCCCTTCCCCTGCCGCTTTTGAGGAGCCTTTCGATCCTCATGGTGATGAGTCTCTTTTTTATCCACAGCGCCACCTTCCGCACGGGTGAGGATTTTGCGACACGGCAGCTGGTTTGGCTTCTCATGGGGACAGTTTGCCTTTTCCTTACCGTGCAGATCGGTTACCGGTTTTTCATCAGCATTTCCTATTTTCTTTACCTCATTTTTTTCATTTGTTTATTCTGGGTGACTTTTTGGGGGGAAGTCCGACTCGGGGCACAACGCTGGATTCAGATCGGTTCTTTTTCCTTTCAGCCTTCCGAGTTTGCAAAGTTGGGAGTTGTTTTGGCGCTCGCCCATTTTTTGGGATCGCGGAATCCCTGGGAAGGGGAGGGGAAGGCCGTAGGGATCACGGCGCTTCTTGTGGGGATGCCTTTTCTCCTCATTATGAAACAGCCCGATCTGGGCAGCGCCACCGTTTTTCTTCCGCTCGCCGTGGCGCTCCTTCTGGTGTGGGGGATCCGTTACCGTTATCTCGTGACCACTTTTCTGGGGGGGCTCTTTGTTTCTCCCTTGCTTTGGTTTTTGCTCAAGGCCTATCAAAAGAAAAGGATCCTTGTTTTTTTGAATCCGAACCTGGACCCTTTGGGGGCGGGTTACACGGCGATCCAATCGCGCATTGCCGTGGGCTCCGGCGGACTCTTCGGAAAAGGATGGCTTCAGGGGAGCCAAAGCCAGCTGAATTTTATCCCCGAGCACCACACCGATTTCATTTTTTCGGTGATCGGGGAAGAATTGGGATTTTTGGGGGCGCTTTTTCTTCTTTTTCTCTACGGGACCCTTTTCCACCACGCGTTTGAGATCATTCAGCGGACGACCGATATCAAAGGCCGGCTCGTGGCCACCGGGGTCCTTTCGATTTTGTTTTTTCAGGTCATGATCAATATGGGGATGACCTTCGGCCTTTTTCCCATCACCGGAATCACCCTCCCTTTTATAAGCTACGGCGGCTCCTCGATTTTGGCCAATTGCATCGGCATCGGCCTCCTCGCGAGCGTCTACAAAGAACGTTCCATTTTTTAGAGGGCGGGAGGTAAAAGTTTCCACCAAGAAGCACGGCAAATCCGCCTCTGGCGGAAAAAAGCAATTATGAACTTACCCATTTTTATTTTCTCCTCCGTTGTAGTATAATCCGCCCTCCAAGAGGGACATTGGTTGAGGAAAATGGTTACAAAGTATGGCAGAGAAAGCAAAGGTTGTTTCTTGACTCGGTTCTGTCTTTTTCTATTTGTGGTGACGTCACTTCATCCCCCCCTCGTATTTTCCCTCCCGGAATCTACCCCGCCACATTCTCCGTCAAGGTTAACTCCCGTTATTCTTATTCCGGGCATCAGCCGTTCGGTTTTAAGACGCGGCGAAAACGGGCCGATTGTGTGGGGTAATTATCGTACCTTCTTCTCCTTTCACGACCAGGATGAGCTGGCCTTGCCCATCGGTTCAAGCCATCTCCGGGAAAATCGAGACGCCCTTATTGCGTATGATTTAATGAAAGGAATAACCGTTATTCCCTTCCTTCTTAAACTTTATGCGAATGAAGAGTTTTTCAAAACCATGAAGAGGCAGGGTTATCAACTGGGTGACATGGACAATCCCAAACCCGGAGACAATTTTTTTGTTTTTACTTATGATTGGCGCAGGGATAATGTGGAAACCGCAGAGCTTCTGGCCGCGAAGATCGAAAATTTAAAGGTCCACTTCGGAGAAAATACTCGCTTTGATCTGATCGCTTCTTGTGCGGCAAGCCTGACGGCGCGGTATTATGTCCTTTATGGCGGCAAAGACGTTTTAGACGACCCCCATCCGGTACCGGATTACGCGGGAGCCAGGAATATCCGTAAATTGCTGTTGGTCTCTCCGCCCCATCGTGGCACCGCCCTGGCATTTCAAGTGTTGCATCAAGGGTTCCGCGCCCTCCCCGTCCCCTTTATCCGGAAGTATACGGCCTACGAGGCCTTCACCGCCCCCGCTTTTTTTGAACTCCTTCCGTCTCCCGAAGAAAAAATCTTTGTCGATCATGACGGCCGCTCTCTCAACATCGACTTGTACGATGCATCCAACTGGGTTCGCTACGGTTGGTCTGTTTTCAGCAGAAAGGAAAGCAGACGTCTTCAGAAGAAGATTCAAGAGCGCTATCCGCACTCCTTTCGAGAAAAAATGTTGAAAGAGAATAAAAAACGCCTGCATTACCTTGAAACCGTTCTGAAAAGAGCCAAATCGTTTAAAGCCGTGATTGACGAAGAGACCCATCCCTTTCCACCGTTCATTGAGGTTTACTCCTTCCTCCTATCGGGCTTCCCGACTTTTGATAAAGTTGAGGTTTCCGCGGCTATTTTCGAGCTGAAATTCGGAAGGTCGCTTACTCAAAAGAACCATTTCTCGGAAGGGGATTCCATCATTACTCTTACAAGCATGAGGGGCCGGTATAAAGAAAACCCGCCTTATGAGGTCTTGGCATCGGTCAGCCACCGGCGAATGGTAAGCGATCATTCTCTGCATCAACGTGCCGTCGAAATCCTCCAGAATTAATAGCGTGCCTTTGTCCTTTTGATTTTGCGGGGACGTTCCAATGAAGATACTCATTATCGAAGATGATCGAAAGACCGCCTCCTTTGTGAGGAAGGGCCTAAAACAGGAGGGATGCTCCGTCGAGCACGCCTTGGATGGAGAGGAGGGATTGCATTGCGCGGTGACCCGGGATTACGATGTGATCGTCGTTGACATCATGCTTCCAAAACTTGACGGGTTTTCTGTCATTGAAAAGTTGCGGCAGAAGGACATCAGAACCCCGGTCTTAATCTTGAGCGCAAAATCGGACGTTTCCGATCGGATCCACGGGCTCCAAGCCGGGGGGGATGACTACCTGATAAAACCCTTTGCTTTTTCCGAACTTCTTGCAAGAATTCACGCCCTGATTCGCCGTGCGCGGTCGCAGCCCCTTCAAACCATGCTTGCCGTGGAAGATTTAAAAATGGATACGCTGAGGCGAAAGGTCATTCGCCAGAACCTCGAAATTGAACTTCAGCCCCGGGAATATTCCCTCTTGGAATTTCTGATGCGTAACGCCCGAAGAGTTGTCTCAAAGACCATGATTATGGAAAACGTCTGGGATTACAACTTTGATCCGCAGACCAATGTCGTTGAAGCCCGTATCTGCCGCCTGCGCGACAAGATCGACAAAGGTTTTGAAAAGAAGCTTATCCGCACCGTCCGTGGAGTTGGCTATGCCATTGGCTAAGCTGCGATTCCCATTCCGGTCAGTTACTTCCCACCTGACGCTTGTCTGCTCTCTTCTTGTATCCCTTCTTATGATCGCTCTTTACTTTTTCTTGTCGCGGCAGCTTACTCTGAGTCTTTATGAGCGGGTTGACGCGGCCCTGAAGGCGGAGATCATGGAATTTGAGGAAAAATACCAGAGTGGAATCCCGATCCTGTCAGAAGAATTCGCGTTAGAGGCGAGGTCTGAAGGGATTGAAAGAATCCTGGCGCGTTTGTTGGATTCCGAAGGCAAAACCATCACAAGTTCCGACACTTCAAAGTGGGATCTCGCGCACCTTGAGGGGTACCCCTCCCAGTTACAAATCCCCGGCATTCATATTCAGACAGTTGCCTTGGGGGAGACTTCAGCAACCAGAGCGCGTGTGATTTCCCGTGTGCTTGAAGATGGCAACGTCCTTCAGATTGTTCAGTCACTCAAGAATGATGAAACCCTGCTCCAGAGTTACCGCAAAATATTCGGATTCTCCATTCTTGGAATGGTGATAGGCACTTGCTTGATTATATGGCTCATGATGAAAAAAGTGATGAGCAGCATTACGCATATGACGGATACCGCTGTTTCTATCGGAGAAGGGAATATTTCAAGGCGAGTGAGCGTAGGGAAGGAAGGGGAGGAGATCGAACGGCTGGCCCACGCTTTCAATGAAATGCTCTCAAGAATTGAAGTTTTGATTCACGGATTGCGTGAAGTGACGGACAATATCGCCCATGATTTACGGAGTCCCTTGACGCGTATCCGTGGCATTGCGGAAACAACACTCAACACCGAAAAAGACGTCGAATCTTATAAGGAAATGGCAAGCACTGTGATTGAAGAAGCGGACCGGCTCATTGGAATGATTAATACGATGCTTGAAATTTCCCAGACTGATTCCGGACTCCTTAGTATGGAAAGGAAACCCGTGGACATTCGTGGCATGATCGAAGATGTTTATGACCTTTTTCTTCCCGCCGCAGAGGATGTACCGATCCGCTTAGAGATCCAGGAAAGCAAACAGAGCTTGATTGTTATGGGTGACCGGACCCGCCTTCAGCGCGTTCTTGCCAATCTCTTGGATAACGCAATCAAACACACTCCCGCCCATGGTGCGGTTCGTCTGGGGGCTGAGAAAAATGGAAACGGAATCGAAATCACCGTAGCCGATACGGGAGTCGGTATTTTGCCGAAAGATCTGCCCCGGATCTGGGACAGGTTCTATCGGGGTGAGGCGGAGGCGAGCCGTTCCTCGCCAGGAAATGGATTGGGCCTAAGTTTTGTGCAATCCATAGTTCGTGCGCATCACGGGGCCATCGACGTCAGAAGCACTCCAGGAAGCGGAAGCACCTTTTCTATTCACCTCCCCGCTGTTTCGTAAGGGCCCCTTACCTCCAAGATACTGTTATCTCACTGACTGACATTACCAATCGGTAATGTTCTGGTCATTTTCACGTCATTTCCCTTCCCTAGGATACCTTATCGGCTTCAATCACATATGAGATTCTTTACAGCGGGAGGGGCGCTGTTTATAGTGATGTTTTTCAGTCCAGATGTCGTTGCTTCCAAAGTTAACGAGAAAGCGGACAAAACGCTTCTGTTGCGTGAAAAGGAAAAGCCCGAAAGCAATCCGCAATATCAAAGAGTTGTTGGGGCGATGGGCGGTCTTGCATCGCTGGAAAAGGCAAAAATCCTATACCTGATCACACAGCTAAAACTTTCGCCCTGCCAATTTGAACGTAACGGCGCTGTTGATGATGGTACGAAGGCAGCATCACACTTGCTGAAGAAGTACAGTGCTGTGAAAGACAGGATTAACACAGCAGAGCAGTTTATTGACTATGTTGCAAGCCGATCCTCAATGAGCGGCCAGCCCTATTACATCCTTGATAAAAATAGAAAAAGATACCCGTCCCGTGAGGTGTTAAGGAATGAACTTGCCGAGCTCGAGAAAAGAGTCGGGAAAGTCGAGCCAACCAAACCTTCTTAGCCTCCCATGGAAAAAGACTTTTTGTTTAATCAAAAAATAAAAACAATGTCTGATTTCGACTTCGGAAGAGAGACAGCAAGAGTCTTTGACGATATGCTGGACCGCTCCGTCCCCTTTTACCGTGAAATTCAACGCATGATCGGGGAGATGGCCGCAGACTTCGCCATCCCGGGAACCCGCCTTTACGATTTGGGGTGTTCGACGGGGAACACTTTCCTTATGATCGACAAGATCGTTCCTCAAGATGTGAATTTTGTGGGAATCGACGCCTCCGAGGAGATGTTGAAAAAGGCCGAGGAAAAGTTCAAGCAGTGCGGATTTTCAAGGAAGTATGAGCTGATTCCGTTGGATTTAAATAAAGGCGTTCTGATCATAGACGCTTCCGTTGTGATTATGAATCTGACGCTGCAGTTTGTCCGCCCCCTTTTTCGTCGGAAAGTGATTCAGGATATTTCCGAGGGTCTCAATCAGGGAGGCTGCCTGATTCTGCTGGAGAAGGTTTTGAGCCCCAACTCTACCATTAACCGGTTTTTCATCAAATATTACTACGAACTCAAGAAGCGAAACGGCTACAGCGAGCTTGAAATTTCCCAGAAAAGGGAAGCCCTCGAAAACGTGCTGATTCCCTATCACTTCGAGGAAAATAAAGAACTTCTTTTGACGAACGGCTTTAAAGCCTGCGATATTTTTTTCAAATGGTACAACTTCTGCGGAATGCTGGCTCTGAAATAACTTTGGTTACCCCAGGTCCGCCAACCCTTCTTCAAAAGGCCCTTGTGTGGAGTGGAAATTTATTTTTCCGCTTCCGGAACGCCTTATTTCCTCTTCTTTTCATCAGTCTGGCTTTGTTCACTCGACCCTCTTTCTTCTTGGGAAGGCATGACTTGGACTCCATTGTGGTTTGGGTGGGCGTTTTGACCGCTGTGACCGGACAATGCTTTCGTCTCTTTGTTATCGGTTTCGCGTACATCAAAAGGGGCGGCAAAGACGGTCGAGTCCACGCTGATCAGTTGGTTACCCAGGGAGTATATGCCCACACCCGCAACCCCATGTATGCGGGGAACGTTCTGATAGCCGTGGGCTTGGGCCTCGCTTATGGTTCTCCGTGGGTTTATTTTTTTGTAATTCCCTTTTTTGCCTTTGTTTATTTATCAATTGTGGTCGCCGAAGAAACCTATCTTTGCGCCCGATTTGGGAAAATTTATGAAGATTATGCCGGACGGGTCAACCGATTTTGGCCCAACTTTCGGGGAATGGAGGAATCGCTCAAGAAATTTAAATACGACTGGAAGCGGGCCGTTCGCAAAGAGTATGGAACATTTTTTGGGACCCTGCTCGGCATTGTTGTCATCCCTCTGTGGAAACTCTATTACTTGTACGGATTTTCTGAAAAGAAAAATGCCATTCTGACGCTGGCCGCTCTCATTCCGCCGGGATTTTGCCTTTACCTTCTTGTCCGATTCCTCAAGTTGAGCGGCCGACTGGCCTCACCTAAACCTCCGTTAAATATCAAAGAGCCAAGTCTGCCGTCATGAATCGATCCGCATGCGTTATATGGATCATTGTTTCAATAGCTTTGTTCAATACGGCATTCCTGAAACGAGGAAAACCCCAAACATCGCCAGATATTTTTTTGAATGCCGAATCGGATATCCGTCAAAGCCGTTTCTTTCAAAAAGCTTTGACTCAATCGGGCAACGAGGCCTTTTCTGAACAGGCCAAAATCAGTTATTTGGTCGATTGCATCCGCCGGTCCCGGCTGACTTTCATCCGAAACGGCGAATTCAGCAGCGGTGGCAAGGCGGCCGCCCATCTTCTGTGGAAGTACCAAAGGAAGGGAAAGGGTATCATCAACACCGCCCGCCTCTTTATCGATGCGGTCGCATCCCATTCATCGATCAGCGGAAAAGCCTACCAGGTCAAATTTCCGAACGGGAAAATTTATCCCTTACGGGACCTTCTCCTCAACGAACTGAAAAGGTTTGAGCATTATCTTCAGGAGAGCCGGTTTGAAACGCGGAAAGAAGAAAACCAAAATGTAGGCATGCAAACCGGATGAAAAACCGCATTCATCCGAGTTGGGCTTTTGGCTTGCTCTGCTCCGTCTTTATTTTCTCTTCGGGGATATTTTCCTCTTCTTTATGGGCCGATGAGGAGGATACCCCCGCCCTTCAGGTCTATCGCGGCGTAAGCCACGTCCATTCGCAGTATTCTCACGATTCAAACGCTCCCTTGGGTCTGATTCTTGAGAAAGCGCGGACCAATGACTTGGATTTCGTAATTGTCACCGACCATAACTCGATGGCGGGACGGAATGCTTACAAACCCAATCGTTCCCACAATCGTCCGTTGCTTATTTTTGGGGACGAAATTTCAACGCCAGCCGGTCACTTAATCGCCTTGGGCATAGACCGGGAGCCTCGAGAAGGAATGGGGGCTCAAGACCTGATCGACTGGATTCATGGGCAGGGAGGGTACGCCATCCTGCCCCACCCCTTCGGTCCCAAGAACCCCTGGAGGGACTGGACTGTCAGAGACTGGGACGGGTTGGAATTGTATAATTTCGGCCACGGCCTCTTTGAGGGAGAAACCGTCGAGCTCTACCTCCGGTCCTTTACCGAATCGAACAGCTCACTCCTCAAGTCTTCCCAGAAGATCCCGCCCGAACATTTTTCCTTCTGGGATGAGCAATTGTCCCAGAGGAGGGTGGCGGGCATTGCCGGATGCGATGCGCATTTGAAGCGGGAGCAGAAATGGTTTTCAATCGCTTTAGAGTCAGTGACGATCTATGTGATTGCTGATCAACTCGAGGAAAAGGAGATCATAAGGGCGATTGGCACAGGAAGAGCCTTTATGGTGTTTGAAGTGAGAGGGAAAGCTTCGGGTTTTTCATTTTGGGCCGAAAGGGGAGGCCAAATCTTCAATTCCGGTGATACGGTCCAGGCGTTTAGCGAGGTTAATTTGCATGTTCATGCGCCAGCTCCCGCAAAGATTCGGCTGATCCGGGACGGCACGGTGATGGTAGAAGGAGAAACTCAAGATATCAGTTTCTCTTCGGTTGAGCCGGGAGCCTATCGGGTTGAAGTCTATCTCGGGGAAGAGCTCTGGATATTCTCAAACCCCGTTTATTTGAAAGCATAAAAGGCGAATAAAGTTATATAATGGGATGAATACCGATGCGAAAAGCTGGGACAGAAACGATTCTTCGCCGATACATCCTAAGAGGACTTCTCACCCCCTTTCTCATCTCGATTCTTTTTTGAATTTCAAGCTCCATAACGGCACCAGTGACGAACCCAACCCCAATGATCCCGGGCCGATCTAAAAAGCAATACGAAAGCCCGGCGGGAATATGAAACAGCACTTCATAAAAAGATTTCTTTCGCCTTTGCTCTTTTTGTCTTTTCGCTGGTGGGTCTGCCCGCCGCGATTATCACCCGCCGGGGAGAAGCGGTAATAAGTTTCACATTGGCCTTAGCCATTGTAGCCCTGTATTACATCCTTTTCGTCTGGGGTTGGACCTTTCCCGAATTTCTTCATGTTGGGCTCCGGAGCGCTTCTCATGAAAAGGGTTCTATCAGTATAGCTTTCGAGCAGCCGCCATTGGGATACCGACGTTTCTTTACTCCCGCCCGTGGTTTTGTTACCCTTGTTTTGATGAACCGGGGCGTAGCTCAGGGGCTTAGAGCACCTGCTTTGGGAGCAGGGGGTCGCACGTTCAAATCGTGCCGCCCCGATACTTGCAAGCGTGCTAAATTTGGGATGAAAGTTTCCGAAACTTATTATACCTTAGCTCCGTTAATTTAACGCAACACTTGTGGGATAAAATACCCGCAAGGAGTTGCGATGAAAAGAAAATATAGACGCTTGAGCAGCCAGGAGCGGGAGCGGATTAGCCGCTGGCTTGGGAA
>Ga0187893_10005983_pt1 | contig 21216 bp, 26 predicted proteins | sample MA1701074metaG_FD_139574 | JGI IMG/M metagenome (GOLD analysis project Ga0187893, IMG submission 139574) | White microbial mat communities from a basaltic lava cave in the Kipuka Kanohina Cave System on the Island of Hawaii, USA - MA170107-4 metaG ...
CCAGGAGCGGCCGCTCGGGCTGAAGACCGCTCATCTGAAGGGTCGGGTGCGCCTGCGCCGGACGCAGACCGACGCGTGGCGCAAGGCGCTGGCCGATCGGAACTGGCGGCCGTGACGACCTGGCTCGTCGACACCGGCCCACTGGTCGCCTACGTGGATGCAGACGACCCGGCACACGCCGATGTCACGACGTGCTGGGACGCGTTCTCGGGCAGGCTCGCCACGACGAGTGCCGTGATCACGGAGGCCATGCACTTCGTCAGCGCGAGCCCGGAAGGCCCGCGAACCCTCGCCGATCTCGTCGCGGCGAGCGAGATGGACGTGTTCGACCTCAGCGCGCCTCCGGAACTGCACGAGGCGGTGGCACTCATGGAAAAGTACGCCGACACGCCGATGGACTTCGCCGACGCCACGCTCGTCCTGCTGGTCGAGGCGCTGGACGTTCGCGACGTGCTGACACTCGATCGACGCGGGTTTGCCGCATACCGGACGAGAAAGGGACGAGCGATGCGTCTCGTGCTGGACATGGGTTGAGCGGGGCCCCCAACTCATCATCCGTCGCTGTCGAAACGTCGCGCCTGCCTCCGGAACCGGTGAGGCCACTGCTGAAGCGTGTCGAGGCAACGGCTTCCTGGGCGGTGGGGTGTCCCGAACGAGTGGGCGAAAACGCGCGGACGGTGCGCCCCCGCGCGCCGGACGGGCCGCGCCCGGCGGTGTCATCGAATACTTTGCGCGCGCCAATGCGATCAAGGCGCGCGTGCCGCGCGGTTTGCGGGGTCTGCTGCGAGCCAAGCGCACGTGAATTCAGCGGCGCGAGAAGTTTGCTCGAACGCCCGTAGCCACGGCTGACCGACCGCTATGGCGGGCAAACCGCGGCCGACCGCTCCGTGCGACCGGTCAGGAGGACCGGCTGATCGCCGCGAGACCCAGCTCCGCGTCCACCGACGGCGCGCCGGTCGACTCGACCTGCCGGACCTCGCCCGCCTCGATGCGCCCCGGATCGAGGCTGCTCGACTTCAGCAGGTGGCCGACGATCGCCTGCGAGCGGCGGGCGGCGAGCGCTTGCAGCGCGCCATCGTCGAGCGGCTCGAGCTCGACCAGCCGTCGAAACACCGCTTCGTAGAACTCGCGATCGGGGCTCGCGCGGCCGAACGCCGCGAAGATCGGGTTGACCCGATCCGGGGCTTTGCCGCTGCGCTTGCCGTACGCCGTCGCCAGGCGGTCCAGGGCGTCGGCGCCGCCGCGTGCGAGGAGCAACCGCTCCAATGCACGCTGCGCGTCCGCGTCCCCGTACGCCACCGGCCCGGGATCCTGGCGCGGCTCGAGCGCGACGCCCAGCGCACCGGCAAGATCGCGCCGCACGCGGTCCGCCCGCAGCGCTTCGCCGTCGCGCCGCGGATCGTATGGCCCGCGCACCACGAGCTTGAGCTGCGGGCGCTCCGCGAGCACTTTCGCCACCTGCGCCAGCGTCTCGCGCTCGGGCGGTTCGAGGCGGGCGCGGCCCGGCTCGAAGTGGACTGCCTCCAGCTCGGCGCCGCCGCCCGCCAGCCGGCCGAGGAAGCGAAACGGCGCGGAGACGATCCGCGTCAGCAGGTTCCCGAGCGCTTCGCGCACCAGCCGGCCGTAGTCGAAGCGCGGGCTGCCGAGGTCGCCCTCGAGCGGGATCGCGACGCTGATGCGGCCGTTCTCGTCGCTGAGCAGCGCGATGGCGAGATCGAGCGGCAGGTCCAGCGCTTTCGCGGAGGCCACGCGCTCGCCGAGCGTGAACTCGTCGAGCACGATCTTGTTCGCGGCCGTCAGCCGGCGGTCCACGATCCGGTAGTGCAGGTCGAGCCAGAGCCGCCCCGAGTCGATCCGGCGCCCGGCGAAGGTGACGGCGTACGGGGAGAGCGCCGGCATCGCGACGTTGTTGAAATCGGCGCGGATGTCGGTGAAGGCCGTCGGCTCGAACGGGCTCAGCGCGCCTTCGGCCCGCGCCGATCCGGAGTCCTGCACGAGGCCGGCCAGCTTGAGCTCCGCGCGGCTCTTCGGGTCGGACGAGATGCCGAGCACCGTGCCGTTCAGGCGCCGCACGCGCGTGGCGAACGGCAGCGCGAGGCTGAGATCGCTGAAGTCGACGGTGCCGTCGCGCAGGATGACGCGGGCGATCCGGACCGGAAAGGCCTGCCCGCGGTCGCGCCGCGGTCGGACGGTGGCCGCCGCGCCCCGCTGGGCGCCGTCCGCCGCGCCCCGCTGCGCCGCCGCGTCGCGCCGCAGCACCTGCGCGAGATTCAGGCGGCGTTCCGCGTCGATGACGATCTTGCCGCCCGGCGCCTGGACGCGGATCTCGCCGATCGACAGCCTGCCCGGCTCGACCGCGAGGTTCACGCCGCTCGCGGCCAGGTTCTGCCACGAGAGGAACCGGTCAGTCGTCCCCGCTTCGTTCAGCCGCAGGTCCGCGATCGTGAACGTGCCGCTCGCAGCCAAGCGCGGCGAGCGAGCCGCGCCGTAGCGGACGTTCGATGACGCCGACGCCCGGCCGGAGGCGAGATCCAGCCTGGCGTACCGCGCGACCAGGGGCCGCAGCGGCGCGAGGTTCACCTCGTCGGCCGTCAGCGTCGCCTCGGCGCTGCCGAGATCCTGGGCGATCGTTCCGGCCGCACGCAGCGTGCCGCCCTCGCTCGTGCTCAACGTGGCGTCGAAGCGCATCGGCTCCGCGCCGCCGCCGGTGACCTGCGTGAGCTCCGCCGACGTGACCGCCACCGGGTACCGGATGGGATCGCCGGAGCCGCGCGCCGCGACGTCGAGCTGGAGCGCCTCGACGGATGCGCGCGCGACCGAATAGCGCCAGGGGCGGCCCGCATCGCGCGCGCTTCGCGCGAGCGCCCCGGCTTCGCGGCGGATTGCGCCCGCGCGTGCAGGAGTCAGCATGCCCGCGAGCTCGAGCCGCCCGTCCTCCTGGAACATCAGGCGCACGCTGCCGCCGCTCGCGTCGAGCGCGCCGGCGGCGATCTGGCGCGCCGCGGTGTCCAGCCTGCCCCCGGTCGTGGTCAACGCGTCGAGGCGCACGAGCGGCGCGTCTGCGCCGAGCTCGGAGAACGCCACCTGCCGGAGCGCGATCCGGATGTCGCTCGCGACGATCCCCGCGCCGGCGTCGGGGCTGCTCGCGCCGGACGCGCGCGCCTCGAGCCGCAGCGAGGCATCGAGCCCGTGCGTGTCGATCGCGATCGCCGGGGCACGGCTGCGGTCCGTGTAGTGCAGCCCCACGCGCCGAATTTCGATGCTGTTCGCCGTCACCTGCCACGGCGGTCCATCCGGCTTGCCGTCGGGCCAGTTGGCCGGCGAAGGTGCGCGCGCGAGCCGCTGCCAGTCAAGCACGCCGGCCGCGTCCACGTTCGCCTGCGCGGTGCCGTCGCGAAGCTCGACCGTCTCCAGGTGCAGCTCGCGCCGCGCGAGATCGAAGCGGCCGCCCGCGATGCGGACGGTCGAAAGCGCGAGCAGGGGCGCCGGCGAGTCGGGCGCCGTCACGGCGAGGCCGTCGATCTGCAGGCGAATGTCGTCCAGCGCGAACGTCGCTTTCCGTTCAGCGTAAGCGAACCGGTAGCGCACGGCGAGGCCGAGCTTTCCTTCCGGCGGAGCGAGCGCGAAGCGATCTCCCGCGAGCGGCCAGGCGGTCGCGAGCGCGAGCTCCGACACCGCAACCTCGCCACTGGAGGCGAGGGGCCGCACGCTCAGATCCCCCTGCCAGGCGATCCGGCCGCCGTGCGGCAGCGAGGCGGCGACGGCATAGCGGCCCCGCTGGTCGGGACCGCGGGCGGACGCGGTGGAGAGATCATCGATCCGGATGTCGATCGGCGCGATCACGACGCTGGACGGTGCCTCCGCGCCGCGGTCGGTAACGGTCACTCTTCCGGTCGCCGCGGCGCGCTCGATGTGGAGTCGCGGCCCTTCGGCCGGCGCCGCGCCGTCGTCTCCGCGCAGGCGATCGAGCAGCGCGGCCAGGTTCGGCCGTCCGTCGGGTTCGAGCACCACGTCGAGCGCGAAGCCGTCGATGCGAATCTCGCTGAACGTCCAGGCGCGCCGGAACACGCTCGCGAACGCAAAATCGACGAAGAGCCGCTCGACGGCGAGCAGCGGCGGCGCGCCCTCGGTGCGAAGCGTTACGTCGCGGACCTCCAGCGTGAGCAGGAAGGGATTGACCCGGACTCCGGCAAAGGCGAGCTCGCCCGGAAGGCGATCCTCGAGATAGCGCGGCGCGTAGCGCTCGATCAGCCCGGGTGCGAGCAGGAAGCCCGCCAGTGCGTACCCCCCGAGCAGCCCGGCGGCCACGAGCACCAACCGGCTGGTCGCCAGCCGCCTTGCCGCCCGGCGAAGTGTTTCGCGCTGCACGGAAGAGGCCTCGACAGGATTTCGCAGACGCTGCATCCTGCGGTCACCGAGGCAGGCGGCGCGAGCGCCGTCCGTCTCGCCCGTCAGAGCGTGCCGCGCCGCGCCACGCGCAACCGATCGTGCACGGCGCGCACGCCGCGGCAGCGCGCAGCGATGTCGTGCAGCGCGATCCGCAGCCGCCGCTCGGGGATCTCGCCCTCGAACAGCACTTCACCGCGCTCGACCCCCACGGCGACGCGGCCTAGGTCGAGCCACGGTGCGCGGGCGATCACGTCGAGGATCTCGGCGCGGATCGACGAGTCGCCGCGGGGTGCAACCGCCGGTGCCGGACCCCGCTTCGCGGGCGAGGCAGGCCGGAACTCGGCGCGGCCTTCATCGAAAGAGCGGTGCATCGTCTTGTCTCCTCTCGCGGATCCGGAGCGACGAGCAAGCGCCGTTCCCGCGCCGGCCGCCGCCGTTACGGTGACCGGTGACGGGTAAAGGTTGCCGCGCGGCCGGTGCGGTCACGTCGAGCTTCACGCCGCTGCGGGCTCGAGCGCGCGCTCCACGCGGCGCGTGCTGCCGTCCTCGCCCGGCGCGACCGCAAACCCGTGCTTCCGCGCGAGGCCGAGCAGCGCCTCGTTGCCGGCGAACGTGTGGCCGACGACCCGCTGCACGCCGAGCGCGCGCAGCCGCTCGAGCAGCGCGCGCAGGAGCTTCGCGCCCAGCCCCTTCCGCTTCAGCGCCGAGCGGACGATGAGCGCGAACTCCGCGCTCGCGTCGACCGCGTTCACCGCGGCGCGCGCGACGCCGAGGATCGTTCCGTCCGCGCCCACCGCCGCGAGCGCGAGGCGGGATCGGCCGTCGAGATCGAGCAGCGCCCGAATCCGCGCCGCGTCGGGCCGCGCGGCGCGGCCCATCGTGCGCTGGTAGAGGTCCTCGGCCGCGAGCCCCTCGAGGAACGCGGCGTACGACGCACCGTCCTCGGCACCGAGGGGACGGACGCGCACGCGCCGGGGCGCGAGCCTCACCGGACGAACCACGGGCCGAAACCGGCCGGGGCGGTCTGCGCGATCGACGGCACGACGTCGAAGGTCGCCGCGGTGGGGCTGTCGCAGTCGACTCTTCGCTCGGCGATGCAGCGCAGCCGCACATCGGGGCTGAGCGCGCCCAGTGTCGTCTGATCGACCATGCCGGGAAAGGCCTGCTGCGCCCGCGGCAGGGTCGCGGTGGACGGCAGCGGCGCGCTCGACGCCCGCGCGGCCGGAACGACGCTGATGCGCGACTCCTGGTGGTCGATCCGGACGGCGGATCGGCCGTCCCCGGGCGGCTTGGAGGCGTAGTTGACGACCCCGCGGTCGTCGACCCAGCGGTACACCTGGGCGCTCGCGGGCACCGCAGCGGCGAGCGCGCAGACGACGAAGGCGATACGGATCGGTCGCATGGCGACTCCCTGCTCGAAGACGCCGGTTGTCTTGCAAGCGGCGTTCCCGGCGCACGCCGATCGCCTCCGGACGCCGGGGCGGGCGGTTACGGTTTCGGGATGCGCAGGGTCTTGCTGATCATCAGGCAGCCCGAAACGAAAAAGAGCAGCACGGGCAGGTGGAAGGCCACGCCGAGCACCATGACCGGGTAGAGGTCGCCGTGGTGGAAGGCGGCGAGCGCGAGGCCGAGCGGCACGACGCTCGTGGGAATCGGCGTCCCCTCGAAGTACGCGACCTTGCCGGAGGCGCCGGACAGCGCTTCGGCGGTGACGTTGAATCGCGCGAGCCGGCTCAGGCCGCACAGCGCGAAGAAGATCAGCACCACCTGGTCGAACGCGGTGTCCATGCCCATCGCGAACGCGATCGCCGCCGGCGCGACGCCGAACGAGATGACGTCGGCGAGCGAGTCGAGCTCGCGTCCCAGCGCGGACGCCGAGTGGCGGAGCCGTGCGACCTTGCCGTCGAGCACGTCGAAGACGAACGCTGCGGCCACTAGACTGCAGGCGACCCAGATGCGCGCGGGATCGGCGTCGGCGACGAATTTCATCGCCTCGAGGATCGCCGCCACGCCGCAGAAGCCGTTGGCGAGCGTCAGGAAGTCCGCGAGGTGGAAGTCGCGGATCATCGAGAAGTGGCGGATGGACTGGCGTTCGCCCATGGCGGGTCCGGCGCTGTGAATCCGGGCTCTACGCAAAGAGCGTGCCTCGCGCACGGCACGACCGGCGGCTCCGGGCACGCGGTTTGCCTCCGGTGAGCCATGCGAACGCCTGCCTTCGCCGCGCTTGCTCTGGCGCTTTTCGGTCTTGCCGCCTGCACCGAGTCCTCGCGGCTCCCGCCGCAGGCGGATACCGGCCAGCGGCCGACCCTGCCCGATCCGACCCGCACGCTCCTGCCTACGGTCCACATCGCCCCCGCGCGGGGCTGGCCCGAAGGCGGCGCACCGACGCCGGCCGAAGGCCTCGCGGTCAAGGCGTTCGCCACCAACCTCGATCACCCGCGCTGGGTGTACGCGCTACCGAACGGCGACGTGCTGGTGGCCGAGACCAATGCTCCCCACCGGCCGGAACGCGAGCAGGGCATCCGGGCGTGGGTGATGAAGCAGGTGATGAAGCGCGCCGGCGCGGGAACGCCGAGCGCGAACCGGATCACGCTGCTCCGCGACACCGACGGCGACGGCGTGGCGGACGTCCGCACCGCCTACCTCGAGAACCTCAACTCGCCGTTCGGCATCGCGCTCGTCGGCACCGACCTCTACGTCGCGAACACCGATGCCCTGGTTCGCTTCCCCTACACTGCGGGCGCGACGCGCATCACCGCGCCCGGCACGAAGGTCGTCGACCTGCCCGGCGGCCCGCGCAACCACCACTGGACCAAGAACGTCATCGCCAGCCGCGACGGCGCGCGGCTCTACGTCACCGTCGGCTCGAACAGCAACGTCGCCGAGAACGGCATGGACAAGGAGGTCGACCGCGCGGCGATCCTGGAGGTGGACCCGTCCAAAGGCACGCGCCGTCTCTACGCGTCGGGCCTGCGCAATCCCAACGGGCTCGGCTGGGAGCCGAAGACCGGCGCGCTCTGGACGGTGGTGAACGAGCGCGACGAGCTCGGCAGCGATCTCGTGCCCGACTACCTCACCTCGGTGCAGGAGGGCGGCTTCTACGGCTGGCCCTACAGCTACTTCGGCCAGCACGTCGACACGCGCGTCGAGCCGCCGCGACCCGACCTGGTCGAGAAGGCGATCGTCCCCGACTACGCGCTCGGCGCGCACGTGGCGCCGCTCGGACTCGTCTTCTACGAGGCGAACCTGCTGCCGCGCTACGCCGGCGGCGCATTCGTCGGCAACCACGGCTCGTGGAACCGGCGCCCGCGGAGCGGCTACAACGTGGTCTTCGTGCGCTTCGAGGGCGGCCGGCCGGTGGGTCGTCCCGAGCCCGTCCTGACCGGATTCCTGGACGCCGAGGGCAACGCGCTCGGCCGGCCGGTCGGCGTGGCGGTAGACCGCGCGGGCGCACTGCTCGTCGCCGACGACGTCGGCAACGTCGTCTGGCGCGTGACGCCGAAGTAGCCGGCTCGCGCCGCGAGCGGTACGAACGGCAAGCGGCGGAACTTCTTACCGATCGGCGCGCCGGTGGAGAGCGTCCAGTCGGCCCTCGCACCGCACGGCCCGGGCGCCGCGATCACCGCCGAGATCGCCTGGGTGCTCTTCCTCGGCGGCGGCCTCGTCTTCCTGCTGGTCATGGCGCTCGCCGCCTGGGCGGCCTTCGGCCGCCGTCGCGAGTGGCTCGCCGGGGGGACCGCACTGATCGCCGGCGGCGTCGTCTTTCCGATCGTCGTCCTGTTCGCGCTCCTCGTGTACACGTTGCTCGCGGCCGCGCGGATCGCCGACGCGCACGGCGCCCCCGCGCTGCGCATCGAGGTCGTCGGCGAGCAGTGGTGGTGGCGCGTCCACTACCTCGACGAAACGGGCGGGCGCGACTTCGCGACCGCGAACGAGCTGCGCATTCCGGTCGGCCGCACGGTCGAGGTCGAGCTCCGCTCGGCCGACGTGCTGCACAGCTTCTGGGTGCCGGCGCTCGCCGGCAAGCTCGACCTCATCCCCGGGCGCACGAATCGCCTCCGCTTCCGCGCCGACCGGCCCGGCGTCTTCCGCGGCCAGTGCGCCGAGTACTGCGGCGGGCCGCACGCGCAGATGGCCTTTCACGTCGTGGCCGAGGAGGAGGCGGAGTTCGAGCGCTGGCGCGCGGGGCAGCGCGCACCCGCCGCCGGGGCGAACGAGCTCTTCCTCGCCCGCTGCGCGGCGTGCCACGCGGTGCGCGGCACGCCCGCGGCCGGCACGCTCGGCCCGGATCTCACCCACGCCGGAAGCCGGCTCGCGATCGGCGCCGGGATCCTGCCGAACGACGCGGGCGCGATCGCCGCCTGGATCACCGCGAGCCAGCGCATCAAGCCGGGCAACCTGATGCCGGAATTCCACGACCTCGGCGGGGCCGAGCTCGGCGCGCTCGCCGCTTACGTCGCGAGCCTCCGGTGACCGCCCGCGAGCCGGTCGGGCGCGCCCGGCTGCCCAACCCGGAGCCGCGCCCGCCGGGCGAGGTCGAGGCGCTCGAGCGCATCTGGGCGCCGCCGCGCGGCCTGCGGTTCCTCACCGTCACCAACAACAACTACATCGGCGTGCTGTACGTCGGCGCCGCGTTCCTGTTCTTCCTGCTCGCCGGGATCCTCGCGCTCGTCATGCGCGCGCAGCTCGCGGTGCCGGACAACACGCTCGTCGGCCCGTCGCTCTACAACCAGCTCTTCACGATGCACGGCACGATCATGATGTTCCTCTTCGCCGTGCCGGCGGTGGAGGCGATGGGCATCCTGCTCCTGCCGAACATGCTCGGCGCGCGCGACCTGCCGTTCCCGCGGCTCTCGGCCTACGCCTTCTGGGCCTACCTCGTCGGCGGGCTCGCCTTCTTCGCGAGCCTCTTCGCCGGCTGGGCGCCGACCGGCGGCTGGTTCATGAATCCGCCGCTCACCACCGCGACCTACTCGCCCGGGGTCAACGAGGATTTCTGGCTGCTCGGCATCGGCTTCATCGAGATCTCGGCGATCGCCGGCGCGATCGAGATCGCGGTGGGCGTGCTGCGCACGCGCGCACCCGGCATGACCCTCGGCCGCATGCCGGTCTTCGCCTGGGCGATGCTCGTGTTCGCGGCGATGATCATCTTCGCCTTCCCGGCGGTGATCCTCGCCACCACGCTGCTCGAGCTCGAGCGCGCGTTCGGCTGGCCGTTCTTCAGCTCCGACCGCGGCGGCGATCCGCTGCTCTGGCAGCACCTCTTCTGGTTCTTCGGCCACCCGGAGGTGTACATCATCTTCCTGCCGGCCGCCGGGATGGTTTCGATGATGGTGCCGACGATGGCGCAGGTGCCGCTCGTCGGCTACCGGCTGGTCGTGCTCGCGCTGGTGGCGACCGGCTTCCTCAGCTTCGGCCTGTGGGTCCACCACATGTTCGCGACCGGCATCCCGCGCCTGTCGCTCTCGTTCTTCGAGGCGGCGAGCATGGCGGTCGCGGTCCCGGCCGGCATCCAGGTGTTCGCGTGGATCGCGACGCTGGCGAAGGGGCGGCTCCGGCTCGCGACGCCGGGCCTCTTCCTGCTCGGATTCCTCTTCACCTTCGTCGCCGGCGGGCTCACCGGCGTCATGGTCGCGGTGGTGCCGTTCGACTGGCAGGCGCACGACAGCTACTTCGTCGTCGCCCACCTCCACTACGTCCTCATCGGCGGCATGGTGCTGCCGCTCTTCGCCGCCTTCTACTACTGGATGCCGTACACCAGCCGGCACGCGCTGTCCGAGCGGCTCGGGCGCTGGGTGTTCGGGCTGATCTTCACGGGCTTTCACGTCGCCTTCTTTCCGATGCACGTCACCGGGCTCCTCGGCATGCCGCGGCGCGTGTACACGTATCCCGCCGGCCTCGGCTGGGACGGCCTCAATCTCGTCTCGACCGTGGGCGCGTTCCTGATCGCCGCGGGCGTGGCGCTCTTCCTCGTCGACGTCGCGCGGCGCTTCCGCATGGCGATCGACGGCAATGCCGGCAACGTCTGGAACGCGGGCACCCTCGAGTGGCTGCCGAGCGGCAACTACTCGAGCCGCAGCATCCCGATCGTTGCGAGCCGCGAGCCGCTGTGGGACCAGCCCGGCCTCGCGCGCGACGTCGAGGCCGGCCGCTACTACCTTCCCAACGCGCCGACCGGCGGCCGCGAGACGATCGTGTCGAGCCCGATCGAAGCGGTGCCGCAGTTCGTCATGCGGATGCCCCGGCCCGGCTGGTCGCCCGTCCTGGCGGCGTGGTTCACCGCCGCCTTCTTTCTGCTCCTCACGGTGAAGTGGGTGGTGCCGGCGTTCCTCTGCGGGGCGGTCGCGATCGGCGCGATGCTCGCCTGGGCCTGGCGCCTCGATCCGCCGCCGCTCGCCGCGCCGGTCGACGTCGGCGGCGGCCTCGCGCTGCCCGCCTACATGAGCGGCCCGAGATCGCATTCCTGGTGGGCGATGGTGATCCTGATGCTGGTGGCCGGGTCGGTCTACGGCTGCGTGGTCTTCTCCTATCTCTACCTGTGGACGGTGTCGCCGGACGCGTGGCCGACGCCCGACCGCCTGCCCGGCATCCCGGCCTTCGTCGTACCGGCAGCGCTCTTTGCCGCGAGCAGCGCGGCGATCGGGGTCGCCCATCGCGCGCTCGCCCGCGGCCGCAGCCCGCTTCCGGCGGTCGCTGCCGCGATCGCGCTCTTCGCCGCCGCGTTCGCCGCCGATCTCCACGGCCACCGCGGGCTCTCCCCCGCGCAATCGAGCTACGGCGCGGTCGTGTACCTGGTCGTTTCGCTGGCGGGGTTCTACGGCGCCGTGTCCATCGTGCTCGCGCTCTTCGCGGCGGCGCGCTACGCGAAGGGACTGCTCGACCGGGTGCGCCGCGTCACCTTCGACAACGCGCGGCTCTTCTGGCACTACAGCGTCGCGCAGAGCCTGGTCGGGCTCGCCCTCGTGCACGGCTTTCCGCGGCTCGCCGGATGAGGACCGTGGGCTTCGCCGCGACCGCGCTCGGGCTGTCGGCCGGCATCGCCGTGTGGGCGCTCCACTTCGCCGCCATCTACGGGGTCACCGCGGTCGCCTGCGCGCGCGGCCTGCCGCAGGTCGTGGCGCCGGCCGTCGCCTGGGCCACCTTCGCGGCGACCGCGGCGCTGGCGGTGATCATCGTGCGCGGCTACCGGCGCCGCCGGCGCTTCGAGCAGTGGCTGAGCGCGGCGCTCGGCTCGCTCGCCCTCGTCGCGGTGCTGTGGGAAGCGCTCCCCGTGGTCGTGGTGCCGCCGTGCGGCTGATCGCGCTCGCCGCCGCGGCCTGGCCCGCCGTGGCGGCGGCTCACGGCGGCGAGAGCGGCGTCGGCCTCGCCGATGCCGCGGTGCTCGCCGCGCTCGGCGCCGCCGCCGGGCTCTATGCGCAGGCCCTGCGCCGCGGCCGGGGGCTCGCGCCGCGGCACGCGATCGCCTTCGCCGCCGGCTGGCTCGCGCTCCTCGCCGCGCTCGCGCCGCCGCTCGACCGCGCGGCCGCCGGCTCGTTCGCGGCGCACATGGTGCAGCACGAGCTGCTGATGGTGGTCGCCCCGCCGCTCCTCATCCTCGGGCGCCCGTTCGCGGCGCTCGCCGCGACCCTGCCCGCGCGCGCCGTGCGCCTCGCGGCGCTGCCGCTCGCCATCCCGCCCCTCGCCGCCGTGGTCCTGCACGGCGCGGCGCTGTGGGTCTGGCACGCGCCGCGGCTGTTCGACGCGGGGCTCGACTCCGATGCCGTGCACGCGCTCCAGCACGCCTCGTTCTTCTGGACCGCGGCGCTCTTCTGGTGGACGGTGTTCCGGCGCGTTCGCACGGGCACCGCGGTCCTGTACGTGCTCGCGACGCTGATTCACGGCGGCGCGCTCGCCGCGCTGCTCACGTTCGCGCCGGCGCCGCTCTACGCCGGAGCGAGCCTCGCGGACCAGCAGCTCGGCGGACTGATCATGTGGGTGCCCGCAGGCTACGCGATGCTCCTCGCCGGGCTGGTCGCGTTCGATCGGCTGCTCCGGGTCACGACATGAGGACCGGCCTCGCCGCCGTCTGCCTGGCGCTCGCCGCGTGCGGCGGGGAGCCGCCGCCGCCCGCCGGCGACGCCGAGCGCGGGCGGCTTCTGCTCCGCCAGTTCGGCTGCGGCACCTGCCACCGGATTCCCGGCGTCGTGGCGGCGCGCGGCGAGGTCGGCCCGCCGCTCGACGGCCTCGCGCGCCGGGTCTATCTCGCCGGCATGCTGCCGAACACGCCCGACAACCTGGCACGCTGGATCCGCGCACCGCAGGCGTTCGACCCGCGCACCGCGATGCCCGACATGCAGGTCGGCGAGGCGCACGCGCGCGACATGGTCGCGTACCTCGCGACGCTCCGATGAAGCGCGTCCTCCTCGCGCTCGCCGCCGCCGCGGCTGCGGCCGCCGGCGCGGGCGCGGCGTGCCTGTACGGGGGTTGGTACGACGTCGCGGCCACGAACCAGCACCTCGCGCCGACCTATTGGGCGCTCGACACGGGCATGCGCCGGTCGATCGGCCGCCGCGCCGAAAGGATCGCCGTGCCCGCGCTCGACGATGAGCGGCTCGCCGCGCAAGGGCTCGCGCACTTCCGGCGGCACTGCGTGGCGTGCCACGGCGCGCCCGGGGTCGCGCCCGAGCCGTTCGCGCTCGGCATGGCCCCCGCCGCCGCCAACCTCGCCCACACCGGGCGGGAATGGACGCCCGCCCAGCTCTTCTGGGTGATCAAGTACGGGCTCAAGATGACCGGCATGCCGGCGTGGACCTACCGCTTGAGCGACGAGGAGATCTGGGCGGTGGTCGCGTTCCTGCGCGTCCTGCCCGGGCTCTCGCCGCGCGACTACCAGGCCCTGCAGGCGCCGCCGGTCGCCCGCCCGGCGCCGCGGGCGCAGGAAGCGCCCGATCCGCAGCGCGGCAAGGCGGCGATCCAGCAATACGGCTGCGCGACCTGCCACTCCATCCCGGGCATCGTCGGCGCCAACGCGCCGGTCGGCCCGCCGCTCGACGGCCTCGGCCGCCGCACGCTGCTCGTGGGCGAGCTCGCGAACACGCCGGCGAACCTCGCGCGCTGGCTCCGCGCGCCGCGGGACGTCAACCCGGCGAGCGCGATGCCGGACCTCGGCGTGACCGAGCGCGACGCGCGCGACATGGCGGCGTACCTGGCCGCGCTGCGCTAGCGCTCTGCGAGCGAAGGCGGATGCCTCGGACCGCGCCCCGGGGTGACTACGCGCCGGCCGCGAGGGCGCGCGCGTCCCCGGCGTAGGCCTTCATCCGCTCGACCACGCGCGCGCGCTGACCGTCGCTGAGCGAGCGGTCGAGCGCCAGCACGAGCTGCACGAACTGTTCGTCGCGCCACCGGCGCTCCGGCGTCCGCTCGAGCCCCCAGGCGACGAGGACCGACCGCAGCGCATCGGCCGAGGGGGCGCTGTCGGTCGTGACACCGCGGTCGAGCAGCGCCACGAGCTCGCGCTGGCGTCGCAGCCGCAGGTCGTGGTCGTGCTGCGGCTGCTCCGCCGTCGCCGCGACGAAGTGGCGGACGAGGTCCACCTGGGCGTCGGCGAGCGGCCCGGTCCACTCCTCGAACCGCTTCACGATCGCCGTCACCCGGCCGCGCTCGCGCCTGGCGGGATCCCCGGACAGGCGCTCGCGCACGCGCTTGCGGTCCTCCTGCGCAAAGCGCCGCTCCAGCGTGGCGACGTTCTCCGCGTCGAAGGTCCCGATGACCGGCAGAGCGTCGCGCACCGCGGCGTCGACGAGCGCGGCGTAGCGGGTGCGCACGCTCTGCATGGCCCACTCGACGTCCGCGCGGCCGAGCCCGCGCTGCACCCGGGCCGCCGCATCGGCGAGCAGGGTGGCGTAGCGGGGCAGCTCGTTCCGGCGATGCCAGGCGTGGAAGCGGGCGATCGCGGCACGCGCGAGCTTCCACTGGTCGCCTTCGAGCCCGAGGTGCTGATTGGCGGCGAAGAGCAGCGGCGCGTCCGCGCTCTCGTACACGACGCGAGTCGCGCCGCCGCACGCGGCGAGTGCGCAGCCGAAGGCGAGGCAGAGGATCGGCGTGCGGAATCGGGCAAGGTTCATCGCCGGTGCCGACGCAACCCTCGTGCCCGCGCAACGACCTCGCGGGTCGCTGGCGGGATCGGCGGCTCGGTAAGCGTTGCCGGGGGCCGGCACGGATTACCAGGCGCGCTCCCGCCGACGCCTCGTCGGCGTACGGGTCAGCCGCTCGCCGCGGCGGAAGAGAGCAGGATGCCGGCAGCGAGCAGGCCGATCAGGATCCGAACGCAGCCCCACGCCAGCGCCTGCGCGAAGGCGTTCATCGCCCGAACCGGGGCGTCGCCGTGATCGCCGCGCCCGTTGCGGGGCGCCACGACGGGTACCGGTGAAGAGGAATCGGCCACGATGATCCGGAGGACGGGAAGATTCGATCGCTTCGCTGCAAGCGGTGTACCCGCCGGCGTGGCCAGCGGCGCTCGCCGGGCGCCCCGGCGGGACCCCGGGAGGGCACTCGAACGGGGCGCCAGTCGAGCGCGCCGGGCGCCGTCGCGCTAGATCGCGCCGACGCTGCCGGTGATGGGCAGCACGATGCCGGTCACATAGCCCGAGCAGACGGGCGCGGCGAGATACACGAAGGCGGGCGAGATCTCCTCCGGCTGCGCGGCGCGCTTCATGTCGCTGCCGCGGCCGAACTCCGCGACCTCCTCGGCCGGCCGGTCGGCCGCGTTGAGCGGCGTCCACACCGGTCCGGGCGCGACCGCATTCACGCGGATGCCCTGCGGCAGCAGGTTGCTGGCGAGCGACTTGGTGAAGGCATGGATCGCGCCCTTCGTGGCCGCATAGTCGAGCAGCTCCGCGCTGCCCCGCAGGCCGACGACGGAGCCGGTGTTGATGATCGAGGCGCCGCGCCTCAGATGCGCGATCGCGGCGCGCGCCATGAAGAAGTAGCCGCCGACGTTGGTGCGCAGCGTCTCGTCGAGCCGCTCGTCGGTGATGTCCGCGAGCGATGCGGCGTGCTCCTGGAACGCGGCGTTGTTGACGAGGACGTCGAGGCGTCCGAGCTCGCGCACGACCTCCGCGACCGCGTGCGCACAGAACTCGCTGTCCTTGACGTCGCCCGGGATCACCACGCAGCGCCGCCCTTCGGCTTCGACGTGCTTCTTCGTCGCCCGCGCGTCCTCGTGCTCGTCGAGATAGACGATGCCGACGTCGGCGCCCTCGCGCGCAAACAGGACCGCGACTGCGCGCCCGATGCCGGAGTCGCCGCCGGTGACGAGCGCGGCCATGCCCTCGAGCTTGCCGCTGCCCTTGTAGTCGGGGGCGAGAAAGCGCGGCGCGAGCTCGAGGTCGGCTTCGCGGCCCGGCTTCGGGAGGTGCTGCGCCGGGAGCTTCGCCGGCTGCGCGCGCGCGCCGGCCTGCGCCGGGCGCTCTGCGCGGGATTCGCCGGCCTTGCGCTGCTTCGCGGCATCGCGAGCGTCCTGCCCGCGCTGAATGGCGCGCTGCTTTGCCGCGGTAGCGGCTCGCGCGCGGGAACCGCGGGTCGTGGCCTTGGTCACTGGCATTCCCCAAAGAGTGAGTGGCGCGCTGCCGGCAGCAAAGGACGAGCCCGCGCAGCGGTCGAGAACGGCGCGAAAAAAACGGCGGAGGAGACCTCCGCCGTCGTTGCGTTCCGTCGGACCGACCGGTTACCCGCCCGGCCGACCGGGGGTCCCGCCGGTCGTTCCGCCGGCGCTACTGCCGCCGCTCGGGCTCCCGCTGCCGATCGCGCCGCTGCCCGGGTTGCCGGTGGAGCTGCCCGCCGGCCGCTCGGTCGATCCGCCCATGGTGCCGCCGGTCGTGTCACCGCCTGAACGCGGGGTGCCGCCGGCGCTGCTGCTGCCGCTCGGGCTCCCGGCCCCGACCGCGCCGCTGCCCGGATTGCCAGGGGACGTCCGGTCCGCCGCCGTGCCGCCGCGCGAACGGTTGCCCATCGTCGAGCGCTCACCGGTCGAGCTCATCGCGTCGCGCCCGCTCGCCTGCACGTTCAGACCGGAAAGGGTCTGCTGGTCGAGACGGCCGGAGACCGTCATGCCCTGCTGCTGCTGGTACTGGCGCAGCGCGGACTGGGTGCGCGCACCCATGACGCCGTCGATCGGGCCGACGTCGTAGCCCTTGTCCTGCAGGGCCTGCTGCACGTCGCGCACGGTGCTCGAGCTGTGCTGCCCGTGCGGCCAGCGCATGGTCGGATCGCTGATGGTGCGGTCGCTCGCCATCGGTCGCGGCGGCTGGGTGGGGGAACCGGACGGATTGCCGGTGGCGTCGCGTTCCTGGACGCGGGTCGAATTGCTTTGCTGCGCGAGGACGGTCGGGGCGCCTAGCGCCGCCGCAACCGCCGCTGCGATCGTGAGCTTGGTGAAACGTGTCATTTCGTTTGCCTCTCAGGTGGTGGATTCAAGGGACAACGCAGGTTCGCGTGTTCCCCGTACACGCAACCGGCGTGCCCCGGGCAGCGCCGCTGCACGAGCGCCCGGCTGCGCGTCTCGCGCGCGGCTCCGGGAAGTTATTGCCGGTGCCTGCAACAGTTACCGGATGCATGGACCGGTCGGGCGTGCGCCCGTCCCGCGAGCGCGCCTCGCGTCGGCCGCCCTAAGGCTACGAGCGGCTACCAGCGCACCGACGAGCGCAGCAACGAAGACCTCGAGCACCGGCGGCGCGGCCGCGTCGAGCGGCGCGAGCCGGTCGAACGAGGAATGGCGTCCCTCGAGCGACAGCCCTTTTTCCGACAGTCAGGATTGCGCCTCGCCGCGCGCCCGCTTGAGAAAGAGGATGAGGGCGGCAGGCACGTGCACCGCGCCGAACCCGCTCAGGAACGCGAGCACGGCGACCGGCGGCTGCGTCGCATACATCATAGCGAGCGCTCCCACGGCGATGCCCGCCAGGATCAGCACTGCCCGCAACGCTTGCGCGCGACGGCCGCCCAGGACGTACCGGGGCAGGCGCCGCTGCGCGTACACCGCCGCGCCGAGCTGCAATACGGTGAGCAGGGAGAGGAGGAGGGTCAAGTCAGTGCCTTCCTGCGCGGCGTTGCAACCGCCGTGCCCCGGGCGCGCGCCTTGCAGGAACCGCCGCGAGCACGATTGCGGGGCTCGCGTCGCGAGCGCCGGTCGGACCGTGCGCCCGTTGGAGATCGGAAATGCAAGTTCGCCGCTTCTGCCTCGCCCTCGCAGCCGGCCTCGCTTTCGCCGCAGGTGCGCGCGGCGCCGACGTGTCCGTGGCGCCCGTACTTCTCGTCGCCAAGCCGCAGCTCGGCGACTTCTATCGCAACACGGTGCTGTTCGCCCGCCCGATGGGCAACGGCGGCCACATCGGCTTCATCGTGAACCGGCCGACCCGGGTGACGATGTCGCAGCTCTTCCCCGAGCATGCGCCGGCGCAGAAAGTCGTCGACCCGGTCTTCCTGGGCGGGCCGCTTCACCTCGACTCGGTCTTCGCGGTCGTGCAGCGCCCCGCCAGCCCGGGCGGCCGCACCATCGCGCTCGCGGAGGATCTGTTCCTGGTGATGGACGGCCAGACGGTCGACCGCGTTATCGAGCAGAACCGCGACCGGACGCGCTTCTTCGTCGGGATGATCCTGTGGCGGCCGGGGGAGCTCGAGCACGAGCTCGCGCGGGGGTTCTGGTACGTCCTCGACCACGACGCCGCGATCGTCCTGCGCAAGAGCACCGACGGCCTGTGGGAAGAGCTCGCCGGCCGCTCCGGCCGGATGCTGTAGCGCCTTCACGACGAGAGGAAACCAGCGATGAAAGTCAGCGAAGCCATGACGCACGAGGTCCGCGTCGTCAACCCCGAGCAGTCGATCCGCGAAGCCGCGCAGATGATGGCCGAGCTCGACGCCGGCGCGCTGCCGGTCGGCGAGCAGGACCGGCTGGTCGGCATGATCACCGACCGCGACATCGCGGTGCGCGCGGTCGCGCAGGGCAAGTCGCCGGCGACACGCATCCGCGAGGTCATGACCGACGACGTGAAGTACTGCTTCGACGACCAGGAGCTCGAGGACGTGGCGCGCAACATGGCCGACATCCAGCTGCGCCGCCTGCCGGTGGTCAACCGCGAGAAGCGGCTGGTCGGGATCGTGGCGATCGCCGACATCGCCGCAGCGGAGGAGCCGGAGGTCGTCGGCGACGCGGTGTCGGGTATCTCGGAGCCGACGGGCGGCCAATGATTCCCGCGCTCACGCGACGCGCTGCGACCGCGGGGCATCAGTCTTGCAGAAGCAGCCCATCGCAACCGTCCAGGTGAACCCATGGCCCCTGCAATCCTTCCCCGGCCCGCCGGGTCCAACGTCGTGCAACTGGCGGCGCCGTCGCGTGCCCCGGAGCAGCGACCGGCGGCGCGCGTGCCGTTCGCGCCGGGATTCCCGGCGGCCGCCGGCCATCTGTGGACGCTGCAGCTGGCGCTCGCCTGGAGCTATCCGCGTTTCTGCTACGCCGTCTGGTCGCAGTGGATGACGCTGCCGTCGCGGCAGTCCGACCGATGACGACGAAGCTCACCGGGCCGCTCAAGCGCGAGATCGAGATCGACGGCGCGGCCTACACGCTGACGATCGCGCCGGATGGGTTGCGGCTGGTGCCGAAGGGACGGCGCAAGGGCCACGCGCTCGAATGGCGGGCCCTGGTCGCGGGCGACGCGGCGCTCGCCGCGGCGCTCAACGCGTCGGTCGACGAGGACCGGCCGGAGGACGCTGCGACCGGCGATCGCTGAGCGTCGCGGCCTGCACGCGCGGAAGGCTCAGCCGTTCACTCGCCGCCAGGCTCGGCAACGAGACGAAACCGCGGCGGGGCTCGCGCCTGCGCCGCGGATGACCCGGAGCGCGTTCGGCGGCGTGGACGCCGCCGAACGCAGGCGCGCCCCTACTTCTTTACTTCTTGGCGTCGTCGATGCATTTCTTCTGTTCGTCGCCCTTCAGATTTTTGCACTTCTCGGGTACCTGCGCGAACGTCGCCGAAGCGCCGAGCGCGAAGCAGGCGAGCAGGACGGAAGCGAGCAGTTTCTTCATGTCGAACTCCTTGGGGTTGAGGGGACGGTAACCGCGACTCGATCGCCGCGCCACCGGCCGGCCGCGCTCACAGCGACCACGAACCGCGTGCCGGTCAACTGGTGAACGCCCGCGCCGCGAGGGCGTTGACCGCGCGCTCGGCCACGGTTCGCCGCGCGCGCGAGACCGTCTGGGCGGGGCGACACCGCCGCGCAACAACGACGGTAAGCCTTACGCCGCTCGGGTTGCGCAGCGGATTGGAACGCCCTGCCCAGCAAGATCGGCGCCCGCAGCGGGCTGCGGGCACGGCGGCTGCTGGACGGGTGGATCCCCTCGCGAGGAGCGTGCCATGCCCCGCATCAGATTCGCACTCGTTGGCTGTGCCGTGCTCGCGCTATCCGCTCCGGCAGCGGCGCAGGCACCCGATCGCGGCGCGGAGAAGCGCTCGCCGATGGACGCCTACTGCGACCGCTTTGCCGGCGCGGCGCGCGAGCAGTGCCTCGGCGAAGCGCGCTCGCGCGGCGAGCGCAGGCAGGACGAGCGCCGCCTCCCGGGCACCTGCGACGGCCTGCCTGCCCCCACGCGCTCGCGCTGTCTCGAGCAGGGCGGCACGGTGGCGGTCGACGCCGGCGCGCGGCCCGCCGATCGCCCCGCGCCGCGCGCCGGCGCGAAGTGAGGTCGCTGCCATCAGCGCTCGCGCCCGAGCGGGCGCGCAACCCCCACCGCCGCAAGCGTCCTGCCCGACGCCTACGGCTCGACGGTCTGCGCCGCCGCCCGCCGTCGCATCTCGTCCGGCGACACGTCCTCGATGTGCGTGGCGAACGACCAGCTGTGGCCGAAGGGATCCGCGAGCATTCCCAGCCGGTCGCCGTAGAACATGTCGGCCGCCGGGCGCATCACCTGCGCGCCGGCCGCCTGTGCCCGGCGCATCAGCGCGTCCACGTCCTCGACGTAGACCATGATGTGCACCGGGCTGCCGCCGAGCGTCTGCGGGCTGCGGAAATCCATCGCCGGGGACTCGTCGGCGAGCATGATCGGCGCGGCGCCGATCCGGATCTCGGCGTGCCCGATCGTGCCGTCGGGCTGCGCCATGCGCATCACCTCGGTCGCGCCGAACGCGTCGCGATAGAACTCCAGCGCGCGCGCCGCGCCCCTGACGCAGAGATACGGCGTCGCGGCGCGGTAGTCGTCGGGGATGGGTTTGACCCTGGCCGTCATGATCGCGTCTCCTGGTGAAGGGTCGCCGCGCACGCCGCAGCGAGCAGCGCGCCGACGCTCGCCGGCGCGACGCGGGCGAGCGCCGGCAGCGTCGCGCAACCGGTAGTGCCCGCCCGCTTAAGCATTTGGCATACTAGCAGCCGTTTCATCGCACCTTCGCAACATGTCGGACGCCGCCTGCTTCATCTGCCAGCGCAACCCCGCCTCCAAGGACATCCCGCGCTACCGCTTCACCGTCTGCCGGACCTGCTGGGACGAGAACTGGGTCGGCTGGGAGCGCGAGCACGAGCCGCGCATCCTGGAGCACCTGGAGGCCGAACGCCTGCCCGTGCCCACGCGGAACGTCGAGCACCGCTTCCCGCGCAGCTGAAGACGAACGCCATCGGCGCGAGACGACCGCGCTCAAGCCTCGTCGGACGGCGCGGGGCGGGCGGTCTCGCCCGCCGGCGACTTCGGCCCGCGGACGAGGCCGAGGGCGGGATCGTCCGCCGTCGTCTCGCGATCGGCGGCGATGTCGCGGCCCTGCGGCTGCGTGTCGTCGCGACCCACCGCGGCGCGCTCGCCCGTGCCGGCCGC
>Ga0187893_10005984_pt1 | contig 21215 bp, 15 predicted proteins | sample MA1701074metaG_FD_139574 | JGI IMG/M metagenome (GOLD analysis project Ga0187893, IMG submission 139574) | White microbial mat communities from a basaltic lava cave in the Kipuka Kanohina Cave System on the Island of Hawaii, USA - MA170107-4 metaG ...
AATTGTTTGAATAGCCTTTGTAAAAAGTGCCGTCCGACAAGCTTTCCAGGATGTAAACGAAGTAGCACATGAAAAAGCCCCAAGGATCTGGGGCTCTTGCGGACCGGACGGGACTCGAACCCGCGACCTCCTGCGTGACAGGCAGGCATTCTAACCAGCTGAACTACCGGTCCTAATTTCTTACTTCCTTCAAATAACGATTTGGCATTTCCGCACGCCCCGACCTGTCGGGGTAACCAGATGAACTACCCTTCGCAAGGCGCTATTGGCACGCAGGCCTAACCTTCCAATGTTTTGAGAACGAATCCTCAAAACAAGGCTGCAAAGATAGGTTTTGAGTGGTGTATTCCAAACAAGGAGCCAGAATGGTCAATCTGATGGTGGGTTTGAGACACTTTCGGACCTGAGTTTCATCGCCCAGTACAACCCACGAACGTCTGATCTCCATTTGGGCAGAATCGCCACCATGATGATCTCCTCAAAGAGTTCAAGGCAAGTCATTGCAGCAGCGACATAAAACAATGGGTAAACAGGCTCATCGACGAAGAAAAGCGCGCAGAGGAAAACGCCCTGGAACACAGCCGCAACCTTGGCGCCATAGGTATGAAAGTTGGTGACTTTCCGGTACTTGAGCAGGGCGAATCCAAGTTGAATGAAATAGAAAGCAAGTACAAGGGCGACCACGCGCCACTGTTCCGCGACAAAACCACCGCGGAAGACAATTGCACCAAACAGCCCCGCGGCTATTGCCAGGTCATCGGCCATGGAATCCAGCCGCGACCCCAGGATGCTGGTCACATTGAGCTTGCGGGCAAGGAATCCATCAAGTGCATCAGTAATAAAACAAACGAGTATTATCCACTTGAATACCTGCAGATTATCGACAATCATCAGAACTAATAGTACAGGGAAGGCGACAACGCGCACAAATGAGATCATGTTCACCAATCTCATAGCCCTTGGCGCCTGGAAGAGCAGGTAGAAGATGGGGTTGAAACGCTCCATTGTTGCTCTAAACCGAGTTCTTGCAGTTGCAGTTCAGGACACTGTTCTCAAACTGGGACACAGTATTCCCAATTTGATACGAATTCTGGTAAGGGAAAGCCATTTCTGCCCCAAAAATGCAGTTGGCATGGTTCTGACATAGGGATAGGAAAACAGACCCCTTATGAAATCACTCCTTGAACTTCACCGCAGCGGGGTAATCCAATACCTCGTCAAGTCCAGCGTGGTCAGCACCAGCGTGCTTTCTTACCTGCAGTATTATGAGGAGTTTACAGGCCTCCGGCTGTCCGGGCTTTCTTACCGTACCGCCGTTCAACAACTCGCCGCCCTTCACCATGTATCGGCAACTACGATCAAGAAGGGTGTAAGACTTGTAACGGCAGCAGAACGGCAAGGCAAGCCGATCCTTAGGATGGCCAGCTAGATCTCAAGGCACAAACCTTAAACCACCAAGTTATGATTGTGCTCATGTGGCTTACTATTGCAGCGCTTGTCATCTATGCCTTCCTGTACCTGAGGCATGGGATGGTTAAGAAATCACACTAAGTGACTGGGACCCGCAATGGGTAACACTGGTAGTGTTTACTGCCAGGCTATCCTGTTGCTATTGCTTAGAAGTCACGGTAAAAGTTCTGGTCAGGTACTGACCATTTTCATCCACCAGGTTTAACACATGCGGGCCGTTGACAGGGGCAACGACCATTTTGTGACTCCCACTTGTGGCGCCAAGATATTCTCCGTCCAGGTGCCAGAACACTTTTGCACGGCGGGAGCGGTGCGCTACTTCAAAAATGGTGGCGCCGGAAGTTCCATCCAGTTCTCGTGGAACGAAGATCTTCGCATCAGGTTTGGGGTAAACAAGATCCATTGTTGCTACAGTCATTGGATCAGTACAACTACTGCGGTAGAGAGGAAGCGGCTTGTATGTCACATGCTGCGCACGGTAAAAATGCTCCTGAACAGGTGGTAACACAAACCAGTTGTGTGCGACCCGGTCTTCTTGCGACGCACAATTGGCATTGACACGGACCTTTCCATCGCGCGACAGGTGAACAACCTTATGAAACCTGCAAGGTGGGGTGCGCAGCCCCGCTGGCGTAACCCACGCGCTGTCGGCAGGGGGGCAGTACATGCCAAGACGCTGGCCGCTTTGAGGACAGACTGCGATGAACTCCATCTCGTCTATCGGTTGGCGGAACCACTCCTGTCCAGGGAGTTGCGCAAACAGTTCGAACAATATCGGCGCAGCGGTTTCTGTTCCAACGAGGCCCGGGCGTCCTTCGCCGTCCGCGTTTCCCGTCCATACGCCGACAGCATAACCTGGCGTGATACCTATGGCCCAGCCATCACGAAAACCGAAACTTGTACCCGTCTTCCACGCGATCGGCTTCGAACTGTTAAACGACTTCCAGCCCATCTCTTCACCAGGCCGGTATAGTTCACGGAGTGTTTCGACTGTAAGCCAGGACGCGGCAACACTTGTTGGAGATGAATACACGCTAGGAACAACTGTTGCATCAGTAACATAAAACTGTTTGAATTCAGGTTGTGTCGCATTCTTACGCACCGCGAATGGTGTTGCTCCGTACCAATTCAATTGATTGGCGACTGCAGCGTAGGCGCCGGTGATTTCCCAAAGTGTTGCTTCTGCTCCGCCCAAAATAAGAGAAAGCCCGTAGTGGTCTGCCGGTTTGTTTATAGAACGTATGCCGGCCTTTTTCAGCACCGTGTACAATTTTTCATACCGGTACGACTGTAAGACGTGAACGAAAGGAATGTTGAGTGAACGGATCAGTGCCTGGTCAAGCGCAACAGCCCCATCGTACGCGTGGGAGAAGTTCCTTGGAGCGAAACCATCGATCGACGTGGGGATGTCCGGCATTAGTGTTCCGGGCAAGTACAGCCCCTCGTCAATTGCTGCTGAGAAAAGAAACGGTTTCAACACGCTTCCGGTGCTTCGTGGGGCGCGAATGATGTCCACTTGTTCCTGGTGCTCGCTTCCGGCTGGCGTGTTGCCAACATAGGCAAGCACTTCTCCCGACCTGACATCGAGAATGAGTGCTGCCGCATTGTGAATCTGGTTTCCGCTTAGCCGCTCGTGGTGGCGATTTAAGATTGCCTGGGCGCGTTTTTGCAGACCGGCGTCAAGCGTTGACGTGACACGCTGCTGGGCAAGGCCTTCCTGCATGGCCCGATCGAGGAGATGTGGAGCTGTCCTCGGAAGCGGAAGCGGCTGGTTTGGTATCGCCTCGCTGATCGACAATGCGAGGTCAGTTTTGCTTAGGTACCCATGTTCAGCAAGTCGTGCCAGGAGTCGGTCACGCTTCATCTTTAACTTGCCCTGGTTCTTGCCGGGTCTCAACAGTGAAGGGTTGTTGGGAAGCACAGCGAGGAGCGCCGCCTCACCCCAGCTCAAGTCAGAAGGGCGATGACCGAAGTATCTCCAGCAGGCTGCCTCAAGTCCAACAACATTGCCGCCGAAGGGAGCGTGAGCGGCGTAGTGAGCAAAGATCTCGTCCTTGCTCAGGCTCAGCTCCAGCCGGCTGGCCATCAGGAGTTCAATGGCTTTCTCGGCGTAGGTTCTCGGTTCGTCTTTTCTTGACAACTTGATCACCTGCATGGTGATCGTGCTGCCACCGCTAACGACACGACCAGCTTTGATGTTCTCGCGAATGGCGCGTGCTAACGCAAGGGGATCAACACCAAAGTGACGCTCAAACCTCCGGTCTTCAAAAGTGAGCACAGCAATCCGGTACTTGGCAGGCACGCTATCTTGTAAAGGGAACCTCCACTGTCCATCGTCGGCGATGGCGGCTCCCAGTAGTTCACCGGAGCGATCCTGGAGGATCGTACTGTAAGGAGATTTGAACAGCGGATCGGGGAGGAGGAAAAAGGCATAGTAACTCATCATCGTGACAAACACGATCATGATAACCTTGAAAACCTGTCTCCGCCTGCCCATCATTTGCTATTCCGAACTTTTGCCATAAACGGTGACTTCCTTGCCTTTGGTCCTGGCCGAGATCGATTGGTCGTACATGGCTTCCACCCTCACACCTGGCAAGTAGTAGGTTCCTGCGAAGCTTGCGGTCACCATGTATCGGAAAGTTTTTTTCTGGCTTGGCGTCAGATCAAAATAGGTGTACACGCGGTCGTCGCGGATGTCCTGGTAACTGAAACCATCCGTCTTGATTGCCTCCTCGGAGTCTGCGAGGCGCAAGTTCACAACCTCCCAGCCTGAAGGGAATACATGATGTAGAGCAAGATTCTTGTAGGGGCCACGCAAACCTGGGTTTGTTACGGTCACAACCGCGATCACCGAGCTGCCTTGCTCCAACGCCGAGGGTTCAATTATCGCGCCATTGCGGTCAGTAAAGCTTACCGACAAGCTAATGTTGTTCTCTACAGCCTCTTCCTGGTCTTTCGCTGGCGTACCCCTGGTGATCGTGCGAACAAACAATGTACCGTTGGTGTTGCTTGTCAGTTTCAGCGTAGCGTCGCCTTTTGCTTCCACTGGGAGGTCAACCTGTACCACTGGCAAGTCGCTCTGCACGTTCTCTTCCTTTCCCTTGTACGAATAACTGAAGCCACTAGGTCCTTGTGTTGCAGCACCCGCAAATGCTGCTACGGATTTCAGGCACCAGGCAAGGGTCTGAGTACTGTACCAACTTCTTGAAGACAAGCTGGCAGAGATTTCCTTGACAATGTCTGTTCCTTTCACACGATCATCAAGAAGCACGAGTGTTTCCAGGATGATTGCCTTGTCGCGCAGGTCAGAGCCATACGAATATGCCATCTCACGGTATGGTTTGATGGTGTACGGAAGCTTGGCTATGTATTGTTTTGCCGCTTCCTTTTGACCTGCACGGGCATAGGCGGCAGCCAGCATCCAGGCTGCTTGAGAGGGCAGGTTGGAGATTTCTTTCATGCGGTTCATCGCGCCAAGGTCCGGGTCGCCCGCATTTGCCAGGGTAAAAAGTCTGTAAGCCTGGATAATCTCGTTGCTGTATTCCTGTGAACGTCTCCAAGCCTGGGCTTTGCTGCGCTGGTGCGATTTCCATTTGCGCATCATTTCCACAGGAACGAAGTATCCTCTTGTCTCGGCTTCGGCGAGAAAGTGGCCAGCGTAGCTCGTTGCCCAACTGTCCGCATCGTCGCCGCCAGGCCAATACGCCATTCCGCCATCGGCCGTCATGAATGATTTGATGCGCTGAATCGCGGCTGTAATGTTTGCGCTCATTTCCGACTTGCGCGTCACATTCATGGGTACAAGACGGTCGAGGTATAGCTGCGGGAAAACTGAAGAGGTCGTCTGCTCAATGCAACCATATGGATAAGTGATCAGGTACTCGAGGCGTTCACCGAGGTTGATAGGAGGTAACGTTGAGATCTCCAGGACAGACGCGTTTGTACCGGGGAGTCCAGCCGGCACGACCGGGCTTGTCCATGACTTTCCATTCTCAAGCAGTCCATCCGTCACCTTGGTGATTGGCAGGTTCGGGTTGCGCACTGAAATGGTGACGTCGTCAGTCGCTGACGCCTTTCCGGAACTGGCCTTGATGATGAAATGCGCTACCCCGGTCTCTGATTTTACGGAGAGGTCAAACTCTGTTGTCAGGTCGTCTGCAGTCATACTAACGGACTGCGTCGTCTGGCCGACGATGGTCACGGGACCTTCGGCGGAAACTTCAATCTTCACTTCACGAATTCCTGGGTCCATACGGAAAATCGTCACCGGCAATTTCAGTTTTTCGTCAGGCCCAAGAACCCGCGGCAAAGTAGCTAGCACCATCAGCGGCTTACGCACTGGTGTGGTTTTTTCCGCCAGTCCATAAGCGCCGTTATACCCTGCCACGATCATGGTCCTGACAGAACCAATGTAGCTGGGCATGGTGAATTTGTGGTTGTTGGTGCCGCCCTCGAGTGTGAACGGCCCCATGAACTTCACAACTGGTTTGAATCGGTTGTTTTTCTTGTCACCTTCCTTACCTGCGATTTCTGTGTCACCACCCACGGCGAGCAAACGTTCAACACCGAATGCACCCATCACTTCATTGTAAACATCCCAGGTCTTTACACCCAATGCTTCGCGGGCGTAGAAGTACGACCAGGCGTTGGGCGTTTTGAATCGCGTGAGGTCGAGGAGACCGTCTTCGACAACCGCGATTGTGTATGTCATCTTTCGGTTGGCAGACTCTCCGACACGGATCGATACCTCCTGCCCGGGTTCGAGCACGTCTGGCATGGCGATGGTAGGCGAGAGGTGTGTTTGTGGATCTTCAACCCTGATGGGGATGACCCCGTACATCCGAATGGGAAGGTCATTGTTTGTTTGTGCGTGCGGCTGAAGTAAGGTGACGTGGACGAAGCAATTCGGAGTCATCTCGGGCTTGGCATCAAGTTCAACGGCATTGTCACCTGCCTTCATATCCACCCATTTTGTTTCGAGGACCTTCGATCCATTTTCTACGGATACGAGCGCACGGCCATTGTTGCTGCCCGGCACCGTGAGCTTTATCTTTTCACCTGTGCTGTACGTTTCCTTATCTGCGTTGAACGATAGCATGGTGGCACCATCACGACCTTCCTGTTGGATCCCTGCCCAACCAATGTAAAACACGCTTCCGGTTGTATGACCCGAGGTCATATCCTTGACCCGGAGGAGATATCGCCCCCATCCTGGCCGGTTGACACGGAAATTCCAGGAACCCTTTCCATTGACGGTTCGTATGTTTCCGTCCGACACATCTTCCTCAATATACTCTTCCATGAAATTTGCCTCGCCGTCTGAGGCATCCCACCACCAGCGCCATTTCAGTTTGTGCAGTGATACGCGCACATTGTCTCGTGATATGGGATTGCCTTCTGCGTCAACGGTTACGATATCAGCTTTATGGGTTGTGTCCCTGGCGAGCCAGCCCCACCTGTCTCCTGGAGGAGCACGAACGCCGACAAAAGACGTATAGGGATAGTAAGGAATGGTGAAGCGATCCAGGCTGTAATTGCCGCCATCTTCAAAAACTTTGCCGCGGAAAGTCGCATTAAGTATTCCAGGAGCTCCAGATTCGACTTCAATGCTGAAGTCTACATCGGCAACCCCTTCATCGTTGGTAGTAACTTCAAATATGCGTTGATCCTCCGCCACGAAATTACTGGTCGGGTCATCGAAATGGTAGTCCGGGTACTTTTCGAAACGGGTCTCTTTGCGCGAAAGAAGCAGGTCGAATTCAGCCTTAAGATTGCGGCCCGGATTTCCCTGCAGCCAGCTGACCTTGAGTGTACCGCTCACGTCAGGATCTGCTGCTGTGATCTTCGTGCGGCCAAGGTCGAGGTTGATTTTCAACCGATTGGGTTTAACAGTTTCGATACGCAGGTTTTTCCTGAACGTTGCTGGTCCTACTTTGGCACGGGCAATCCATTCGCCGGTAATCGCGTCGGCAGCTGTTGCGCAAGGGAAGGTGTAGAAGCCGTTGATTGAGTTTGAGCGCACACTACGCGTGGTAACCACGCCGTTGGGGTCCTCCAGTTCGAACACCACAGGATGGTTATCGGGAAGTTTTCTTGCTTTGCTTTCAAGTATAAAACTCAGATAGAGCGAATCACCTGGACGCCAAACACCGCGGTCGCCGTAAAGGAATCCCTTCAACCCTGACGCAATCTTCTCACCAGAAACATTGAAGTTGCTGAGAGAAAGCGCATCACCGTCGTTAACCTTCAGGTATCCGCGTTGTGTTCCTGTCTTTGCAACGACAAATACCGGGGGCTTCGAGGTTGCAATTGCCAACTGGCCGTCGGATCCTGTCTTGCCAGAACCTATGGACTGCTGTTGGTAGTCGAAAAGTTCAACATCAACACCCGACATTGGGCTTGTTGTTTTCAGGTCATTAACAAAGACCAGCGTATTGCCATCGCTGCCACGCTTGGAGAGCATACCAAGGTCGGATGCGATAACGTTGCGCCAAATTGATCGCTCGCTTGTGTAATAGGAAACATGGCAGGGATTGTCGCGTTCCTTCCAAACATATCCCGGACTATAGTTGTAGTAGTCATCACTGTAATCGTATTCGTACTCATACTCGCTCCCGTAGGCGCTGGAATTTTGCCCTGACCAGTCGCCTGACGGCCTCAGTGGTTCCTCCTCCAACAACAAAGTATCTCCGCAGGGAAAGATGGCGTGGCTTCTTCTGACATCAAGCTTGACTTGGTAGATAGCTCCAGGTTCGACTTTGAACAACGATGAAAGGTCAAGGGTAAATCGGTTCCACTTACCGAGGTCAGAGATGCCGGAATTGTCAAGGCGTATGGTTTGCTGCAAGACCGGATGTCCTACGCGCTTTAGTTCGCTGCTGCCATCAAGATCGTTCACCTGAAGGAACTGAAGAATGTTGGGCTCGTACACCCTGACCACGCGGAGTTCTACCGCTTTGAGATTCACTGCCTCGAACGGCAAGACAAGTCCATCGGTACCTGGGAGAATGTTTCCTTTCGTCGTGAACCTTACTTCTGGTTTTATGGGCTCGAAAACAAGCTCATAACGCAATGCTTCCTTCAGTTTGAAGTTCAGTACATTTTGCACACCCGCCTCAATAACAAGCCATTGAGCGCCGACTGGCTTACCTGTCGCATAAACATGAATCAGGTTGTCTGCAACTTCAAAGCTCAAGCCGCGCGCGTTGCCCAGGGAGATAATCCCTTCAAGAATTTGTTTCTCGTTCAATGGGTCGGAGAACTGGATGACAACGTGTGGTGTATTCCCTGGTTCAACGCGCACCTGGGTGACTTTGAAGTCGGAAAGGCCGGGGATGTCAACATTGATATCCTCAGCGCGGTCGATTCCGAGTGAAGCGCCGGTCAAGCTAAGCGTTACGTTTGCAGCTTTTTCCGACCGTACGACGTCTTCAACCACCAGTACGTGCGTCTTGCCATCTTCCGAATGCGTCCAGCTTATTTTCAGATTCTTGTTGCCCTGGCGGGCCGTGATCACTTTTTCTGCTTCTGCACTCCCCGCGAAGTCCGCGGTTGACAAGGTGGCTTCGATCTTCTGGCGCGCCAAATCGGTGCGCATGTAGGGATGAATGTTGTCGATGGTCAACTCATAATTTTGCGGAATCGTTTGAACCCAGAAAATAAAGGTGGAAAGTTCCTTGGGGACCTGGGTAACTGAAGAAAGCTGGAAGGAAATGGCAAAGGACGTGCCTGATGCAAAGCGCGCATCAGGCTTGAAGCGGATTGTTCGACGGTCCTGCCAGATCGCCATCCCTTTGACGGATGGCGAAAAGCTGAACAACGACGCATCAGCCGATTCGCCCACCTGGCTGAATTCCACAACGTCCTTTGTTAGGCTAATGGTAATTGATGATCCGGAACTGATCACCCCGGAGGTGAAGGCAGACACAAACTCAGCAAAGGCAGGGTCTACTTCCTGCTGGTCTGTTTGGCCTGTCTTGCAGGTAGTGAGAAAAAGTATCGTGCATGCAATGAGCGCACCGCGCCCAAACGGATAGGCTTTCATAGGTTTTAGGTTGGTTCACCAATTTAATGATGCCTACCAGAGAATAAGAAATCAGAACCCCAGAAAGTGGAAATAGGCCAAAAGGTCAGCTTGTCATGCTGAAAAGTGCGCTATTGGTTAAGGACGAACCTTCCCGGTTAGAACGCTGGCTTTTGAATTAAACGGATTTCCTGAGCCACGACGGTATGAGACCACCTGGCCCGTGTGCCAAAGCGCGTCGGCGATCGGGCCGTTGAGTTCGTTCCAGAAAGGATACTCGGTAACACCGCGCTCGCTCTTGAATATCACCCTGAGGCTGCCCACCTGTTGGTCAGTCATCTTCTTCAGCGCTTCACTTGCACCGCGCACATTCTCCAACGTCTTTCGTCGCATCTCCTCGAAGGTGAGCGTTGGCTTTGGTACCGTGTTGTCGTTAGGTGCGCTTTTCACTGCATTCGCAATGGTCAGCGTGAGGTCATAAATGTGCGTTATCGTTTCTTGAGTGGTCCTGCCATCCTTATTGGCCTGAAACTGCAGGTCTTCGGGTCGTAGCCCTTCCGTTGCCCAGTAGTAACGAAAACCAAGCCCGTCGAGTACACGGGCGGCAACCGTGCCGGCGGTATACGATGCAGGGTAGTCGGGAATCTCACGGTAGGGTAATTCAGTCTGTCCCATTACTGCGAATGAGACAAAGAAACAGATAGTTGTGATGATTTTCATGGTTAGAATGTTGCTCATCATGTGTGCCTTGTCGTGCGATGGCGCCTCCTCCGGCGTCAGGCAGAACGGGTTTGCAGGTGGTTCAATTCTTTCTCGCGCAAAGCCCGTCGCAAAGAGGTCTGGCATTCTATCTCATTGCGCCTGATAAAATCGAATTAAACAACAACTTATACGTCCCGTGCGTCTGCCCCCGGAACTGCGGCCGGAACCCGAACAGAATAACGCGCCCTTTTCCATAGCCGACGTTCAACATCGCCGGCTTGTCTTTCAAATACCGATCGTGCCCTTTTGCCCATCCGCTCATGACCAGGTCTTTGCTTGCCCACTTGCTCACTTCAATAACGTCGGGTGAAGGCGCGGGTTTCGTATTCTCGTTGCCTCCTTCGCCTTTTCTTGTCGGTACGATCTTGCGGAAAGCCCGGCTGCGCTGGAACGATGCGGCTACCTCGGGCTGCATGCCGTAGGCAAGGGGATTGTTCACATCCACCGTCATTCGAATCAACGAACCAGGGATGAAGAACTCGCTGCTTGAAAGCCCTTCAACAAGATCCTGTACGGGCAAGCCAAACTGGTCGATAGCAAAGCTGGTGGACTGGTCCAGGCAAACAAGTGTGCCGCCGTTGGCCGTGTAGCGATCAAGTGCCTGAACTCCATCAAGTCCAATACCGCCAACGTATTCGTCTGGCATCTCACCTTTGCGGTGACCGTGCATGATCTCTTCCCCGCGTTGTGAGGGTAAAAGTATTGCCGAATACAGCGTCAGGTTCTTCGTGCGAACATCGGTGTCGTGCAAAGTGTCGATGTCGAAGTCAAACTGCTCGAGCACCCAGCGCGTCCACCCTTCGTCGATGTTATCCACCCAAGACTTGTAAATGCCGATCTTGACTTTCTGAAGCGGTTTGACATTTCCCGGCTTGCCGACAGCATGGGCTGCTATGCCGGTCTCTTTTGAGATTCTTGACAGGTTATCTGCGGTCTTCGATCCTTTCTCGACCAGGAATGTACCCGCCGGGTAGTTTGTTCCTCCCTCACTGAACGCCGCTCCGGCAACGGCAATTTTCTCGCCAGCTTTCTGCAGCCTGTTGATCGCCTTTACGCTTGCATTGTCCTGCCGCGATATGGCATACCCGTAACTGGCATTGCCTTTTACGCTCCCGGCACTGATGGGAACCTTGGCGTCCAGTTTTTGAGCGTTTGCCGTAAACGCTGTTGTAATACGATCAACTTTCACGCCCATCTGCATGGGAAGCGTCCACCCCGTCAGGTCGTACGGCGGAATGGGCGGACCACCGGGGAATTGGAACAGATCGGGATAGTTCTGACGTTCCATCAGGTCGGCAAGGAATGGACGAAAAGACTGGGCACCATAGAGGATGTACGAACCTTCGGTGTAGTCAGCGTTGCCGGCTTTAAATCCACTGGTTGCGCGATGCACTTCAATGCCGCCCTGCATCATCACGTTGACAAGGTTTTCTCCCGAGGCCGCATCCCACTGGTTTTTCGGGATGACGTACGCGAACGCACCGGACTTGTCTTCGATGGCGTCACGGCCCATCTGGTAGATGTTGTAGAGGAACTCGTCTCGTTTCTCTGCCGCCAGGTCGAGCACCGCCATAGAAGCTTCCAGCATGTAGTTGACGGCATCGCGAAAATGGGACTCGCCGCCTTTCCATGGATATGGGTAGAATATGTCTGTGCCGTCGGTGGTCTTACCGCCTACATTTCTGGGGACAGAGTCAGGTGAGTAGAAGCGTGGCGTGGGAGTGGCGTGTGCGGTTTCTGTGAGGATACCGATCTGGTTGTGATAGTAGGGGGCTGTTCGCATGCCGCCATTCCACCACATTTCAAAAGTTGTTTGCGAAATGGCCCCTGGCATTTTTTTCATGGCAAACCGGTTGGCCATAGCAGTTCCAACCAGGTTGACGCCGGTCGTTACGCCAGGGTGTATCCTCGGGTTCACCGGTGTGCGGAATGGTGGAATGAATATTCGTGCCCATGCCGGCGATGTCTGGTGGTGGTTGTGGACGATCTGTGGATACCATTGGCTGTAAAGCACCGTTGTCACAGCTTTGGTCTCTGGCATGTTGCTCATAAACCAGTCGCGATTGTTGTCGTGACCCACATACTCCTGGTAAAGGATAGGCGGGTCGGAAGTCTCAAAGGGTGTGCCCACGTACTTACGGTACCATGATCCGACGATTTCAAGCCCGTCTGGATTGATGACCGGAACCACGAGGGTGACTACGTTGGCGCGGATCTTCTTCATCTCGTCTGATTCTTCAGAAGCGATCCGGTAAACAAGCTCGGGTGTCATTTGTGCGTGAGCCTTTTCGCTCGCGTGCATGCCGCCATCAAACCAAACAATTGCTTTTCCTTCGTTCGCCATTCTCCGTGCTTCGTCAGGTGCTATTGTGGCGCGCGAAAGTTTTGCGCTGATGTCTTTCCATTTGCCAAGTGCCTTCATGTTCTCCTCATTGGAAATGAAGATGAGCTTGATGGTGCGACCGCGAACAGACTTGCCGATGTCGATCATTTGCACGCGGTCAGTTGCTGCGTCGAGCTTGGCGTAGTAGGCAAGCATTTGCTCATAGTTAGCCATTTTGTAATCGGCGCCCGGCTCAAAGCCAAATGTGTCGCCGGGCCTGGGCAACTGGGCGACGGCAATCCCTGCGCTGAAAACCGGGAGCAAGTAGAGGATATGTTTTTTCATAGTAGTGAATGTAGCTTTTTTGCAAATCAAGAACATCGAAGCCTGCAGCATGCATGGATTGTGGTAAGTGGCGATATCACGTGATGGGTTGAAGGAGCGCTGCAGGACGCACGGCCTGATTTTACATGAGTCCCGAAGACCGGAATTTCTTGTATTTTTGCGAGCGCTTCAACGCGCAACGCGAATGAATCTATTGGACTTTGAAAAGCCCATTGCAGAGTTGGAGACGAAACTCCAGGACATGAAGCAACTGGCCGACGACAGCGACGAAACCGTAAATAAAGCCATCCACGCACTGGAGAAGAAGATCCAGGAACTCAAGAAGGAGACGTTCGAGAACCTGACCGGCTGGCAGCGTGTGCAACTCTCCCGTCACCCTGACAGGCCTTACACGCTTGATTACATCTACGAAATCACAACTGACTTTATTGAGCTTCACGGCGATAGGAACGTTGGCGACGATAGGGCCATGGTAGGCGGGCTGGGCCTGATCGAGGGACAATCATTCATGCTCATCGGCCAACAGAAAGGCCGCAACACGAAGCAGCGCCAGATGCGGAACTTTGGTATGGCAAATCCTGAAGGATACAGGAAGGCATTGCGCCTCATGAGGCTGGCCGAAAAATTCAACAAGCCGATCGTCACTTTTATCGACACTCCGGGCGCGTTTCCCGGGCTCGAAGCTGAAGAGCGGGGACAAGGGGAAGCAATCGCACGAAACCTGAAGGAAATGTTCATGCTGAAAGTGCCTGTGATCTGCATTGTCATTGGCGAAGGCGCTTCAGGCGGTGCGCTGGGCATTGCCGTCGGCGACCGCGTGTTCATGCTTGAGAACACGTGGTATTCGGTGATCTCTCCCGAGTCGTGTTCGTCCATTCTCTGGAGAAGCTGGGACTACAAGGAACAGGCCGCAGAAGTTCTGAAACTGACGGCGAAGGACATGAAAGAACTCAAACTTGTGGATGGCATCGTAAAGGAACCCCTGGGCGGAGCTCACACCAATATGAAGGCCATGTCTCAGGAAGTGAAGAGCCTGATCACAACGACGACAAAGGAACTCCTGGCATTATCGCCTGATGAACGCATCCGCAAACGGATAGAGAAGTTTTCGTCGATGGGTGTTGTCCGTGAATAGTCATGAGTTCGTGGTTGTCGCGCATCGACTGGGTAAACAAGTTCGTTGATCTCATCGGCGTCTTTGCCGGCGTCACCATTGCGTTTGCACTGACCAACTGGCAGGAAGGCAGGAAGAGCGAGGTACTGCACCGACAGTACCTGGTAGCACTGCAATCTGATCTGCGCAGGGATCTTGTCAACATCGGCAATGATCTGATCACCCTTGACACGCTCGCCATCAAGAATGCTGGATGCATGGCTTATGCGAAGGGCAGGAAGATTCCGTCTGATTCGATTGAGTACTTCCTGTCCGGCGTTATGGTCCAGACGGTATTTCACCCGAACATTGCGGCGTTTGAATCCATCATTGCAGCAGGCGACCTTGCTGAATTTACGGACGTCAGTTTTGTAACCAACCTCACAGAATTGTATCATGGCGAGTACGCCAACATAAAAGAGCTTGATCAAATCGGGCTGAACAATCTCCAGGACAGGGTTATCGCAAGAATGCTTGAGGAAGAGTCGTTTGAAGAGAAATACCTCCGAAGCAAGTCATTTCACAACCTTGCGTTTCTTATTGATGGAATCAACCAGCAGAAGAAAAGGGCCTGCCTGGATGCAAAAGGGCTTGCGGAAAAAATCATTGCTGTAATCGACAACAAGCTGAACACGTGAAACTGTATACCATAGAAACAGGATTCTTCAAACTTGATGGCGGCGCCATGTTTGGGGTTGTGCCCAAATCGTTGTGGCAAAAACTCAACCCGCCGGATGCAAACAACCTCTGCACGTGGGCCATGCGCTGCCTGCTCATTGAAGACGGAGACAAGGCCATCCTCATCGACAACGGGATAGGCGACAAGCAGGATCCCAAGTTCCTCGCACACTACTATTTGCACGGAGATGGCAACCTGATGAAGTCGTTGAAGACGGCCGGTTTTTCTCCGGATGACATCACCGACATGTTTTTGACTCACCTGCACTTTGACCATTGCGGAGGCGGCGTGCGAAGAGAAAAAGATAGCCTCGTGCCCACCTTTACAAAAGCCACCTATTGGTCGACGGCCGGCCACTGGGAGTGGGCAACTAAACCCAACGCGAGGGAGAAGGCATCCTTTCTCAAGGAAAATATCCAGCCAATGCAGGAAAGTGGTCAGTTGCGGATGGCATATGCCGAACAAAAGAGCCCGATTGCCGGGATGGACATCCTTTATGTTTCAGGGCATACCGAGCAGATGATGCTGCCAATTATCAATTACAACGGAAGGACGGTTTGCTATATGGCCGATCTCATCCCATCATCCGCTCACATTCCCGTTCCTTATGTAATGGGCTATGACACCCGGCCGTTGCTTACCATGGAAGAGAAAGAGAGATTCCTTACGTTGGCAGCTGACAAGCAATACATTCTTTTCTTTGAGCACGACCCCGTGATTGAGTGCTGCACTGTGAAACATACTGAGAAGGGCGTGCGTGTTGACCAAACCTTCCGTCTGTCAGAGCTGTCTTAAATTTGGTGAAGTGATGAAAAAGATAGGCCTCGTCCTTTCCGGTGGTGGAGCCAGGGGAGCCTCTCACATTGGTGTCATCCAGGCCCTGGAGGAGTTTGGCGTGAAGGCCACACACATTTCCGGTACGAGCGCGGGTTCGATCGTCGGCGCGCTGTACGCCGCCGGGTTGTCGCCGCAGGAAATGCAAAAGGTGGTAAGCCAGGTGACGATCTGGAACGCGGTTCGACCTTCGCTTGCGCCCGGGGGCTTACTGAAGATGGATGGCCTTCGCGATTTGTTAAGGCCGCATCTTCCGGAGAAATTCGAAAAACTGAAAAAGCCGCTGACTATCGCAGCAGTTGAGCTCAAGCTTGGACAGGTGAGCTATTTCGATTCCGGCGATTTGATCCCCGCCATCATGGCCTCATGCAGCATCCCCGGAGTATTCAGCCCTACGATGCATCACGGCGCCCCTTATGTTGACGGTGGCGTTCTTGACAACCTGCCCGCCTTGCCCTTACGACCAAAGTGCGACGTACTTATCGCCTCACATTGCAACCGGGTGACGCCCTCGTTTGATGTGACCAACATGAAAGTGGTGATCGAACGCAGCATGCTGCTTGCAGTTGGTGCAAATACCAGGGAAAGCAAAACTATGTGTGATGTTGTCATTGAGCCTCACGGTCTGGACAAATACAGCGCGTTTGATATTGGGAAAGCGAAGGAGATTTTTGACCTTGGGTACAAATTCACCAAAGAGAACCTCAAACCACCCCAACTCAGAAAGATTCTGGACTAAATGGCTGATCTCACTTTCCAGGAGCAGATTTTACAAGGCATACCGGATGAGCTTCCGGAACCCAAACCCTACGATGAGTCACTGAACCACGCGCCCAGGCGAAAGGATATCCTCTCCAGGGAAGAGAAGCGTCTGGCAGTCGCAAATGCGCTGCGCTACTTTCATCCCCGGCATCATCCGCTGCTCGCGAAGGAGTTTTATGATGAACTGGTCAGGTACGGCCGCATCTATATGTATCGCTTCCGGCCCGACTATGAGATGTTTGCGCGACCGCTTTCCGAATATCCGTGCCGTTCGCAGCAGGCGGGTGCAGTCATGCTCATGATCCAGAATAACCTCGATCCTGCCGTAGCACAACACCCGCATGAACTCATCACCTACGGCGGAAACGGGGCAGTGTTCCAAAACTGGGCACAGTACTTACTTACCATCAAGTACCTGGCTTCCATGACAGACCTGCAGACCCTGCACATGTACTCAGGTCACCCTATGGGACTCTTTCCTTCATCAAAGGGTGCGCCACGCGTGGTGGTTACAAACGGTATGATGATACCCAACTACTCCCGTCAGGACGATTGGGAACGGTACAACGCCCTGGGTGTCACCCAGTATGGTCAGATGACAGCAGGCTCATACATGTATATCGGACCACAAGGAATCGTTCACGGCACCAACATTACACTGCTAAATGCCGGCAGAAAGATCTCCCGCCGGGGAGAAGGACTTGAGGGCAAGCTTTTTGTTTCGAGCGGACTTGGCGGAATGAGCGGCGCACAACCGAAGGCAGGCAAGATTGCTGGCTGCATTTCGGTCATTGCTGAAGTGAATCCGAAGGCAGCAACCAAGAGGCATGAGCAAGGTTGGGTCGACGTTCTAACCGACAGCCTGGATGAGCTTGTCAAGCGTGTGGCCGAAGCACGCAAAAGCAGGGAGGCGATTTCACTTGCTTACCTGGGCAACATCGTCGACGTCTGGGAACGTTTTGCATTCGAGGAGATCAACGTTGATCTCGGTTCAGATCAGACCTCGCTGCACAATCCCTGGTCTGGGGGCTATTACCCGGTGAACCTCACGTTTGAAGAGGCCAACAGGAAAATGGCAAGCGACCCCGAAGGATTCAAGAAGGACGTAAAGGAATCACTTCAGCGACACGTCACGGCCATAAACCACCACGCCGCACGCGGCACATACTTCTTCGACTACGGCAATGCTTTTCTCCTCGAAGCATCCAAAGCAGGGGCCGATGTCATGAATGAAAAAGGAACGGGATTCAAATACCCTTCCTACGTTCAGGACATCATGGGCCCCATGTGCTTTGATTTCGGTTTTGGGCCTTTCAGGTGGGTATGCTCTTCCGGCCGTGACGAGGATCTTGACGAGACTGACGCCATTGCCGCTGCCATTCTTGGTGAGCTGCTCGAATACGCAGCCGAAGAAATTCGGCCGCAACTGCATGACAACCTTGCCTGGATAAAGACAGCGAAAGCGAATGACCTGGTGGTGGGCTCCCGTGCCCGAATCCTTTATGCAGATGCGAACGGCAGAATGCGTATCGCCGAAGCCTTCAACCGCGCAATACGCGATGGAAAGATCGGCCCCGTCGTGCTGGGTCGCGATCATCACGATGTGTCGGGTACCGACAGTCCGTACCGTGAGACTTCCAACATTTATGATGGCTCCCAATTCACTGCAGACATGGCTATCCACAACGTCATCGGCGATTCGTTTCGAGGTGCAACCTGGGTATCAATCCACAATGGGGGCGGAGTTGGATGGGGTGAAGTGATCAACGGTGGTTTTGGCATGCTCCTGGATGGCACCTCAGAATCTGACAGGAAAATCAGGAGTATGCTTTCCTTTGATGTCAACAATGGAATCGCGCGCAGGTCATGGGCCGGAAATGCCGGCTCTGTCTCCACTGCAACACGTTCGCAAAAGGAGAACGAAGATCTCGTTATTACCCGTTCCAACCGAGCCGACGAGAAGCTCCTCAACGACCTCATCCGCTAGCCGGAACATGCTTCGACCTTTGTACCAACTTGCATTCAGGCTGCTCGGCTGGAAAGTTGTAGGGCAGATGCCCGCTATTCCCAAATTCATAGTTGCCGTCGCGCCTCACACCAGTAACTGGGACTTCCTCCTTGGCGTAGCTGCCCGCAGCATACTCCGCATACGCGACGCTCAGTTTCTCGGCAAGAGCCAGTTGTTCATGCCTCCGTTCGGCTGGTTTTTCCGTTGGCTTGGCGGGCACCCTGTTGACCGGGCCTCGTCCCATGACATGGTCGACCAGGTGGTTCGTTATTTTGATATGCACGAAAAGTTCATCCTCGCTCTGGCCCCGGAAGGCACACGAAAGAAGGTGACCAAGTTGAGAACAGGTTTTTACTATATCGCCAAGGCTGCACGAGTGCCGATCGTTCCTGTTGGATTTGATTATGCGAACAAGGCCGTTGTCATACGCGACGCATACTATCCCACAGACAACGTGGAAAAAGATATGGAGACACTTCTGCAGTTTTATCGCTCTGTTAAGGGCAAAAACCCTGAGTTAGGTTTAGAGTGAATTTTTGATTGAAAAGAGGTTATTTTTGCAAACAAACAAATCCCAATTACTATGAAACGCATTTTTTTGTCACTTTTTCTATTGACCAGTGTTGTGGGTGCGGCGTGGGCGCAGGCATCCGTTTCATTGGGATTGAAAGCAGGTCTTAACTTCGCCAATGTTGACACCAGCACGCCCGGTGCAGCCTATAATAGCCGAACAGGCTATCACGCCGGTGCATTCGTCAACATCAAACTGACAAAGCTTGCCATCCAGCCAGAGGTGATCTATTCTGTTCAGGGCTCCGATGTTTCATCGGCAACCAGCTCGCAGGCGCTTGAACTTGCTTATGTCAACATCCCGGTCCTGGTGAAGTTTTACCTGATCGGCGGGTTGAACCTTCAGGGAGGCCCTCAGTTTGGTTTCCTCGCAAGCGCCACACAAGGCGGGACGGATATCAAGGACTTTGTGAAAGGGACTGACACCAGCATTGCGCTCGGAGCTGGCTTTGATATTAGCAAGTTTGTGATCGACGCCCGCTACAATCTTGGCTTGTCCGAGATAAACGATACGGCCGGTTCCAGTGCCGCCAAAAACCAGGTCATCCAGGTCAGTGTTGGATTCAAGCTTTTTGACTTCGGCAACTAATCCACGGACATAATCCTTACCAAAGGCCACTTCGTCTTTGCCGGGGCGGCCTTTCCGTTTGCATACATTTGCAAGGCATGAACCGCTATACCGAGACGCTTAACTACCTCTATGCGGCATTGCCCATGTATCAGCGTGTCGGACCCATTGCATACAAGGCCACGCTCGACAATACGATCGCCCTCTGCAAGGCACTGGGTAATCCGGAGAGGAAGTTCAAATCCATCCATATCGCCGGAACCAACGGGAAGGGGAGCGTTTCTCACATGCTGGCTGCGATTTTACAGTCGGCTGGCTATCGAACAGGCCTTTACACTTCACCCCATCTCAAAGAATTCACCGAGCGGATCCGTATAGACGGAAAGGAGGTGGAAAAAGAATTCGTCGTTGAGTTCATTGACCGGATGAGGTCCGACCTCGACCGCATTCAGCCGTCATTCTTCGAGATGACCGTCGCGATGGCTTTTGACTATTTCAGTCAACAAAAGGTCGATGTAGCTGTTATTGAAGTGGGACTTGGCGGACGGTTGGATTCAACCAACGTGATCCACCCGGAACTTTCGATCATCACCAACATCAGCTGGGACCATATGAACTTACTGGGCGACACCCTTGAAAAGATCGCGATGGAAAAGGCGGGCATTATCAAGCAGCGCGTACCGGTTATCATTGGTGAGCGCCAGCCGGAAGTGGAGGAGGTGTTCATCAACCGCGCCGCCCAGTTGCAATGCGACCTGGTCTTCGCACAGGATATCGTGCAGTTGGATTATCAGTCGGGCGCTTATGATGTGTACCGCCAGGGCACCCTTTGGATTGAGGGACTGGCGCCAGACCTGAAGGGCCTGTACCAGCTGAAGAATCTTCCGGGCGTCCTGAGCTCGCTGGTTGCCCTTCGTGAGCTTGGCTTTACGATCCATGATGAGGCGGTAACGGCCGGGATCCAAAATACAGGTCATCTGACTGGGCTAAAGGGCCGATGGCAGATTCTTGGATATGAGCCTTTAACAATTTGTGATACAGGACATAATGTTTCCGGGATTCAGGCAGTAGTTGAACAGCTTGAGACGTTGCCCCATCAGAAACTGCACCTGGTTATCGGCATGGTCAACGACAAGGACATATCGAAAGTACTCCGCCTTCTACCGAAGGATGGTGTATACTACTTCTGTCAGTCGAAAATTCCACGGGCCCTCGAGGCCGCGAAACTGGCCCGGCAGGCCGCTGAAGCGGGATTGAGGGGAGAGGTTGTGCCAGATGTAAATGTCGCCCTTCAAAGAGCATGGCAGGAGGCCGGTACAAATGACATCGTCTTTGTAGGAGGCAGCACATTTGTGGTTGCAGAGATCGATGATCTTTAGCAGGTACGTCGCAAAGAACATGTCTTTAGTGGAACGACCAAGCATAACATTTTTGTGGTCTTTTCTGATTTGTTCGATTTGCATGTGTGGAAGTTTTGCATACAAGCTGGCGTTGCATTGTCTATCCGTTAATGCCCGTTACCAGTACCGAATTCTTTCAAATAACGACCAGATTCTAACCCAAGACCGCCAAATTCTAGTGGACTGTAACACTTGAATTAGAGGTAGCAATTCTATTTTTAGGATTGTTATACTTCCATTTTATTTTTTTGGGTGATGTGTTGTATTTCATGATGTAGGTTTTGATTTTCTTAGCCAGGTCAGGAACTGACTTGA
>Ga0187893_10005985_pt1 | contig 21214 bp, 24 predicted proteins | sample MA1701074metaG_FD_139574 | JGI IMG/M metagenome (GOLD analysis project Ga0187893, IMG submission 139574) | White microbial mat communities from a basaltic lava cave in the Kipuka Kanohina Cave System on the Island of Hawaii, USA - MA170107-4 metaG ...
GGTCGGACGGCCCAGCGCGTCGAACTGAAAGTCGGTGGGCGTGGGAGCGAAAAGCACCGCGCCGACACTACGAGGATCCGGAGCAAGAACGTAAGGGGATGCGCCATTCGGGCCAGCGAGGTCAGTGTCGCAAACCGCCGCCGCACCGGCAGACGACGCAAAACGAAACGTCACCGAGTTGGCGGTGAAGGTCAGACAGACATTCCGGCGCTTGGCAATCGCCTGCTTCTGTGCATATCTGATCCCGGAAGCAACCCGGTCATAGAAACCGAGCGTGTGATAGGCGCTGACACCAACCAGTTTCGGGATCGCCACCACCGCAAGGATGCTCACCAGGATCAGCGTGACGATGAGCTCGACCAGCGTGAACCCGCCGCTCCCAAAGCGCAGGGCGAGCTTAGGCGTGCGCTCACAAGTCTCGCCCGCCCATCCCGCGCCAGTCAGCGACGACATCCGTACCGATCAGGCAAGGCAATTACACCCGCACAAGGTTAAGGGTTCACGCAAATATAAGTGACCGTGGCCGTATTTCCGCCAGACGTCTTCGTGAGCGTGCAGGTTCCCGTGGTTCCATCATTTGCGACCACACTGCAATTGGCCTCGGCAAGACCCGCGACAGTATAGCCAGTGGGCACCCCACCGGTCATCACACCGGCGAGTATAGGTAACGTACAGTTATTAGCGTTCCCGTTCACCGCAACACCTTTGGCAGGATTTGCCTTGCGGGCGCCATAGTTAATCGCAAATCCCGCGGTTGCCGCCGATGCGACACCCTGTGTCGCCGCGGCACTCGCTTCAGCAGAAAGATCGATGAACTTCGGCAACGCGGTTGCCGCGAGAATGCCGAGAATCACGATAACCACAACCAGTTCGATCAAAGTAAAACCTTTTTGATGCGCCTTCATTTGCCTCTCCTTTGGTGAAAACAAAAATATCTCATGGATCGTTGCATTCCCCGCGTTCGAGTGCCGTTGCGTCGGATAACTTCAGCAACCGGTCGTCACCACGCTGATGGCCGGCGCAGTGTTGAGCGCGGCCGCCTCCGTGTACGTGACCCTGCAGTTCGGCGCAGTGCCCCCGATTGAGTCCACCGTCAGCGTCGGCGGGCCCGGCGTGATGGTTACCTGGTCGCCGGTCGTGTCCAATTGCAGCGCGGTGACGATACCGGCGTTAGTGGCCGCAGGGTAACCGTTGACTTGATTGACCAATACGCCCTCCATCGAGACCGTCGCGGACGCCACGCTGTTGGTAGCGATCGCCTGCGCATGCGCGAGTGCGGCCGCAGAACGCACGCCTCCGAAAATCGCCTGTGTCTTCGCCGCCCGGGCCTGCGTTTGCAGCGTGATGTACCGCGGCAAGGCTACGGCAGCCAGAATGGCGATGATGCTGATCGTGACCACGAGTTCGATCAGGGTGAAGCCCCCGCTGTGGTGCCGGTTTACGTGTTCAACTGACCTCATCGTTAAACCCCCTCATAAAATGCATACACGCAAATAAACGATCTCCAAAAAAGTACGCATGATTCATGCCAATGCTCCTAAAACCAAGAATACTTAGAGACCAACACCAAACTTACCCAAGTGCCCGTAAAATTGGGCGAACTGTCGGTAACTGCGCCCGCACTCGTCCGCATCGCCCGGTAGCGCACGCTGAATTCTCGATAGGCCGATGGCGAAAAATGTCGCCGATTGTTGACCGTGTACACCAGTTCGCGATTCCGTTTGTCGAAGTACCACTGGCCTTGCGGCTCGTCCGCGGGTACCCAATCCAGTTCGCCGAGATAATTTGGCGGCCTTTCCGCAAGCCAGTCCATCGGATTCTCGTCCGCCAGCGCCGGAATTTCCGACATACGGTTTGCCAGAATCAGGTCCGCCACCTTGTAACGCAATCCGGTGCGGATGTTTTCCACAGTCGATTCCATCGCGGTTTTCTCCGCGTACTCCTGATAGTACAAGGCCCGCTCGAGCAGCACGCCCAGGAAAATTCCCATGAGAGCCATGCACACCGCAAACTCCACAAAGTTCGCGCCGCACTGGCCGCCTCGCACGGGGAAAACACGCATGGGTCATTTCTTCAGCGCCGCCTGGCCGAGATCCCAGATCGGCAGGAACACACCCAGCGCAAGGATCAGCACCAGCACGCCGAGACAAAGGATCAGGATCGGTTCGACCTGTGCACCGAGCGTCTTCAACTCGTACTCGACCTCGCGCTGATACATATCGGCGATCTCTTGCATCATGTCGTCGAGCGTTCCTGATTCCTCGCCTACCATCATCATCTGCAGCACCACAGGAGTGAATACGCCAGCGTTGATCGAAGTGCGCAGCACGCTGTCGCCGCGCTCGACGCCCTCGCGCATTTTTTCGACTCTTTCTGCAATGAAACTGTTATCCACAGTCTGCGCGACCAGCGTGAGTCCCTGCACCACCGGAACCCCGCTGCGCATCGACAGCGCGAAGCTGCGCGAAAAACGTGCCAACGTCGCCTTGAGGATGATCTTGCCTGCAATCGGCAGACGCAGCCTGGAGCGGTCCCACGCGTACCTGCCGGCCTTGGTGCGCGTATAAGCGCGAAACAGGAACACCGCTCCGACCAATCCGGCCAGCAGGAACGGCCAGCTGGCGACCATAAATTCTGAAAAACCGATGAGCAGTTTCGTAATCAGCGGCAACTCGGCGTTGAAGCCCTTGTATACCTTGGCAAACGCGGGAATGACGAAGATATTGATGATGACGATCGCGATCACCATAGCCACGAGCACGAACGATGGATAACGCAACGCCGACTTGATCTGGTTGCGCATGAATTCCTGGAACTCGAGGTGATCGAACAACCTCAGGAAAATCTCCTCGAGCATGCCAGTCGTTTCGCCGACGTACACCATGGCGACGTAGAACGGCGAAAACACGCCGTTCTGCCGCTGCAGAGCCACGGATAGCGGACGACCGCTGTCCAGGTTCTCCCGGATGCCCTGCAGCACACGCCTGAACGTCGGATTGCCGCTAGACTCCTGCAGACCCGCGAGTGCACGCATGATAGGCACGCCGGCTTTGAGCAGCGTGTGCATCTGGCGGCTGAAAAGCAGCAGGTCCTCGTGGGCGACCGGGCGCTGCGTCAGTCGCCGAAGTACGCCGATCGACTCTCCTGCCTGCCGGGCCTGCGTCTCGCCAATTTCCACGGGCGTGACGCCGGTGTCGAACAACTGGGTCGCAACTGCCGCGCTGTCGGCGCCTTCGACCACACCCTGCACCAGTTCACCCGAAGCGTTTCTGCCCTTGTAGGAAAAGTAGGCCATCAGTCTTCCAGTTGCGTGCTGACGCGCATCGCCTCGTCCACCGTGGTTCGGCCGCTGATTACCAATTGCACCGCGTGATCCTTCAGCATTCTTCCTTCCATCTGCGCCCGCGCGGCCTCGACGAAACGTGCCGGTTCCGGCTGGTTGGCGGCCTCGACCACCGGCCGCGTCATCTCCAGCATTTCGTAGACCCCGGTACGGCCCAGGTACCCGGTACCGTTGCACTGCGAGCAACCGGCCCCCTTGAGGTAGGACTGTCCATCGGCCTCGGCGCCGATGTGGTTTCGCATCCACTCGTGTTCGGTTGCCAGCAGCTCGTAGGTCTGCGCGCAGCTCTCGCAAATGATGCGCACCAGGCGCTGCGCGACCACGACCTGCAGCGACATGGCGACCATGTAACGGGGTGCTCCCATGTCCAGCAGCCGGATGGGTGTACTGACTGCGTCGTTGGTGTGCAGGGTGGACAACACCAGGTGACCGGTCATCGCCGCTCGCAAGCCTGTTTCCACCGTACCCTGGTCGCGCATTTCGCCGACCAGGATCACGTCCGGGTCCTGGCGCAGCGCGGTGCGCAGCACGCGACCAAACGTGAGCTCAATTTTCTCGTGAATCTGCACCTGGTTGATTCCCGGCAGCCGGTATTCGACCGGGTCCTCGACGGTGATGATCTTGCGCTCGGGTGTGTTGAGTTCGTCCAGCGCCGCGTATAGCGTCGTGGTCTTGCCGCTGCCCGTGGGGCCGGTGACCAGCACCATGCCGCTGGGCCGGTGAATGATCTGGCGCAGCTTTTCCAGCATCGCTTGCGGCATGCCGATGCGCTCCAGCCCGAGCAGGCCGCTGCTCTGGTTGAGCAGGCGCATGACCGCGGATTCCCCGTGCTGTGTGGGCATCGTCGATATGCGCACGTCGATCTGCGCACTGCGGACCTTGACGTTGAAGCGTCCGTCCTGCGGCAGGCGCTTCTCTGAGATGTCGAGTCCCGACATCAGTTTCAACCGCAGCACCAGCGCCGACGCGATTTTCGGGTCGGATTCCGCCTGCATGTGCAACATTCCGTCGATGCGGAAGCGGATCATCAGCTTCTTTTCCTGCGGCTCGATGTGGATGTCCGAGGCGCGTACCTGCACAGCGTCCTCGAAAACCGACTGCAGTAGCTTGACGACCGGCGCATCCTCGGCTCCGGCGGTGATGCCGAGCGCGGCGAAATCGATAGCGTCGCCCAATTCTTCGCCGAGTTCGTGCGCCAGCCCGCTGATTTCCTCGGTTCGCCGGTAGACCCGGTCGATGGTCTGCAGCAGCAGGGACTCGCTCACCACCGCCAGCTGTATATCGCGCTTGAGTACGCGATTGATCTCGTCATATCCGAACAGGTCGGTCGGATCCGCCATGCCGACGCGGAAGAATGTGCCGGCATCTTCGAGGACGATGGCGCGAAAACGCCGTGCCAGGGTCTCAGGCAACCGCGTGGCGACGTTGGTCTTGATATTGAAATGCTTGAGGTCGATGAATGGCACCTGTAACTGCCGCGCCAGTGCACCGCCGATCTGCTCTTCGGTCAGAAAGCCCGAGTCGATGAAGATGCGGCCGAGTTTGCGCCCGCTGCGCTTTTGCTCCTCGAGCGCTGCCTTGAGCTGGTCCTCGCCAAGCAATCTCTGCTGGAGAAGAATTTCCCCCAACCTGATTTTTTCCGGTCTACCCATTCCGGTCAGCAGTTCCCCTGATCCTAAACTTTCAATATCACTTGAGGTTTTATTTGCAGCTTGTTGAATTCGCAGATTAAACTGTAGTATAGGCCAATTGCAAGCAAAATGTTCGATATCGTCCTGTACCAACCCGAAATCCCGCCGAACACCGGTAACGTTATTCGGCTGTGTGCCAATACCGGCTGCCGGCTTCACCTGATCGAGCCCTTGGGATTCCGACTCGAAGACCGTCGATTGAAACGCGCCGGGCTGGACTACCACGAATATGCTCCCGTCCGGCAACATGTAGATTGGGAGGCCTTCCTGGCCAGTGTTCCGTCCGGCCGCCGGTTTGCCTTCAGTGCAAAGTCCGGTAATCGCTACGATCAAGCCCGGTTCGAATTCGGTGACGTGCTGGTTTTCGGGCCTGAGACCAGAGGCCTGCCGCAATCGATTACCGAAGGCTTTGAGGCGAATCGGCGATTGCGCCTGCCGATGGTGCCGGCCAGCCGCAGCCTGAATCTTTCCAATGCGGTGGCCGCGGTGGTCTACGAAGCGTGGCGGCAAAACGGCTTCGCGGGCGCCGGCAGTTAGCGCACACTTTCTGCTTTGGGCTCTCGCTGCAAGAGTTCTTCCACCGCATCACGCGCAGAGGCGTCGCCGTCGAGGACGCGGCAGACGGCGCGCGTGATCGGCATGTCGACGCCCAGTTTTTGCGCAAGGCGAACTACCTCCCGCGCGCTGAAAACACCTTCGGCAACATGCCCGAGACTGGCGAGGATATCCACAAGGCGCCGTCCGCCGGCGAGCCCCAGACCGACCCGCCGATTTCGTGACAGGTCGGAGGTCGCGGTCAGCACCAGATCTCCGACCCCTGCCAACCCCATGAACGTTTCCAGCCTCCCGCCCAGGCGCATGCCGAGGCGGGTCATTTCCGCCAGCCCGCGCGTGATCAAAGCCGCCCGGGCACTGGAACCAAGATTCAGTCCATCGCAAACCCCGGCTGCTATGGCGATCACGTTCTTGACCGCCCCGCCGGTCTCGACGCCTGCGAGATCATCGCTCGAGTAGACGCGCAAACGCCGGGTATGCAACTCGCGCGCTGCGGTAGCCGCAAATTCGGCGTCGCGCGAAGCGAACGTGACCGCCGCCGGCAGCCCGCGCGCCACTTCATCCGCGAAACTCGGTCCCGACAACGCTCCACAGCGGAATTGTTCGCCGAGTTCCTCGCCGACAACCTCGTGCGGAAACTTTGCGCTTTCACTCTCGTAACCCTTGCACAGCCATATCACGTCCACGGCGCGAAGCTGCAACGCGATGCGTTGCGCCGTTTCGCGCAAGGAGGCGGTGGGTACCGCAAGGATGACGAGATCGCAGGACTGGAGTGCGTCGCCAGCATCCGCGGTGATCCGAACCGCGCCGGGAATGGCAACACCGGGAAGATAACGGGTATTGACGCGCTCGGCGGCGAGCTGGCCGCCCTGCTTCGGATCGCGGCACCACAACGTAATTTCGTGGCGCGACGAAAGCGCAATCGCGAGCGCCGTGCCCCAGGCGCCGGCACCGAGCATGGCGATTCTCATACGCCCCAGACGTGGCTGACTTTGATGAAACCGACTGCACCGTCGGGGTGGCGCACCTTGACCCAGCCGGAGGTGAGTTGCAGAAATTCCAGCACCACGCCTTTTTCGGCGGTGAACGCCAGCGGCGCGTTGTCGTTTGCGGCTTCGCGTGCCTCCGCGCCCGAGGACTTTACCAGTACCGTCCTGCGCTCGGACAGTTGGTGGTTCTCGATCCAGGCAAACTCTCCCGTGTCATCGCGTACTTTGGTCCATCCCTCGACCTTGACGACCACCTCGACCGGATAGTCGCGCGACAGCACGAAGAGTTTTTGTGCCTTGGCCGATGGCGCGTCGTAAAGGATTGCCGCCGCACCCGCCACCGAACGGAATTCCAGCGCGAGTGCAGTCCCGCAGCAGATCAGCAGCCCTGCCAGAAAGCCGTATCGCAGCAGCACGCGCGCCACGTCGGGAAGCCTAGCCTGGATAACTCCTGAGGGACCCGGGACGATGGCGAGTCGAGTTGCGAGACAGTTGCGGCTCGACGGCCGCAGCCGATAGATCACTCTATCGGCCAGGCAGGCATGCCGCAAATGGCCGGAAATCGGCCGCCAGCGCCCGAGTAGCCCGACGCGACACCCGGTACCGCGCAAGAGCTTGTTCATAGACACGGCACGCCAGCGATTATCCGCACTCGGGGCGTCTTCATGAATTATCCGGTCTAGTGCGTTGCGCCCTCGGGCGCCTGCGCAAGGCCCTGCTGGCGAGCCTGGAAAACGGCCTCGAAATTCACCGGGCTCAGCACCACCGGTGGAAAGCCTGCGCGTACGACCGCGTCGGATACGACTTCGCGCACATACGGGTAAAGGATGTTCGGGCACGTGATGCCGAGCAGCGGCTCGAGCTCCGCCTGCGGTACGTTGCGGATCTGAAATACCCCGCCCTGGCTCACCTCAACCAGAAACATGGTCTTGTCTCCGACCTTGGCGGTAACGGTCACCTTCAACAAGACCTCGAAGTAGCCGTCATCTACCGGATTCGTGCTGTTGTTCATCTGGATCTCGACCTGCGGCGTCGCGCGCTCCAGATATACGCGCGGCGCATTGGGCACCTCCAGCGACAGATCCTTGACGAAAAGCTTCTCGATGGTAAAGACCGGCTGGGTGGATTGCTGGCTCATGATAGGTGTTCTCGCTGTTGAGGGTTCAGTCGCCATGATCGAACCCCTCGTTGGTTTATCGACCGAGGATCGGATCGAGCTTCCCGGCACGGTTCAGTGCGGACAAATCGTCGAAACCGCCGACATGGTAGTCGTCGACGTAGATCTGCGGCACGGTGCGGCGGCCGCTTCGCTCCATCATTTCCATGCGACGCGTCGGCTCCAGATCGATGCGGATTTTGTCAATATCCAGCACGCCTTTCGCCGTGAGCAGGCGCTCCGCTGCAATACAGTAAGGACACCAGGCCGTGCAGTACATGCTGATTCGCCGCATCTACGACTTCTCAACCGGAAGATTCGCTTGTTGCCAGGCTCCGAAGCCGCCCGACAACACGACAACCTCGCCGAAACCGGCCTTCTTCAGCGCCGAAGTCGCAGCGTGAGAGCGGCCACCAGTCTGGCAGGTGACGACCACCGGCCTGGCCTTGAATTTTTCGATCTCGCCAAGGCGTTTGTCGAACTGGCCCAGCGGCAGATTTTTCGCGTTGGGCGCATGTCCCGAGTTGAATTCGCCCGGCTCGCGCACGTCCAGCATCACCGCCTCCTTGCGATTGATGAGCTGCACCGCCTCCAGGGGGCCGACTTCGGGGGCGCCGCTCAGACGCCGGCTGATCCACGGCCAGACCAGAACCCCGCCGCTCGCCAGCGCGGTCAACACCAGCCAGATATTGTCCTGAATGAATTTCACTTCGATTCCTTTGCGCTTCGTGCCGTTGTGTACAGGATCAGATCCGCCAGGCCGTTTTCACCGCCGGCCAACATGGATTTCATGACCTGGATCACGCTGGCACGGTCCGACGGAAAATTCGCTTCCGCAAGTTGCCACTGTGCCTGCGCCGCTTCCTTCTGGCCGTTTAACGCCAGCAGTATGGCCTGCCGGTAGACCACATCCGCCGAGGGCGCGAAGCGCATGACCTGTCCGTTGAACGCCAGTTTGTCATCGATCTGCTCCCGGTCCAGCACCATCAGCCGCGACAGCGCCAATTCGACGAAGGGAGCGAACAGAGAATGCTGTTGCAGCTCCAGCAGAGCCGCGGCCGTGCTTTCGCCGTTCCGCGCTCCGCCACCGGTCGTGTGAGGCGGTATTTGGTGCAACGACTGGAGAGTCCGGTAGTCCTGATAGACGTTGGCTGTTGCGATAACTCCGAGGACCAACATCGGCACCAGCAGCACCCGGCCGCGGCTGCGTTCGCCAATACTGATCGCGGCAGTCTCGGACACGCCCAGCACAACTGCCGCAATTCCTAGAAAATAGGCATACCAGAGCGGGTACTCTAGCATACTGTGAATGCCGAGAATCGCGAGCACGGCGCACAGCCACCACAGATGCGCGCCCGGTTCCTGACGACGTATTGCAAGCAGCATGGGCGCCAGTCCGGCGCACAGGACCGCGATTCCGGCGATGCCGAATTCCGCCATGGTCTGGAACACCAGGTTGTGCGCGTTATCGGTAATGGCACTCTCGGTCCGCTGAACCGGCAACTGTGCATTCAGCAAGAAATGCTGCCAGGCGAACTGTCTGAACCCGACACCAAAGAATGGTGCATCGAGAAACATTTGCCACGCCGCGTACCACATCCGCATCCGGTTCGCGGACTGTATCCCCTCGGTGCCCAGACGTGAGCTGATGGTTTCAACTGAAAATGCCGCGGTGGGAAGCAGGCGTCCGGCGAACCACTGAATTGCCAGAAACCCGGCCAGGCAGGCAATGGCGAAGCCGAGAATGCGGCGGGCCGCCGGGTGCGGCCGGAGCCGCTGAAGCAACAGACCAAGGATGACCAGCGCGATCAGATAAATCCAGGCGCTGCGTGAACCAGACGCCGTCAGCACCAGCAGTAACACCGACGCCGCGGCAAGGGCATACGGCAACGCCAGCCTGCGCACGCCGTAGAGGTAAGCCAGAGAGGCGAGACCCAGACACAAGTAGTCGGCGAGATGGTTGGGTTGCCCGGTATTCGCGTAGACGCGGCCACGGATCTGCGGCAGAACAAACGGTGAGAGCGGTGACTGCACCCCCCACAACTGCATCAATCCGATCGCCGCATTCGCAAGCGTTCCGGCAACCACAAACCAGCACAACACCGCGACTACGGTCTGCGTACCGAACAGTTGTTTGAGCCGCCATGCGAGCATCGCCGACGCGGTCGCCCACAACAGATACAGGACGGCCAGCAGGTTTTGTTGCGGATAGACGGAGCGCCCGAGCAGGATGTGCAAGAGAATCAGACCGGCAAATGCGAGAAATACGACGCTCGACCGCGGCAACTCGATTCCCGCCCAGAGTGAACGGCTGAACAGGCAGGCGAACGCGGCAAGCCCGATAACCACCGCGGCCGCCTCGCCGTAGAAACTCGAGACGGGTGCACGAAAATTCGGGCTCAGAAACGGTAATACCCAGGCCAGCCCGACGAGCGCCAGCGCAAGCCTCGCTGAAATCGAGGGAGCGGTACCAGTATAAGAATTGGTCAGGACCGGCCTTTCCCAGGCAACGTTTCGGTTTAGACAGCGGTACGGTCCGCAACGCGCGGCGGCGTGTCGCCACGGCCGTCGCGACACGCGCCGAAGCGGATACTACAATTCTATCTTCGAAGCACGGGTTTCCGTGCGCGGTTAAATCATGTTCAACTGTTCCGGATGAAAAAAATCGTTTTGCTCCGCCACGGCGAAAGCGTGTGGAACAAGGAAAACCGTTTTACCGGCTGGACCGACGTGGACTTGTCGGAAAAGGGCCTGGTCGAGGCGCGCGAGGCCGGCAAGCTGCTCAAGGAGGCCGGATACGTTTTCGACCTCGCGCTGGGTTCGGTGCTCAGGCGCGCCATCCGTACCATGTGGATCGCCCTCGACGAGCTCGACCTCATGTGGATTCCGCAGCAGCTCTCGTGGCGGCTGAATGAACGCCATTACGGCGCGCTCCAGGGACTTAACAAGGCGGAAATGGCGGGAAAGTACGGTGAAGACCAAATCCTGCAGTGGCGCCGCAGTTACGACATCGCGCCGCCTCCGCTCGCGCGAAACGATCCGCGCCATCCAGGTAACGACCCGCGCTATCGCGATATGAAGGAAAGCGAAATACCGCTCAGCGAATGCCTCAAGGACACGGTGGCGCGTTTCCTTCCCTACTGGAACGAAGTCGTGGCCCCGCAGGTCCAAGCCGGCAAGCGCGTGATCGTGGTGGCACATGGCAACACCATCCGCGCTCTGGTGAAATATCTCGACAACGTGTCGGAGAAAGACATCGTGGCGCTTAACATCCCGACCGGCATCCCGCTTGTATACGAGCTCGACGACCGGCTCAGGCCGCTCGCCAGTTACTACCTCGGCGACCAGGCGAAGGCGGCGCAGGCGGCCGCCGCGGTGGCCGCCCAGGCACGCGCCGGAACCTGAGCCCGGAGCGCGTGCGACGCCTCGTCTCAATCGCTTTACTTGCTGCTCAAGGTGTCGCGGTGCTGTTGTCCGCGCCCGCAGTTCATGGCGCGCCCAAAGACGAGCTCAAGGAACTGCGCGGCCGCATCGGCGTGCTGCAGAAACAGCTCGCGGAATCTGAAGAAACGAAGGCCGAAGCAGGCGACGCGTTGAGGGAATCCGAGCGGGCGGTCAGCGAAACCAACCGGAAACTTTACCAGCTTGCGGAACAGCGGCAGCAGGTCAACGCGGCCCTGGCGAAGTTGCGGTCGCGGGCGCGAACGGTCGAGAGCGATATCACGGCAGAACAGAACACGTTGAGCAAACTGCTTTACCAGCAATACGTGAACGGCCCGTCGGACGCGATCAAGCTGGTGCTCAATCGGGAAGATCCCAACGAAATCGCCCGCCAACTGCATTACCTGGGCTACGTATCCCGCGCGCGTGCCGAATTGCTGGCAAGCCTCCGGTACAACCTTGCCAACCTCGAAAAGCTCGCCGGGGAGACCCGTGTCAAGAGTGCCGAATTGCGCTCGCTGCAGAACGAGGAAGCCAGTCAGAAACGCCGGCTGGAAACGGAGAAGGCCGAGCGCCAGCGCATCTTTGTCCAGGTCTCCAGCCAGATCGCGCAAAGTCGTAAGCAACTTTCAACGCTCAAACGCGATGAGGAACGCCTGACGCGCCTGATCGAGCGCCTGGCCAGGGAAATGGCGCGCAAGAAACCGGGTAAACGCATCAAGAATCAGGCGCTGCCGAGCGCGGATTTCGGTGCCGGGCCGTTCCGCAGGCTCAAGGGCAAATTGAGGCTGCCGGTGTTGGGTGAACTCGTGAACCGTTTCGGCAGCCCAAGGCCGGACAGCGGATTGTCCTGGAAGGGTTTATTCATCTCTGCCGCAGCGGGCCGGGAGGTCAAGGCCGTAGCGGGCGGCCGGGTCGTCTATGCCGACTGGCTGCGGGGTTTTGGCAATCTCATGATCCTCGATCACGGCGACGGTTATATGAGCCTGTACGGCAACAACGAAGCATTGCTGAAACAGGTGGGCGACGACACCAGGGCCGGGGACACCATTGCGGCCATCGGTAACAGCGGTGGCAACCCCGATTCGGGTTTATACTTCGAACTCAGATATCAGGGAAAACCCTTCGATCCGCTGCCCTGGGTGACATTGAGGTAAGTTCGCGACCACGGGCAGGTCGCTGCGCGCAAAGGAGCAAGCTAAGATGCATAGCAGATTTCGGCAGGTCGGCCTGATCGTACTGGGTGCGATCCTCGGTGTGCTGATCAGCCTCAATTTCTCCGCCGTGGCGCAGAAAGGGGCGGGTCCCCTGCCGATCGAGGATCTGCGCGCGTTCACGGAAGTCTTCGGCCGGATCAAGAACGACTACGTCGAGCCGGTGGACGACAAGCGGCTCATCTCCGAGGCGATCAACGGAATGCTCTCCGGCCTCGATCCGCACTCGGCATTTCTGGACGCCGAGGCGTTTCGCGAACTGCAGGTGGGCACGCAGGGCGAGTTCGGCGGCCTCGGCATCGAAGTCGGCATGGAAGACGGTTTCGTGAAAGTCGTCGCGCCGATCGAGGACACCCCGGCGTGGCGCGCGGGGCTGAAGTCCGGCGACCTGATCATCAAGCTCGACGACACCAACGTCAAGGGCATGACGTTGAACGATGCGGTCAAGCGCATGCGCGGCAAGCCCGACTCGCAGATCACGTTGACGTTCGTTCGCAAGGGCGACAGCAAACCGCGTGTGGTGACGCTGACGCGCGCAATAATTCAGATCCAAAGCGTCAAGTCGAAACTGCTCGAACCCGGTTACGCCTACTTCCGCGTCACCCAGTTCCAGGAGCACAGCGCCGAAACGCTGGCGAAAGCGATCGAGAAGCATTTCAAGGAAAACCAGGGGCCGATGAAGGGCATAATCCTGGACCTTCGCAACGACCCCGGCGGTTTGCTTACCGGTGCGGTGGCGATTTCCGCAGCGTTTCTGCCCAGCGGTGCGCTGGTGGTGTACACCGAAGGCCGCACCGAGGATGCCAAGATGAAGATGTATGCGCGTCCCGAGGATTACCGGCGAGGCAGCAAGGACGACTACCTGAAGAAATTGCCGAAGGAAGTGAAAACGCTGCCGATGGTTGTGCTGGTGAACAGCGGTTCGGCTTCTGCGTCGGAAATCGTGGCTGGGGCGCTGCAGGACCATAAACGCGCGGTGGTAATGGGCACGCAGACTTTCGGCAAGGGTTCCGTGCAGACCATCCTGCCGCTCGGCAATGGCACCGCGATCAAGCTCACCACGGCGCGTTACTATACGCCGAACGGCCGCTCTATCCAGGCGAAGGGCATCACGCCCGACATCGTGGTGGAAGAAGCGACCGTGACCGAGGGTGAGGCAGCGCTCAAAGTGCGCGAATCCGATCTTCAGCGCCACTTGACCAACCCGGACGGCAACGCCATCGAAAACAAGCAACCCGCGCCGCAGCCACAATCGGCCGCGCCGGTGCCCACGCCCGCCCCCAAGGCGGCCGACGATAGCCCGCCGGATATCGTCTCGAAGAGCGACTACCAGCTCAATCAGGCGCTCAACCTGCTGAAGGGCCTGCAGATTCTCAGCAAGAAATAGACGTCCGCGCTGGGCAAAGCGCCCTCATGACGAGGCCCGCGCAACGCGGGCCTTGTCGCGTTAAGATGGCCGGAAACGTTCCCTTGACCGCATGGACGACAACCAGTTGCTGCGTTACAGCCGCCACATTCTCCTCCCCGAGATCGGCATAGACGGGCAGGAGAAGCTGCTCGACGCGCACGCGCTGTTGATCGGCGCCGGTGGGCTGGGTGCACCGGTGTCGCTTTACCTGGCCTCCAGTGGGGTAGGCCGCATTACCATCTGCGACCACGACGTGGTGGACCTCACCAACCTGCAGAGGCAGATCGTGCATTTCACCGAATCGATCGGCAGGAAAAAAGTCGATTCCGCACGCGACACGCTGGCGCGCATCAATCCTCTAGTCTCGATCGAGGCGATCGCCGAACGCATTGCCGGCGAGCGTCTCGAGCAACTGGTGCAGTGCGCAGATGTAGTGATCGACGCGACCGACAATTTTGCCACGCGCCATGCCATTAATCGCGCCTGCGTGAAATTCGAGAGGCCGCTGGTATCCGGCGCTGGCGTACGTTTTGACGGGCAGATCGCGGTGTTCGATTTGCGCCGCGAAGACAGTCCCTGCTATCACTGCCTGTTCCCGGAAAACGGGGATGTGGAGGAAATGCGCTGCGCGGTCATGGGCGTATTCGCACCGCTCGTGGGCATCATCGGCTCGATGCAAGCCGCTGAAGCGCTGAAACTGCTGATGGGAGTCGGTCGCGATCTGACCGGACGTTTGCTGCTCCTCGATGCACTGGCGATGGAATGGCGCAGTGTCAGGCTGAAAAAGGATTCTCGGTGCACGGTCTGCGGCGGCAGGGAAACGGCGCAGCGCCAGGTTCCGGAGGCCTGCGCGCCACCACCCGCCAGGATTCGCTGATCGGGTGACGCGATTTTTTAATCGTCAGATCACTCTTTTCGGTATTCCACTCTAGTTCGCCCGTTGGCAGCAGAGACGTAGATCATCTCCTTGCCGGTGACCGCTTTGAGTTTCCACGCGGCCGCGAATCCCACCGGCATCAGGCTGGGCAGCGTGGAGGCTTCAATCTTGGTGTGCAAGTAGCCTTCGCGTACCGCCCACTTGCCACTCGCTGTGAAGTGGTAAATCAGCCGGCCGTTTTTGACCTCGAAATTGGGCCTGTTCGGCAAATAGAAAGTCGGCGGGACGAGCAAACGAACCTGCCCCTGCCAATTGACGCGCCCTCCGGGCAGCAGGGTGAACTGGGTCTCAACGATCACATCGTCCGGTGCCACGTCGCGCGAACCCCACGTGCCCACCACGACTTTCGCGTAGCGGTCATCCGACGTACCGCAACCGGAGAACACGATCCCCGCGCACATCACAACGCAAAGCAATGAAAGAATCCGCGCTGTCCACTTCACCCGGGCGCAACCGTCCGTCAAACGATGTTTGGCCACTGCACTGACCAGTATTCGGTCGGATCGCGCCTGAAGCCACTCTTTGCGTACTGATGCCAGCGGCCCACGACGAACGCAAGCATCAGATTTGCCTGCGCTGTGGGATCCACGCTTTCGGGGATTTCCTTTTCTGATAGTGCAAAGCGCAGCGCCTGCTTGAGCGTGGCTTCCAGCCGGTCATGCAACTGATTGATACGCGCCTGCAGGCGCTCGTCCTCGTTCACCAGCGCATCACCGATCAGTACCCGGGTCATTCCGGGGTTTTTCTTGGCAAAGCCAAGCAGCATTGTCAGTACGGCGTCGAGCTGCTTGATGCCGCTTTTCTCTTCTGCGGTAATCTTGTTGACAAGGCCGAACAGGGTGTGTTCGATAAATTCGATCAGCCCCTCGAACATCTGCGCCTTGCTGGCAAAATGCCGGTAAAGCGCCGCCTCGGAGACGTCCAGTCGCTTGGCCAGTGCAGCAGTGGTAATCCTCTCCGCCTTGGGATCCTCGAGCATCGCCGCGAGGGTCTGCAGGATCTGGTGCTTGCGTTCTCCCGGCTTGGTCGGCATGTTGCAGTGGAATGGCTTGGGACGAGTAAGGGACAGGTTACCCGAACGACCGCGAATTTAACACGGGCGGGGTATTGCCGTAGATCACAACAGGTGGAGCAACCGCGGAAGGCGCACGATATGACGGACGTTCGCATCCACCCAGGTGGGCGCGCGGCTCGACTGATCCACCCAGACGGTCTTCATGCCCAGTCGTTTTGCGGTGCGCAGGTTCTCCAGGCTGTCCTCGACCATGATGCAGCGTGATGCCAGCAGCCCATGCGTACGCAGCAATCTGCGGAATCCATGTGCGTCAGGCTTGGGGCGAAAGCGGGTGCGCTCGATCGAGAATACGTCGTCGAACAGGTCTTCCACGCCTAGCGCCGCCAGTATCGCCCGCGAATAATGCGCCGGGGCGTTGGAGAAAACGATTTTGCGCCCCGGCAGACGCCGCAGCGCCGATCGCAGTTCGCGGCGACCCATGACAAGGTTCTCGATCCCGGGGAAGCGATGGGTTTCGCGCAGGAAATGATGCGGGTCGATATCGTGGTGGCGAATCAACCCCACCAAGGTTGCGCCGTAGCGGCGCCAGTAGAGCTGTCGCAATGCGTTCGCAGCATCCGCGCCAAGATCCAGGTGCTCGGCGAGATAGGCGGTCATCGCCCTGTCAATCTGTGGAAAGATATGTGGACGGGCGTCGTGCAGCGTGTTGTCCAGATCGAAGATCCACGTTCTGGCGCTTAGACGGTATGGCACTGCGACTACCGGTTGCGGATCAGCGTGCCCACGCCCTGATCGGTGAGCACCTCCAGCAGCAGCGCGTGTTCGACGCGCCCGTCGATGACGTGCACGCTCTTCACTCCGCTCCTCGCGGCGTCGAGCGCCGAACCGATCTTCGGCAGCATGCCGCCATGAATCGTGCCGTCGGCGATCAGTCCGTCCACCTGTTTGGGCGTGAGTCCGGTCAACAGCTTGCCATCCTTGTCGAGCACGCCCGGTGTATTCGTGAGCACGATAAGCTTTTCCGCGCGCAATACCTCGGCCAGCTTGCCGGCAACGAGGTCGGCATTGATATTGTAGGACTCACCGTCCTCGCCCACGCCGATCGGCGCCACCACCGGAATGAATTCGCGGCTCTCGAGCAGCGATATCACCTCCGGATCGATGCTCTGGATCTCGCCCACCTGGCCGATGTCGAGCATTTCGGCGGCGTTGTCCTTGTTCTGCACGAGCATCTTCCTGGCACGGATGAAGGACCCGTCCTTGCCCGTCAAGCCGATGGCACGCCCGCCGTGCTGGTTGATCAGGTTGACGATGTCCTTGTTCACCAGACCACCGAGCACCATCTCGACCACGTCCATAGTCTCGCGGTCGGTGACCCGCATGCCCTGGATGAATTCGCCTTTCTTGCCGACGCGCTTCAGAACGTCGTCGATCTGCGGCCCGCCGCCATGCACCACGACCGGGTCCATGCCGACCAGTTTCAGCAACACCACATCGCGTGCGAACGAATGCTTCAGTTTTTCGTCCGTCATCGCGTTGCCGCCGTACTTGATGACGATGGTCTTGCCATGGAAGCGGCGGATGTAGGGGAGCGCCTCGGCGAGAATCTGCGCCTTGTGCGTGGCGTCTGTGGGTGAAATGGGCATGGTGCGCTCGCTTGATCGTGGAGCGCGAATTCTACCGCGGCCTACCCGTCCCAGAGAAAAAACAAAGGCGGCCGCAGCCGCCTTTGCCTCGGAAAGGAAATCGATTATTGAATGGGGAGTTTCTTTGCAGTAACTGCCGCCTTCTTCGGCAGCCGTAGCTCCAGCACGCCCTCGTTGTACTTCGCCTCCGCCGAGGCTTCGTCCACGTCTTGCGCCAGGCTGAAGGCACGATACACTTTGCCGTAATAACGCTCCGTACGCAGGATTTTTTCGCCTTCCTTGTCCTCGCGCTCGCGCTTGACCTCGGCGGTGATCGCCACCTGATTGCCATTGATGGTAACGCTAATGTCGTTCTTCTTCACGCCCGGGATTTCGGCTTGGACGACGTAGGCTCCGTCGTCTTCCTTGACATCCATCCGGACCTGCACTTGAGGCTGATTTTCAAAGGCCATCGGGCGCACGAAAAAGCCCTTGAACAAATCGTCGAAGGTCTCGTCAAGCGGGTAGCTGTAGCGGGCCAAACTTGCCATGTCTGTCTCCTTTTGCGATGAGGGATTGTGTCGGGTGCCGGGTGTCCGGCGCCCATGCTCGCTATATGTGCGCAGGCATTGCCTTTTCAAGGCCTTGCTCCGGAACAGCGAAAATCCTGCCCGCTTGAACGCGTTAAGTTGATTGAGGGACGCCTCAAGGGTCTGTATTTTTTGATGTTTTGTGGATTGCTTCCACGGCGTACTGCGATATGGCGGATCCCCCGCATCGAGACGACCCGATGATTCCCCAAGTCGCCCGTCTTCCGGTTTGTCAGGATTGAGCCCCGCCTTTGCATTCACGCGCCGCGCTCGGCTCGCTAACCAAGCCTCACGCAGATACATCCAGTCGCGCCCGCGCAACGTAAGTTGAGGTGCAGAAAGTGCGGGGTCCGGTCCGCATATCCCAAGCGCGGCCTGATAGCGATGATAGGGTCGCGCAGCCGGGCACTTCGACAACCAGCCAGGGGGAATCAAATGGTAGACAGCAAAAAGAGGCTCGCCGGAATTGCGATTGCGGCGACCGCAGCAGCTTTATTCATGACAGGATGTGCAAACATGGGCAGCGGCGGTGGATCGTCCGCCAAAGTGCATTGTGACGCCGGCAATGCCTGCAAAGGCATGAGCGAATGCAAGACGGCTAACAGCGCCTGCAAGGGACAGAACGCCTGCAAGGGCCAAGGCTTCGTGATGCTTACGCCGGCGGAATGCAAAACGGCGGGCGGACGGGCGTAAACTTGGCCGATCCTGGCAACACGGGGCATCCATCGGTGCGGATGCCCCGTCTTTTACTCGACATGCGACGCCGATGACTGCACAACCTGCACTGGGCTTCGGACTGGGCCTGCGCACCGATCACTACGAGGAGATTCTCGCGTCCCGCCCCAACGTGGACTGGTTCGAGGCGCTCACGGAAAATTACCTGGTCCCGGGCGGGAAGCCGCTGCATTACCTCGACCGCATCCGCGCAGAATTCCCCATGGTTCTGCACGGGGTATCGCTGTCGATCGGCAGCCACGATGCGCTCGACCGGGATTATCTAAAGGCACTCAAGCAACTCGCGCAGCGAGTGGAGCCAGCGTGGATCTCCGATCATCTGTGCTGGACCGGCGTTGCCGGCAGAAATCTGCACGATCTGTTTCCACTGCCCTATACCGAGGAAGCGGCCGAGCATGTCGCCGCGAGGGTGCGTGAGGTGCAGGATTTCCTTGGACGGCAGATACTCCTGGAAAACGTTTCCACCTACGTGACCTTCCGCCAGTCGGAGATGAGCGAGTGGGCGTTTCTGTCCGAGATCTGTGCGCGCGCCGACTGTCTGATCCTGCTCGATATCAATAACATTTACGTCAGCGCCTACAACCACGGCTTCGATGTGAGTGATTTTCTTAACGGCGTACCAGTCTCGCGGGTGCGGCAGTTCCATCTTGCCGGCCACAGCAATTGCGGTACCCACATCATCGATACCCACGACGCGCAGATCATCGACCCGGTGTGGGAACTTTACCAGGCGGCGCTGCGCCGTTTCGGGCAGGTCGCGACCATGATAGAGTGGGATGACCAGATTCCACCGCTGGCGGAGCTCGTGACGGAACTCGATCATGCGCGCCGGATTGCGTCGCAAACTCTTGCGGCCAGGGTCGCGGCATGAGTGCGCTCACCGGTACGCAGTCGCGTTTCCAGGATTACGTGCTCGCGGGCGGCGGCGGGATCATTGCCGAGATCGCCGGTACCGACGACGCGTTCCGCCGCGCACGGCTCGACATTTATTACAACGCCTACCGGTTGCGCCTCGCCGAAGCGCTAGCCACCGATTACGAAGTACTCAAGACATATCTCGGCGACGAGATTTTCGACGCGATCGTCCGCGATTACATCGACGCGCATCCGTCGGTTTTCCGCAACGTGCGCTGGTTCGGCGGACATCTTGCCGATTTCCTGCGCGACCAGCCGCGTTATTCCGCGCAACCGGTACTGGCCGACCTGGCGCGGTTCGAGTGGGCGCTGGGACTGGCTTTCGACGCAGACGACGCGGCCGCGCTGCGCTTCGAGGACGTCGCCGCAGTACCGCCCGAAGCCTGGGCCGGCCTGCGCCTGGCGCCGCATCCGGCGCTGCGTGTCATCGAATTGCGGACCAACGCCGTCGCGATCTGGAACGAACTCAAGAATTCGGATCACGGCATCGCACCAGAGAACCTGGCGGAACCGTTGCGTTGGGCAATCTGGCGCAAGCATTTGTCACCGTACTTCCGCTCGCTCGTTGCCGACGAGGCGTGGGCGCTGGATGCCATGCGGAACCAGCTCAGTTTCGGCGAGATTTGTGCCGGGCTGTGTCAATGGCTGCCCGAAGAACAGGCGGCGCCGCGCGCCGCCGCGCTGCTGCGCGGCTGGGTTGACGAAGGCTGGATCGCATCCCTGAATACGGCGTAGTGTCCCCGCCATTCGGGTGTCGCAACCTGCACTACAATTGAAATCGCGACCCCGTTTCATGCGGCTGGGAGGTCATGTGGCCATGTTCAGACAATTCGTCCTTTTTACTGCGTTTCTTGCGGCCTTGTATTGCCGATCGGTCTTTGGCATGACCTCGAGTATGGTCGCGTCCTGCCCGGCTGGAATGGACCAGAAGGTGGAAACGCTCACCGGGATGTTCAACGTGCACGTGATCTGCGACCACGTGCTGTTCGAAATCCCGAGGCCGATGCTGAACCGGGACATGCTGGTGAACACCGAGTTTGCCGCGCTTTCGACGGGGAGCGATTTCGTCGCCCCCGGTTCGGTCGTGGACAACCGGGTCGTGCGCTGGATCCGACGCGGCAACAAGATCCATCTTGAGGACGTGCGCTACGAAATCTGGGCACCGAACATGCCCAACCTGCAGCGCGGCGTGGAATCGGCATCGCTGCGCACCGTGATCCGGGCGTTCGACATCATCACCGAGGGCCCGGACGGTGCGCCGGTCATCGACATTACAGGATTGTTCGTCACCGAGGTTCCGGAAGGATTTGCGCTGGAATTCATGCAGCACTTCAGCATGGATCACGTGGACCCGAAGCGCTCCTTCATCGAAACCGTCAAGGCGTTCCCGCAAAACGTCGAAATCCGTTTTTATCAGACCTGGGTCCCCGATCGCAGCCGCTTGCGCAGGTCGGTGGAATACGGCGGGGAGCGGATCGCCCCCGGTCTGGGCTTCATCTTCCATACCAGCCTTTTGCTGCTCCCAGAGGTGCCGATGCGGGGACGGTACTTCGACGATCGGATCGGCTACTTTGCCACGCCGTTCGACGACTACGGCACC
>Ga0187893_10005987_pt1 | contig 21198 bp, 19 predicted proteins | sample MA1701074metaG_FD_139574 | JGI IMG/M metagenome (GOLD analysis project Ga0187893, IMG submission 139574) | White microbial mat communities from a basaltic lava cave in the Kipuka Kanohina Cave System on the Island of Hawaii, USA - MA170107-4 metaG ...
AAGCTTTCATCCCGCTATGGAGCTCGCTGAAGGACGTTCCCAGAAACGCGTTCTCGACCCCGGTCGTGAGCCGGTTCCCCAGGTATCGATAGAGGGGCATCCCTCCGCCGAGCGGGTCGCCCGCGTCCTTGAAGCGCGAGCCGAAAGTGAAGTCGCAGCGGCCCGCCTGGATGGGCTCGACCAGCGCCGGGACCCGGTGGGGCGCGTACTGGTAGTCGGGGTGGAGGAGGACGACGATGTCCGCGCCCTCTTCGAGCGCCCAGTCGTAACACGTCTTCTGGTTCCCCCCGTAACCGCGATTGACGTCGTGCCGGCGCACGGGAATGCCGAGAGAGCGGGCCACTTCGACCGTATGGTCGGGGCTGCAGTCGTCGACGACGAGGACCTGGTCGTACGACCCTGCCGGGATCTCCCGATAGGTCTTCTCGAGGGTGCGGGCCGCCTTGTAGGCGGGCATGGTGATGATGGTGCGCAAGGCCCGTATGTTACGGCACCGCCCCGCCGTCGTTCAAACCGGACGAACGCGGTAGAATCAGCCTTACCCCATGACCTGGCGCGTTCCCCTCGTGGACCTCGACTCCCTCCACCGGCCCATCCGCGACGAGATCCTCGAAGCCATTGCCCGCTGCCTCGACCGCCAGAGCTTCATCCTGGGGGAGGAGGTGGCGAACTTCGAAGAGGCCGCCGCCGCCTACTGCGAGGTCCCCTTCGCGCTCGGCATGTCCTCGGGGACCGACGCTCTTCTCGCGAGCCTGATGGCGTACGGGGTCGGACGCGGAGACGAGGTGGTAACGAGCGCCTTTTCCTTCTTCGCGACCGCGGGTGTCATCTCGCGCCTCGGGGCGACTCCGGTGTTCGCCGACATCGAGGAGGAGAGCTTCAACATCGACCCGGCGCGGATCGAGGAGAGGCTCACGGCGCGATCGCGGGTCCTCCTGCCCGTGCACCTCTACGGCCAGTGCGCGGAGATGGGCCCGATCCTGGCGCTCGCCGGGGAGCGGGGCCTCGCCGTCCTCGAGGACGCCGCGCAGGCCATCGGCGCCCGCGACCCGGAGGGAAGGCGCGCCGGCAGCATGGGAAGCATCGGGGCCTTCTCCTTCTATCCCAGCAAGAACCTCGGGGCCCTTGGAGACGCGGGGATGGTCGTGACCCGCGAGGAGGGGCTCTTCGAGACTCTGAAGCGTCTCCGGACGCACGGGGCATCGCGCGATTACCTGCACCAGACGGTAGGAGGCAACTTCCGGATGGACGCCATCCAGGGAGCCGCGCTCGCGGTGAAGATGAGGTACCTCGACGAGTGGACCCGCGCGCGGCGCGAGCGGGCGCGCTCGTACGACGCTCTCTTCGCGGAGAGCGGTCTTTCGGACGAGGTGAGGGCTCCGAAGGCGCCCAACGATCACGTCTATCACCAGTACGTCATCCGCGCCCGAAGGCGCGACGCACTCCGCGCTCACCTCACGGAACAGGGAATCGGGACGTCGATCTACTACCCCGTGCCGCTCCACCTCCAGCCGTGCTTCCGGGATCTCGGCTACGTCCGTGGAGACTTTCCCGTGGCCGAGACGGCGGCCGAGGAGACCCTCGCTCTTCCCATGTTTCCCGCTCTCAGGGAAGAGCAGCAGTCGCTCGTCGTCTCCACCATCGCCGCGTTCTACCGCGGCTGAAGCCTCCAGATGCGGACCACGGGTCCGCCCCTCTCGACAGCGGCGAGTCCGGCATAGGTCGACGGTCCACAGTCGAGGGTGCAACCGGTCTCGCCCGAAACGCCGGGAATTCGACGGAGCTCGATCCAGTCCACCGCCACCACGGCGTTTTTTCCGTGAAAGTCGGGATTCGCCAGCCGCGGTGTCGTCGAATAGGAGAGGAGGAAGCCGTTGAAGCCTGCCTGGAGCGAGCCTGCCGGAACCGAGAAGACGTACTCCTTCCATCCGGGCGAGAGCTCCGCTGCCCCGGATGGGTTTCCGTTCACCCTGAGCTTGATGGTCACCGGCTCTTCGGTGAACTCCGGTCGGAGGCGGACGACAACGTGAGAGTCGAGGGGTGATCGGATCGGGACCCGAAGAAACGAGCGGCGGCCCCTCGACCGCCGAAAGGCGGTCTGCGACTCCCGCTCCGGTGGGAACCATCCTTCCCCTACCCAGCTGGACACCTCCGGCGATTCCGCCCCGAGATCGATCCGGTAGCCGCGCGAGCGCGGACCGTCATCGAGCCAGATCCCCTTGAGATTGTCATAGAGCAGAACCCAGAGCCCGCTCGGAATCTTTCCGTCCCAGCGAAGAAGAGTTCGATAGGCGACGTCGACTTGCGCCGCGGTGAGCTCCTCCAGATTGACCGGCGAGTCCTTTCTCGCCACCAGCTCGCTGTTGTAGATGTACGCGAAGTGGCGGTTCCAGATGGTGAGAGCGGCGACCAGGGCGCCTACCAGAAAAAGGGGATGGCGTCTCAAGAAGTCCACCGTCTCACCCACACCAAGCGCGAAAAGCGCAGTCATTCCCAGGAGCCGCCGCTGGCCGAAGGAATCGGATCCCCACCAATCTTCGAAGAGACTGTTGACATAGACGGCCAGCGCGAAGCCGGCGATCAACAACCCCGCCAGTCGGAGATCCCGGCGAGACCAGAGCACCCAGCCGATCGGCGCCGCCAGATAGAGAGGCGTCCAGGTGAAGAGGCCGTGCCGCGGTGAGAAAAGCACTTCGACGATGTGGGGCTCGGTACCAGACACCAGGTTCATCTCCACGATGCTTCTCGCAAATCCCGTCCCGAGGTGCGCGTACCAGGCGACGATCTGCGAAAGGCCGAAGAGAGCGATGGGGGCCGCGTAAAGCGCGAGTCGCGGAATCCAGCTCTTGCGCGATACCGCGAGATCGACCAGCGGCAGCGCCAGCAGAACGCTGTCCTGGGCGCGCACCACACTCATGAACCCTCCGGCGACGCCCATCAGCATCCACCAACCGGGATCCAGGCTCGAGCGCGCTCGAAGCCAGGCCAGGACGAACACGGTGGTGACGAAAACCGACACCCCATGGGACATGAAAGGATTCGCCACCAGATAGAACTCAAGCGGGGTCGCGAGCCAGATGCCCAGGACCGTCAGGAACGCCACAGCCGGTCGGTAATAGCGACGAAGTGCCCCTTCAATGAGGAAGAGCGCCGCGAGCCCGTAGAGAAAGGTCGCCGAGGTCACCGCCGACTGGTAGACGGCGGAAAATCCGTCGGCGGCCACCGAAGCGCCCATTGCTCCGGCCAGGACGGCTCCGAGGTGGGCGAGCACGAGGAACGGAAGCCAGAACAATCCCACTCCGATCTGAACCCGACTGGTCGGGTCGCCGGTCTCAGAGCGAACCGCTCGATAGTTCAATCCCTCGAAGTCGTTGGCAAGATCGAGATCGGCATCGAGGAGGAGCGAGCGCGCCAGCGCATAGTATTCGGGACCGTCCCCTCCCAGCGCGGGATAGACGTTGGGGAAATGCCAGAGCGCGAAGAAAACGATCGCGCAGCGCCATCCGTCGAGCCACGAGTCACCCCTTCGGAGGAGCGTGGCAGCGAGGGCGCCGGCCGCGGTCGCGACCAGAGCTCCGGTCAGCAAGAAAGACGGAGCTCCCGCCGCCACTGCCGATTTTGAGAGTACCGAGACGGAGCAAAGAGCGAGGAAGATTGTCCAGGCGGCCCGGCTGGTTGGTTTCAAGGGAGACGTCCCGCGGCACTCGATGCGTTCCGCTTCTCGACGAGCAATCGAAGTCCGTGGACGTTCTTACGCCGATTCAAGAGATTCCTCGCGGGGTGCGCTCGGCGAGCAAAGGATAATCCACCGCTCCAGGGCCTGCAACACGAGCGATTCATTCCCGCCGAGGACGAGACTCGCAGCAGCTAGGACGCAATCGAGAAGCGAATCAAGACGATGGCCGACGCTCAGCCGCTCGACTCCTGCGGCTCGAAGACCACGCGGTCCAGGAGGAGCTCCCCTTCACCCTCGAGGAAGAGATCGAGCGTGTTGATCTTCCGCCGCCATCGGAAGGCCGGCACGAGCAGCCGATACTCCTCGAATCCGGGCACAACCGGGAACCGTCCGACTTCCGACCCGTTCACTTCAACCCGAACGTCGATCGGCCCGGGCCGTGAAGAAGCACGGAAGACCAGCCTGAAGGGCTCTGGCGTGTCGAGAGGAGCGAGCAGGCGCGCGAAGGATCCGCGCGAGCGTCGAAGCCAAACCCCTTCTCTTCTCTCCGGGGCCCGCCACCCTCGGCCGAGGAGACCACCGTCATTCTCGCCGAGCTCGATGACCCCGCCGAGATTGTTCTGCCGATAGAAGAGATAACGTCCCACCGCCAGGTCATAAGTCTCGAAGGGAACGTCGTATCGAGCCGCGAATATCCAGTTGGCCGGCCAGGCGAGAGGAGCGCCCACCGTCTGGTAAAGGATCTGGAAGTTGTTGGCCGTCAAACGGGTGAAAGAAACGGTGTCATCCCGGGGGACGAGGAAGCGGCGGAACTGTTCCATGAGGAGAAAGTTCCAGAGAACGAAGGCGGCCAGTCCGGTGCCGGCGGTGACGCCCGGATGTTTCGAGATCCAGTTTTTCAGGATCTCGAACGACGCCGCCAGGCCGAAAGCAAAGAGCGGCAAAGACGAATCGAAGCGGCGGTTGGAAAAGGACCCGCCGGCCCACCAGTCGCCGGAACAGATATTGATGTAGGTCATCACCGCGAGGCACAGCATCAGGAGCCCGACCAATCGGGCGTTCTTCCGTAGGGCTGGAACGAGACCGAGATAGCCGAGCCAGAGCACCGGCGTCCACGAGAGCAATCCGTGCCGGGACGAAAAGAAAGCGTCGGGAAAGAAGGGGGAATCGAGTCGCAAGAAGTCGGCTCCCTGGGGTGGATGGCGAAGCAGATACTCCCCGTAGATGGCCTTCCAGGCGAGCATCTGCGGCAGCGCTCCGAGGAGGACGCCGAGCCCGAGCGGCGCGGCCAACCAGAGGGCACGCGCTCCTTGCTCCCTCCATCGAGCGAGCAGATCGATCCCCGGAAGCAGCAGAAAGACCGCGTTCTGCCAGCGGATGCATATCGCGAGGCCGAAGAGGAGGCCCAACAAGAAAGCACCCCGCCCCCCGCGGGAAAGATGGCTCTTTTCCCAGTACCAAAGCGAGAGGGTCGCGCCGAAGGTCGAGGCAGCGTGGCTCATGGTCGGCTGCTGCACCATGTACCAGTGGAGGTCGGTGGCGAGCCACATCAGGATCGCTCCGGCGAAGGCGGCCGCCGGTTCGAAGTATTTCCCCAAGAGCGAATACACTAGCCAGACCGCGACGAAACCGAGAAGGCAGCTTCCGAGCGCGACGGCGTTCCGGTGAGTGGGACCGAATCCGGACAGATTCGCCTCGCCCGTGAAAAGAAGCTGGAGGCGCGCGAAGATCTCTCCCAACGCGAAGAAAGGCGACCACACCACCGCCGGTCCGATGGAGAAGATATTGCGGCGGTGACCGGTGGAAGTGGGAACATTCAAGTCGGGGCGCTCCTCCAGCTGGTAGTGCTGGTACTCGTTCGCGAAATGAAGATCCCCATCCTTCCACATCGAGCGCAGGTACGCGTAGTAGAAGGGGCCGTCCCCGTTGACGCGCCCCCCGGCGAAATGAAATTGGTAAAGCGTCGGAAGAAAGAAGACGAGAAGAGCGACCCGATAGGGATCGCGGATCACTCGCAATCGGTGGAGGACGACCAGAACGGCTCCCAACCCGACGGAGCGAAGCGCGAAACCGGTCGCGCTGGCTTCCTCGCTCAAGAAGCGGTCGCCGGTCACGACCAGGGTCAGAAGATCGAAGGCCATCAAAACTGCGAGGGCGCTGAGAACTACTTTCCAGGTGCGGGCGTGAGGTTTGTCTTTCATGATGAATCCCACCTTCGAGAGCGCATCGATTCCGTGCCGGAGCCTAGCATGAGTCGCCAATCGGGGGGAACCTCCGAAAGCCGAGCTCCTCGCGGGAAAAGAGATTGCTCGCGAGAGGAGATCAAGCTCTTCTCATTGAGCTATACGGGGGGTTGAAGTATACTCGCGCCGAACCCAGCGTGCGATTTCGATCTGGAACCCGGCTGCGCGTCGTCCTTGCCGGTTCGATCGCCCTCTGCGGCGTCGCAGCTCTCCTCGGAGCGCAATCGGCGGCGCTCGGCTCGCTCGAGTTTCCGAACGTCGGCGGTCCGTGGCTGCTCTTGGCGACGTCGGTGGTCTTCCTCTGCACGCCGAAATCCGAGAACGTGATCCCTCCGCTCCCGCTCGTTCTCACAGGGTTTCTGCTCGTGGCAGCGGGCTTTTCACTGTCGACCGCCTGGGCGAAGCTCCGCGCTCCCGTGTCGCCGCTCATCGCCCGCATTTCCCGCATCGGGGACGATCCGCGCCGCCTGGACGTCGTGAAGAGCTCCGATTCTCTGGGGCTGCCGGAGCGAAGGCATCTGGTGAGGCTCGCGGGGGAGAGGTACAACGTTTCGGTGGACCTGCGCGGATTCCTCTACGTGCCGCGGGACGGGACGTATCGGTTCGAGATGAGCTGCGACGACCGATGCCGACTCTTTCTCGGCGGAAAGCCGGTTCTGGAGACCGCAAGGTGGGCGTCCACCGACGTGCTTCTGGCCGCCGGCATCTCGGATTTTCGCCTCGTCTACGAACAGATCACCGGACCGGCGTTTCTCCGGCTCCGCTGGTCTCGTCCGGACTTCTTCGAGCCGTTCCCGCTCGACGCCTACCTGGGAGGCGATCGACAGAAGCTGGAGAGGGCGAGCTTTCGATACCAACCGACGGCGGTCTCGCTTCTAACGGGCCTCTCGCTTTTGTGGCTGGTTGCGTCATCCTACATACTCGTACGTGCGGGCGAGGCGAAGTTCGAGTGGCGGAGACTGCTTCGAGCGAAGGCTCTCGCCTGGTGGCGCGAGGCGCCCTCCGGCAAGCCGAGCTCTCTGGTCCGGGAGCGCTCCTGGGTGCTCTCGAGCGCTCTTTTCGCCGCCTCGTCCGCCGCAGCGAGGTGGCGGAAGGGCCCCTGGCTCGACGCGGCCCGGGAGGAATACTCCGTCAATCCCCAGCGATTGCCCTACGTTCTGGAGAGGATCGAAGCGGCTTCCCCGTTCCTTTTCTGCCTGGCCGCGCTGTGCCTCGCTGTCGCCGTCGCCTTGCGATGGACCCGCTCGCGATCTGGAACGAGACCGTCCTGGCACTTGCTCCCGCCAGCGATTGCCTTAGCGCTCGCCTGGGGCGCCTGGACCTCTCAGTACGAGTGGGTCCGATACGGCCGGCCCTGCTACGATGGGTATTGTGACTACGCCGAGCGCGTTCGCGACGTCCTTCGTTCGCCCGGCCCTCCTAGCGTGGCAGCCCTCGAGACCCACCTCCGGGCCAACTACCACGCCAACTCGCCGGTAGGGCCCCTCGTCATCGGCGCCCTCGCCCTGTGGATCCCCGACGTCGTGACCGCCTATCGATGGGTCTCCCTGGCGGCGACCCTCGCGACTCTCTGGCTGCTCGCTCGCCTCGCTTCGAAGCACCTCCAGCTGGCGGCTGGCCCGGTTCTCACCGCCGCCTTCCTAATCTCGGCGTCGGGATCCGTCGGCCGCAGCATGCTCTTCCCGCAGACGGACGCGCTCGCCATGTTCTTCTTCACGCTGTCCTTCGAGCGGCTATTGCGGTTGCGACAGCGCTTCACCGCCGTACGGTATGTCACCTCGATCGTGGCGATCGCGCTCGCCTTGTTCTCCAAGCTTTCGGCGGTTCCCATCCTGGGAATCGCTGCCGCAGCCGTCGTCTGGCCCGGTGCAAGAGAGGATCTCCTTCGTCTGCACGGCATCGCTCGGGGGCTGGCCAGGTCGGCTGCCGTTGTGCTTCCCCCTCTCGCGCTCGTCGCGATCTTTACCTACTCCTTCCAGACGACGGAGAATTACCGGACCGAATTCCACCGGATCTCGACCCTCGACTCCCGGGCCAGCTTCCACCTGGTGGCGGCGGCCGTCACTCTCCTGCCTCTGCTTCTATCGGCGTTTCTCACCCTGCGGCGCAAATGGACCGATCTCGAAACCCTCTTCGCCGCCTCCGTCGGGATCTACCTCGCCGGCCTTTGGGCGAGCGGGGCCTCGGGTTGGGAGCGTTTTTATCTCAACGCCATGCCCATGGCGCTCCCGCTGGCGGTCTCGAGGCTCTCCCGGATTCCCGGGATTCGGCCGGCACAGGTGGCGATCCTCCTCGCCGCCTACGGCATCGCGCACGGCATGCGGATTCTTTTCCACCTCTACAACGGCGCTTGAGCGCCGGCTACTCACCTGCGCAGAGCTTGTTCAGGAGCCGCTGCTGCCTCAAGACCAGGCGGCTCACCCGAAACCGTTCGCGAGTTGCCAGCGGATTCTGGCGCCGAGCTTTGTCGAGCTCGCCCCGCGTGTTATTCTCGTCCTGCGCTAATGCTCTGCTCCCACGACTTTCGCCGGGCGCTTCCGGCTGCCATCCTTTTTCTTGGCACCTGCCAGACGCTGACGGTGAAGGCTCCTCCCCCTCGGCCCAACGTCGTTTTGATCTCCGTCGACTCCCTGCGCGCCGATCATCTGGGTTGTTACGGTTACCCTCGGCTGACATCGCCCAACCTCGACCGAATCGCTCGAGAGGGTGCGCTGTTCGAGAACGCGATCGCAGAAAGCTCGTGGACCCTTCCTACCCACGTCTCGATGCTCACCGGTCTATCGAGCTCGGTGCACGGAGTCGAGCTCGACTTCAGGCGACTCGCGGAGGAGGTCCCCACCCTCGCGTCGCGTCTCCGAGAGGCGGGTTATCAAACCAAAGGCATCTATAGCGGACCTTACCTTCACCCCCTCTTCGGCTTCGGCCGGGGATTCGACGAGTACGAAGGCGTGTACGGTGACGCCGACGGCCTCGGCGCCGAAATTGCCGCGGCGGCCGGCGCCGACGACCGACGCCGAGCCAATCGCTTGTCGCATCGGACGGTCACCAGCCCCGCGGTCACCGAGCGGGCCATCGAGTATCTCCGGCGCGGCCGGGACAAGCCTTTTTTTCTCTTCCTCCACTACTTCGATGTTCACTACGACTACAGACCGCCGGAATCCGCTTGGCGTAGATTCGATCCGGACTACGACGGCAAGTTGTCCAGCGACAACTTCCTCAGGAATTCGCGCATCCATCCCAAGATGGACCCGAGGGAGCTCGAGCATCTCATCGCGCTCTATGACGGCGAGATCTTCTTCACCGACGAGCATATCGGCTACCTTCTGGATGCTCTGGATGAAGCCGGCCTGGCCGGAGAGACGCTCGTGGTCGCGACCGCCGACCATGGCGAGGAGTTTTTCGAGCACGGCCGCAAGGGGCACCGTCACACGCTCCACGACGAAGTCCTCAAGGTGCCGCTGCTCGCGCGTTTTCCCAATCGCATCCCGGCCGGGATTCGGGTGGGGGAGCTGGTGCGTCACGTCGACCTCACCCCGACGATTCTCTCGCTCGTCGGAATCGAGATCGAGGCTCCGGCCTCGGGAACCGCCATCTCGGAATTGACAGGCCGCGCGCGCCCGCGGGCGGCGGCTCTGGCGGTGTCCCGCCTCGCTTACGCCGGGGGGCGCCTCTTGATCTCCGCGAGGACGAAAGAGCACAAGTATCTGATCAACCTCCTCACGGATCGCCGGCGCGAATTCTTGTACGACTTGACACGGGATCCCCGGGAGCAGGATCCGATCGAGCTCCAGGCGAGTCCGGGGCCGGATGGTGACGGCGCTCTCGCGCGTCTTCGCCAGACTCTCGCCGCCGTCGAAGTGCGGGAGCGGGCGCTGCGCGAGCGCTTTGGAGACTGGGCGGGCGAGAACGTCGAGGTGCCGGACGAGGTTCGAGAACAGCTCCGCTCTCTCGGATACGTTCAGTAGCGACAGCTGATGGCGATAACCCGGAGCCGGCGCTTGCTGGGGTTCGGAAACCCGGGCAGCGGGAAGACTCACCTTCTCTGCGCCCTCGGGCAGGAGCTGATAGCAAGGAGGCGAGGACGAGGGCGAGGCCGAGAGCGTAGAGGGGTCTCGACTCGACTCCGGCTCACGGACGAGATTCGGTCCTCTTACGGGCCTCGAGGGTCGCGAGAAATCGGAGGCCGGAAAAAGGCACCAGCGCGTCCACCACCGAGACCAGCCAGCCGAGCTTCTGCGGGTAGTGGTTGACCGCGCGAAACGCGAGAGGGACGGTCGCGAAGATCCCGGAGCGCCGCGTGAGCTCGAACCCGCTCGCCTTCAGGAGATCGAGATACTCCCCGAGGGGCCGGTCGCCGGGATGGCGGTCGACGGCCGAGGTCCGGGTGAGCTTCCCCGAGAAGAGGAAGCGGATGCGGGAGTGGAAGTGCGCGAGGTTGGGCACGCTCATCAGGAGCGTTCCCCCCGGCTTCAGGATTCTCGCGATCCCGGAGAGGGCTTTCGGCTGATCCAGGATCTCGATGTGCTCGAGAACGTCGAGGCAGAGCGCGGCGTCGAAGGAAGCGGAGTCGAAAGGAAGGGAAAGAAGAGAAGCCCGCTTCACGTGCGGCGACTCGTACGCCCAGTCCACTCCAAGAACGTTCCACCCCCGCTCGCGGTAGCGCTCGACGAGAGCCCCCTCGCCCGCTCCGACGTCGAGGATCGCAGCCGTCTTGGGAATCTTCTCGATCGCCCCGTCGACCCACCGGAGCTTGCGGACGTAGATCGGCGCGTAGCTCCAGTGCGGGTCGAGATGGCGGTGGTACTCGCCGCGCTCGGCGTACTCGCCGGCGGTGGTCACCGGCTCAGACAATCCGCTCCGCACCGCTGTAGACGTTCATCGAGCTTCCTCGCAGAAAGCCGACGAGGGCCATGCGGGAGCTTTCCGCGAGCTCGACGGCGAGGCTCGAGGCCGCGGAGACGGCGGCGACGAAGGGAATTCTCGCCATGAGCGCCTTCTGGACGATCTCGAAGCTCGCCCGCCCGCTCACCACGAGGATCCTCGCGGAAAGGGGAAGCTCTTCCGCGAGAAGCGCCGCCCCCACCACCTTGTCCACCGCGTTGTGGCGGCCGATGTCCTCCCGGAGGAGAAGGAGGTTTCCATCGGCGTCGAAGAGCCCGGCGGCGTGGAGGCCTCCCGTCTCGTCGAAACCCGCCTGCTCCGCGCGCATCTTCTCGGCAAGGCCGTAGAGGACCGCGGTCGCGATCTTGAAGTCGTCACCGCGAATGGGCGGAGCCTGAAGCCGGACGGACTCGATGGTGAGCTTTCCGCAGAGGCCGCAGCTCGACGCGGACACGAAGTTCCGCTGCCAGCCCAGTTTGGCGAGGGCCGACCCGTCGGTCGAGACCACCTCCACCACGTTTCCATGATCGGTCTTCTTCGACTCCCGGCGGCGGCCGACGGAGGTGAGCTCGGCCTTTCCCGTGAGCAGCGCCTCGGTGAAGAGGAACCCGCAGGCAAGCTCCTCGTCGTTTCCCGGGCTCCGCATCACCACGGCGACGCTCTTCCCGTTGAGCCGGATCTCCAGAGGCTCCTCGACGGCGATCTGATCCCGAAGGCTCTCCCTGCGCGACCCGGTGATGCGATCGACGGACGTGAAAGCGGAGCGCTCCTTGCGCGTCGAGACAGAGATGGACGTACCCTCCTGGGCTCCAGATCTTAGCAGGTCAGGGATCCGTGCGCTCGCGCCTCTCGGCGAGCTCGCGCGCCGAGCCCGGAGGGAACCAGAGCCCGACGAGGAAGGCGACGAAGGCGATCGCGATCCCGGTGACGAACGCGGAGTGGAGGCCGCCGCCGAGGGCGTTCCGCAGCCATTCGACGGCCTCGGGGGGGATGCTCGCCCGGGCGGACTCCTGCACGATCGCATCGGGCCGGGAAGCGAGCGCGACGAGGGCGGGATCCGCGGTGGAACGGCTCAGAGCCGTGACGTGATGCGTCAGGACCGCGCCCATCAGAGCGACGCCGACGGTGCCACCGATGGTGCGGAAGAAGATCGAAGCGGAGGTCGCGGTGGCGATGAACTTCTTGGGGACGGAGTTCTGGACGGCGAGGAGCATGGTGACCATGGTGAAGCCGAGTCCCACGCCCACGACACCCATCGCGAGCCAGACCGCTCCGTAGCTCGAGCGGACGTCGAGAAACGCGAGCCCACCGAATCCGACGGTGAAGATGATGCTCCCCAGAATCGCGAGGGGACGGTATCCGACGCGCAAAATGAGCCAGCCGCTCACGACGGAGAGCGCGACCCACGTCAGCATGAGCGGCGTCAAGGCCGAACCCGCGCGGGTGGCGGATCCGAAGAGAACTCCCTGGACGAAGAGGGGTACGAAGGAGATCGCTCCGAAGAGGCCCATTCCCATGAAGAAGCCGAGAGCGCTCGATACGGTGAAGACCCGGTTCCGGAAGAGCGTCATGGGGAGCAGCGGCTCTTTCGCAGTCCGCTCGAGCCGGAGGAAGAGAAGGCCGGCGGCGACGGATCCGAGGAGGAGGAGCGCAACGGAGAGGCTGCGGACGCCATCGCCGATCTCGATGAGCGCCACGAGAAGAAGCGTGACCGAGGCGGAGAGGGAGAGCACGCCCCCGAGGTCGATCGTGTGCTCGGGCCTCTCGCGCGCGGGCTCGGTGAGGGCGCGATCGATCACGTACAGGGCGGCGAGCCCCACGGGGACGTTCACGAAGAAGACCCACCGCCACGACAGGAGGTCGGTGATGATTCCTCCGGCGAGCGGGCCGACCATGCTCGCGAACCCCCACACCGAGCTGAAGACGCCCTGGATGCGCGCGCGGTCCTCGAGAGAGTAGATGTCGCTCAAGATCGTCGAGCCAACGGGGAACACCCCGCCCGCGCCGAGGCCTTGCACGGCGCGCGCGAAGATAAGAAATGTCATCGAGCGCGAGAAGCCGCAGAGCGCCGAGCCGACGAGGAAAAGACCGATGCTCCCCATGTAATGGCGCTTCCGGCCGTGGATGTCGGAGAGGCGCCCCCAGAGAGGCACGCTCACCGTCGAGGTCAGGAGATAGACGGAAAAGACCCAGCTGTAGATGTTGAGGCCCCCGAGGCTCGCGACCAGCGTGGGCATGGCGGTCGCGACCACGGTCTGCTCGATGGCGGCGAGGAAGATTCCGAGGAGGAGACCCACCGTGACCCAGATGCGGCGCCGCCGGGACAGGGGATTTCTCGCCTCGAAGGCTTCGGTGAGGGACGCCTCCGAGAGTGCAGCTTCGTTCATGAGTCCAGCGAGATGTCATCTTATCGCAACGGCCGTCGGGCTCGGGACCCGCGGGTCGAGGGGGTCCATCCCCCCTAAGGGTTTGCGCCCCTACGGGTTTGCGCCTCGATATATGGAGGCGCTATTATGCATGCATATGATGCGGACGACGGTGATGCTTCCGAGCGAATTGAAGGCCCGGGCGGAGCGCCGCGCCTACGAGATCGGGGTCTCGTTCGGCGAGCTCGTTCGGAAGACTCTGGAGAGCGCTCTCGAGAACTCGGAGAATCGCAGATCCGACGACGTTCTGTTCCGCGACGACGCGGTGTACCGGGGAAAGACGCCCGAAGACCTCGCGGAGCGACACGATGAGTACCTCTACGGGGACGAGGCGGACGGCGATTGATCTTCATCGACACGGGTGCTTTCCTCGCCCGCTATCTCCCGCGCGACGGTCACCATGCTCGTGCCACCCGCTCGTGGAAAACGCTCGCTCGTCGTGATTGGGAGTGCTACACGAGCAACTTCGTTCTCGACGAGACGTTCACGCTCCTTGCCCGGCGGAGCTCGTACTCGTTTGCCGGCGAAAGAGCGCGCTCCCTCTATTCTTCCAAGGCCCTCGAGATACTCCGTCCCACTTCTGATGACGAGCACGACGCTCTTCGGCTCTTCGAAAAATACGCGGACCAGCGAGTGAGTTTCACGGATTGCATTTCGTTCGCGCTCATGAAAAGACAGCGCGTGCGGCGCGCCTTCGCCTTCGACCGCCATTTCAAGGACGTGGGGTTCGAGCTCTGGCCGGCCTGACGCCGGCGGGCTTGACGGAAGCGACAACGCGGGGATGCCCGAGCTCGACGAGTTCAACTTCGCTCCCCGCGTGACCACCCCTACGCTGATGCTGAACGGACGCGACGACTTCCGCTTTCCCCTGGAGGTGTCGCAGAGGCCCATGTTCCAGCTCCTGGGTCCGGCGCCGGCCCACAAGCGCCACGTCCTCTTCGAGGGCGGTCACAGCCCTCCGCGGCTCCCGCTCGTGCAGCCCACTCTCGAATGGCTGGACCGCTACCTCGGACCGGTCACGACGGGCCGGTGACGTCGCTGGTTTTTCCCGATCCCGAACTTCGAGATGTCTCTGTCGTAAAATAGGAGTATGTCCGGAGCGAAGACGGCGCGACGGCTCGCGACCTGGGAAGACCTCGTCGCCACGCCGGACGACGGGGGCAAATACGAGATCCTCGCGGGAACGCTCGAGGCGCTTCCGAGCCCGCTTCCCGGCCACCGCTTTGCTCAGGGGGTTCTCGTCTCGGAACTGCACGCACCCTTTTTCGGGGGTCGCGGGGGTCCCGGCGGATGGGGGATTCTGATCGAGCCCGACGTTCTCCTCCGTGTCAACGATGTCGTATCGCCCGATCTCGTGGGGTGGCGGCGCGAACGACTGCCGTCGTTCCCAGCGACGCGGCCCATCGAGATCGTCCCTGACTGGATCGCCGAGGTTCTCTCGCCGAGCAACGAGCGCCGCGATCGCGTGCACAAGGCGGAGCTCTACCTGTCGGCGGGGGTGCCGTTCTACTGGATCGTGGATGTGGCAGCGCGAACGCTGGAGGCCTACCGGTCGCACCAGGGAGCGTGGGTTCGCCTCGGCGCCTGGACGGACGGCGACACGCCCCGCATCGCTCCATTCGAGGCCGTCGAGTTCCCCGTCGGTTCCCTGTTTCCTCCGCCGGAGGCGGATTCCTGACCGCTCCCGGCTTCTTCTCTGCTCAGCCGTTCTTCCGCGGGGGCTGGAACGGCCGCAGCTCCACCCGGCTCGCCAGAGCCCGCCGATCCTGCGCCAGGATGTCGAGCACCACCTCCGCCACGTCTCCGGCCGTGAGGCGCCACGACTCTCCCTCGGCGGAGGCCCTTCCGGAGAACTCCGTCGCGACGCTTCCGGGCATGACGTAGGCCACCTTGATGTTCTGGTAGCGGAGGTCGAGCATCATCGCCTCGCTCAGGCCCTCGAGACCGAACTTGGAGGCGTTGTAGGCGGCGCCACCGGCGAATGCGTTCTTTCCGGCAAGGGAGCTCACATTAATAATGACGCCGCCGCCTCGCTTCAGGAGGTAGGGAATCGCGGCGCGGGAACAGTAGAAGACGCCCGTGAGGTTGGTGTCGATGACCCGATCCCAATCCTCGGGGGACATCTCGGAGACGGGGGAGAAGAGCCCGATTCCCGCGTTGTTGATCAGTATGTCGAGCCCACCGGCCTCGGCCGCGGCGAAGCTCATGAGGGCTTCCACCTCGTCGTACCTGCGCACGTCGCAGGCGGAGCCGAAGACCCGGTGCCCGGAAGCGCGCATCTCGTCGACCACGTGAGCGACGTCCGGCTCCTTCGTTCCCGAAACCACCACCGTCGCCCCGGCCTTCGCCATTTCTTCCGCGATGGCGCGCCCGATGCCTCGAGTCGAGCCGGTGATGAGACCGACTTTTCCCCCAAGATCCATCGTTTTCATCATCCCACCTTGACGAGAAGTCTTGGCCAACGATAGCCTAACTCGAACCGAGGAGTTGGGATTGAACGAGAAAGCCGAAGTCACCGCCGCCGCGAAACCGCAAGCCACGGGAAAACACGTCGCCGTGAAGACCTGGTCGATCATGGCGCGTTTCCTCCACGAGGGAGCGGGCATCGTCACCCTCCACAAAGCCTGGGACTCCGAGATCCGCGAGTTCCTCCTCTTCCCCTGGTACGCCGGCCAGGATCCCGATGCCATCAAACCCGCGGTCTGGATGGCGTGGCGTCACGAGCTCAAGGCCCCCCTGGGCGGCCACACCTATATCCGCGACTGCGCCCGCGTGGTGGACGCGCTTCCCCTTCACTCCGAAGGCGCGCTCGAGCTCCTCGACTCCGAGCACGCTCTCACGCTCGCGGAAGGACGGCGCCGCTACGAGTCGGGGAAACCGGGGCTCGTCGCCCTGATTCTGCGCGTCTACCACCTGCGGCGGTCCTACAAGCACCACAACATCGCCTCTCTCGAGGTTGAAGGGGAGCTCATCCCCGTCTCCCTCGACGTCGCCTTCGGCGGGCTCACGCCTGCGATTAAAGACGACGAGTTCGAAAGGCGGCGCCTCCGGATTCTGAAGAGTCTCGGCCGCGGCTAACCCAGCTTCTCCGAAAGCCACCTCAGGAATCCCTCTCGCGTGCGCGAGCGCTCGTGGTACGCGTGGTACGACTCGTGATCCCGGCCATAGTAACCCTCGCAGGGGGAAGGACGGCATCCGCCGGGAAGGGGAACCACCGCCGAGACGAGGAAGCCCGGAATCAGAGTGCGGTTTGGATCGGCACGAATCGCCTCCTCGGGCACGATCTCCTCCGCGATGACGATGACCTTCCGCGAAGCCCGCGCCCCTTCACGGATGACGCCGAGATTCCCGAGAACGTGCGCGTTGCCTTCGCTGTCTGCCCTCTGCACGGGAAGGATGGCGACATCGGGGGCGAGAGCCTCGACGCCGACGAGCTTCTGACCGGTGAAGGGACACGAGATCTCCTTCAAGTGCGGGTTTCTCGCCAGAAGGTCGGTCCCGAGAGTCGATCGCGTCGGGAGATACGGGACTCCGCTCGCCGCGGCCTCAAGGGCGAGGGCGATCGTGAGATTGGAATGGTCGATGACCTCGAGAGCGCTCGGGACACCGTCCTCGACGGCGCGCCTGAAGTTGTAGCCGGAGCCCGCGGAGACGTTCCCGACCCAGGCGGCGACGACGGCGCGGGCGCACGCGGCGCCGATGAGGACGTCGAAGAGCATGTCCGAGATCGGCGCCACGAGGGTGAGGTCCCGGCGCTTCTGCCGAATGAGCTCGTAGCCGGCGGCGAAGGGCACGAGCGCCTCGAGCCCCGCGCCCATGAGGACGGATGAGCCGTCCGGGACATGGTTCGAAATCGCCTCGGGAAGAGAGACGAGCTTCGTCAACGTCCTCTCCAGACCGGCGTTCGTTTCTCGAGGAACGCGTTCAGTCCCTCGAGCATGTCCTCGGTCGAAGCCAGCTCCTCGCGATAGAGAGCCTCGATCTCGGGAAGCGACTCGAGAGAGCGCGCGGCCGCGATTCGAAGCGCTTTCTTCGCGAGGCGGAGCGCCGCGGGGCTCTTCGAGGAGAGCTTCGACGCGAGGTCCTCAACGGCGGATTCGAGCTCGTGCCCGGGGACGACGCGGCTTACGATCCCCGCAGCCCGCGCTTCGTCAGCCGTCAGGCGCTCTCCCAGAAGGACGATCGAAGTCGCGCTCCTCGCGCCCACGAGCGACGGATACAGCGCGGCGCCGAAGGGCGGGAAGCACCCGAGCTCGATCTCGGGCTGTCCAAAGGAGGCTCCCTCGGCGGCGATCACGAAATCGCAGCAGGAGGCGAGCTCCATTCCTCCGCCGAGCGCGACCCCTTTCACCGCCGCCACCGTCACCGCGTCGATTTCGAGGAGGCTGCGGCACAACCCATGGAACGACTCGATCATCTCGTCGAGCCGGTCGGGAAGGTGATCGCGCACCTCGACACCCGCGGAGAACGCCTTCTGCCCTTCGGATGTGAGCATGAGGACGGAGATGTCACCATGGGCGGCGACGGAGTCGAGAGCGCGCTGCAGCTCTCCGATCGCCTCGAGGTCCAGGATGTTCAGGGGAGGTTTCGCGAGGGTGAGAGTCGCCCTCGGCGGCGTCACGTCGAGCCGGGACATCATCCGCGCGCCTCCTTTCCCAGCCAGAACCGCTCCGGATCGAGAGAGCGCAGGAGAGAAAGCTCCTCCTCGGTTGGAAGCGGCGTCGGACGGCAAGAGGGGCTCACCCGCAAGGGCCACCCGGTGCGGGCGACGGCATCCTCCTCCGAGGAGGACCGCTCGAGCGGGTGAAACGAGCGAAGCTGCGCTTCTTTGGTCACCGGGTCGAAATCGAGGACCCCGCGATCCGTGATGATCGCGGTGGGGCCGCCTCCCGGAAGACCCGACCGCTCGCGCCAAACCCCTCCGTCGCCGAATCCCGGGGAGGTCACGTACGAGACCTTCTCGACGAGGCGGTGTTTCGCGTGGTTCAGGAGGACGACGAGCCTTCCGGCGCAGGACGCGATGTCGGAGGCGCCTCCGCTTCCGGGAAGGCGGACCGCTCCCACCCGCGTGCTGTTGAGGTTTCCGAACCGGTCGACCTCGGCGGCGCCCACGAATCCGAGCGCCACGCGCCCGGACTGAAGGAAGCCCATCACGTCCAGGAGCTCCGTCGCCGAAGTCGCGCCCTTCACGTTCGGAGGGTCGCTCATGGTGTAGAGGGTCTCGGATGCGGCGACAGCTCGCACGAGGCCGTTCTCGTAAAGCCCCACCGCCCGTTTCGCGTGGGTCGCCTGCGCGAGCCGGAAAGCGATGAGAGGAAGGCGCATCCCGACGAAAACCAGCTCGGAGTCGCGGATCTCCCTGGAAGCGGCGTAGACCATCATCTCGGAAGGGGTCGGCGGAGCTTCTTTCGCGCCCACTTTCATGACGGTCGGAGTTAAATGTACAATAACCAATTGGGCATTGGAGGGGAGGAAGAATAGCTTCATGGGCCGTGAAACGCTGACCGTTACCGACAACCGCACCGGAAAGACCTACGAGCTCCCGATCGAGAACGGGGCCATCCGCGCCAAGGATCTGCGCCAGATCCAGGTGGACGAGGAGGACTACGGGCTCAAGAGCTACGACCCCGCGTTCCTGAACACCGCCGCCTGCGAGAGCCGCATCACCTACATCGACGGCGAGAAGGGAATCCTCCGGTACCGGGGCTACCCCATCGAGCAGCTGGCGGAGAAGTCGAACTACCTCGAAGTCGCCTACCTCATCCTGAATGGCGAGCTTCCCGCCAAGGCCCAGTACGACGAGTGGGTGCACAAGATCACGCATCACACCATCCTTCACGAGTACGTGAAGAAGCTCCTCGACGGGTTCCGCTACGACGCCCATCCGATGGGAATGCTCATCGGCGTCGTCGGCGCTCTCTCCACGTTCTATCCCGACGCCAAGAAGGTCCTCGACCCCGCCTCCCGGAGGCTCCAGGCCTATCGGCTCATCGCGAAGATGCCGACCCTCGCCGCGTTCTCCTACCGGCACAGCGTCGGCATGCGCTACACCTATCCGGACAACGACCTCTCCTACACCGGCAACTTCCTGAACATGACGTTCGCCATGACCCACAAGTACCGGCCGCATCCGGTGCTCGAGAGGGCGCTCGAGGTCCTCTTCATCCTCCATGCGGATCACGAGCAGAACTGCTCGACGAGCGCGATGCGAGGGGTCGGAAGCTCGCAGTCCGATCCGTACTCGGCGACGGCTGCTGCTGCGGCTGCCCTCTACGGGCCGCTTCACGGCGGCGCGAACGAGGCGGTGCTCCGGATGCTGAACGAGATCGGGAGCAAGGACAAGGTCCCCGAGTACATCAAGAAGGTGAAATCGGGCGAAGTGCGGCTCATGGGCTTCGGCCACCGCGTCTACAAGAGCTACGACCCGAGGGCGAAGATCATCAAAGAGACCGCCCACGAGGTGTTCGAGGTGACGGGGAAGAACCCGCTCATCGACATCGCGGTCGAGCTCGAGCGCATCGCGCTCCAGGAAGACTACTTCGTCTCGCGCAAGCTCTACCCGAACGTCGACTTCTACTCCGGGATCATCTACGAGGCCATGGGGTTTCCGATGAGCATGTTCCCCGTGCTCTTCGCCATCCCGCGGACCTCGGGCTGGCTCGCGCAGTGGGAGGAGATGATCACGGACGACGAGCAGAAGATCGCGCGCCCGCAGCAGCTCTACCTGGGAGCGGGCACGCGCGACTTCGTCCCGATGGCGAAGCGCGGTTAGGCTACTGCTTGAGGGTGATCCAGAGGAACTCGATCGGCGAGTCGCCGGTGTTGCCGGACTCGTGGTCCTGTTCCATCGTGACCTTCTCCATCCAGCCGACGGAGCCGTCTTTCGCGACCGACGTCTGCTTCTTGTCCCCATAGCGCATCGTCCACTCGCCGCCTTTGAGGTGGACGTAGAGCTGGTTTCCCGAGTGGGTGTGGACCCCTTCCCACCGGCCCGGCTGGACGACGTACTTCTGCACCACGACCTTGTCGTTCTCGAAAACAACTTCCCCGGGGATGTTGGGGTAGTGCTGGTGGAAGCTCTGCTGGGGCGCAATCGGGCTCGATGCGAGCACGGTGAGGCCGGCGAGGACGAGGGCAATTCGGATCATGGGAAATCTCCTTTCGAGGGTTCGGTCCAGACGAGGGGAAATCGATCGCCATCGAGGGGTGCTCCGTCCGCGAGGCCAGGGTCGCGGGTCGGAATCGCGACCTCCCCCGGCCGGCGCCGGTAGCGGGCATCGTCTCCCGTCCAGCGCGTCGCGAGGGCGCGGCGTCGGTTCGCGCTCAAGTTTCCGGGCGAGCCGTGCACGATCATCGCCTGGAATACGAGAACGTCTCCGGGCTCCATCGCGAAGCGGGCGATGCGGTAGCGATCTCGGTCGGCGTCGATATCGGGAAGGGGCGGAAGGCACGTTCCTTCGTAGAGGCTTCCGTCCTTGAAGTGATAGGGGCTGTACTCGGGCCAGAGGTGGCTCCCGCAGACGTACTCGACCCCCACCTCCTCCGCGACGGGGTCGAGGGGAAGCCAGAGCGACGCGACCTGAAATCCGCTCACCGCCCAGTACGGTTGATCCTGATGCCAGGGAGTGCGCTCGCGGGTCCCCGGCTCTTTCACCAGAAGCTGATCGTAGAAGAACCTCACGCGCGTCGCGCCCATGATGCGTCCCGCGATTTCGGCGGCGGGTGAGGCGAGGGCGAAGCGGCGGAAAGACGAGAGCCTTTCGGCGAGCTCCAGGTCCCCGAAGAATCGGCCTGCCCCTCCCGGCTTCGTATACTCCTCGCCGTGAGGACCGGGAGAGGCCATCGCCTCGTCGATCGCCACCCCGAGGAACGAGAGCCAATCGCGCGGGAAGATGTTTCTCAGACAAACGACTCCATCGCGCTCATACGACTGCCGCTCTTCCGGAGTGACGGCTCTGAGGGGGTGAGAGAG
>Ga0187893_10005989_pt1 | contig 21195 bp, 11 predicted proteins | sample MA1701074metaG_FD_139574 | JGI IMG/M metagenome (GOLD analysis project Ga0187893, IMG submission 139574) | White microbial mat communities from a basaltic lava cave in the Kipuka Kanohina Cave System on the Island of Hawaii, USA - MA170107-4 metaG ...
CGCTGCTCAAGATCGCCCGCGGGCAGGTGGGTTGCATCGGCGAGCGAATCTTCGGGCTGACCCTGGTGGTGGCATGTACGTCGGCCTCCGCCCACCTGATTTGCGGGCCTGGACCGAGGACGCTGCCGGTCGGGCACGGCGGGCTCGTCGGATACGCACTGGGGCAGGTTCTCACCGACAACCTCTCGCGCTTCGGCACGATCATCGTGCTGGTTTCCAGTTGGACGGTGGGGTTGATCTTTACGACGCAGGGGTGGGTGCTGCGGATCCCGAGTTTGGTGGGGCGAGTCGCCCAGGCGTCGTCGGCGACGGCGTCGATGGCTCGCGGATTGGCCACGGCGGCAACGCAGAGCGTCGTGCCGACCGTCCAGCCCGCCCGGCAGGCGGTTGCCTGTGCTCCGGTCGGGTCGAAAGCGGTGGAAGAGCCTGTCGTCCGGCGAAATGGAAAGCCGCAGGCCCAGCCTGCCCCCCTTCCACTCTTTGACGAGGGCGCTCCAGCCGCCCCACCGCCTGCCAAAACTCCGCCTAGGGCCGAAGAACGACCCGCTACGAAGCCGACTGGGGCCGAACCAAGAAAGCCTGCTGATCCGCCAGCGCCCTTGCCTGCCCCGAAGCTAGTCGCGCCGAAGCCGTCGCCGGTGGTGGTGAACTTCCCGTCGCCGGAAAGGACGGCCGCGGCCGAGCCCTATCCCAAGCAGATCGAGAACTGGCGGCTCCCGGCCATCGATCTCCTCCGCGAGCCGGAGTACGGCTTCAACGAGCAGCAGGAGGTCGTCGTTCGGCGTCAGGCCAAGGTGCTGGAAGAGACGCTGGAGGAGTTCCGCATCGACGCCCGCGTGGTCGAGATCGACACCGGGCCGGTCATCACCATGTTCGAGCTGCGGCTCGGCGCGGGGATTAAGGTTTCGCAAATCGCGACGCTCTCCAACGACATCGCCCGCGCCCTCAAAGCCCACGCGATTCGCGTCGTGGCGCCCATCTCGGGCAAGAACACGGTCGGCATCGAGGTCCCCAACGTCGAGAAGGAGCGCGTTAGGCTCAAGGAGTTAATGACCCTGTCGGGCAAGAAGGCCAGCGAGATGGAGCTGCCGCTGTTCCTCGGCAAGGATGCGGGCGGAGCGGCGCTGGTGACGGACCTGACGGTGATGCCTCACATGCTCATCGCGGGCACGACCGGCTCCGGCAAGAGCGTGTGCCTCAATGCGATCATCCTCAGCGTGCTCATGACCAAGCGCCCGGACCACGTCAAACTCATCCTGATCGATCCGAAGATGGTGGAGATGAGCCAGTTCAAGGAAATCCCGCACCTGATGTGCCCGCTGGTCACGGACATGGCCCGCGCGGAAAAAATCCTCGAATGGGCGGTCACGCAGATGGACGAGCGGTATGAACTGCTCGCCGAGGCTAGGGTCAAGAACGTGGCGGGGTACAACGCCCTGACACCCGAGGAGATCTTCGAGCGCTTCAAGCCCGCCAGCGAGCTGGAAAAATCGCGGATTCCCACGCGCTTGCCGTACATCGTGATCGTGATCGACGAGCTGGCGGACTTGATGATGACCGCGGCCAAGGAGGTGGAGCACCATTTGTCGCGCTTGGCGCAGAAGTCGCGGGCGGTGGGCGTACACATCATCGTCGCCACGCAGCGCCCGGAGGTGAAGGTCGTCACGGGATTGATTAAGTCGAACCTGCCGGCACGCATCTGCTTCCGCGTGGCCTCGCGCATGGACTCCCGCATCGTCATGGACCAGAACGGCGGTGAGGTCCTGATGGGCCAGGGCGATATGCTCTTCCTTCCGCCCGGCTCACACAAGCTGCTTCGCGCCCAAGGGACGTACCTGGAAGAGGATGAAGTCCGGGCGGTGCTGGAGGACCTCTCCGCGCGAGCCAAGCCCGACTTCCATCCCGAACTGATCCGCCTGAAGACCGACGACGCGGAGATCGATGAGGGGATGCGAGATCCCTTGTTCGATGAGGCTGTGCGAATCGTCCTCGAGACCAAGCGCGGCAGCGTGAGCCTGCTGCAAAGACGGCTCAACGTGGGCTACTCACGGGCCTCGCGGCTGATCGATCAGATGGCCCTCGCCGGCATCGTGGGCGAATACAAAGGCTCCCAGGCCCGCGAAGTGGTCATCACCCTGGATCAATGGGAGGCCATCCGGGCTCAGCGCGAAGCGGAAGAAACCGCCGAGGCCGACGCCCAAACCCGCCCCGTGGCGGCCGCAGATCGGTGGTATGACTCAGAGGAGAAAGAAAACTCACAGCCCTAGCACGAATACAATTGACAATCTCATCGTACGCGCTAAACCAATCGTCGTCGTTTGACAAGTGAATAGTCGCGGTTGCCGGTGTCCGAGATTCGGACGCAAAGGGAAGGTGGTGCGAATCCACCGCGGACCCGCCGCTGTAATCGGGGACGACCGCCGCAAGCAGAAGCCATTCGTCGCCGCGTGCGTGAGAGCTTTTCTCATGAACCACGCGACGGAGAAGGCGCGGCCAGTAGTTTGATCCGAGAGCCAGAAGACCTGCCGGCGACGCAAAGTGTTTGAGTGGCGCCTTCGAGGTCGAGGCCCCGCGAACCGTGACGCCTTTTCTTTTTCGTGCCCACCGAACGAACAAAGACACGACGACACGCAACCCGGTGCTCCTACCCTTGGGAGCGCCGGGTTTTTTGTTTCTCTTTTCCGGCTGCGGCTCGCGCGGTCGAGGCAGGCCGGAGGAAGGAGTTACAAGGTGTCGAGTCATACGGGCGTCGTGTATCGGTGTGCTCTTTTGCTGGCGGCCGTCCTGGTTCTCCCTGCCGATGCGCCGGCGGAGTTGTTTGTTTCATATCAGTACGCGGGCAGCTTCGCTTTGCCCGCCGGTTCCGGGCCCCTCGACGTGCTGGCGAACGGGCGGCTGGTCGTCACCGTTGGGGCGGACGTGTACGTCGAGGATTCGGCGGCGTCGGCGACTTTCTCGCTGCTGGGACCGCTCCCCGGCGCTGACTTTCCCTCGTTCGGCGCCGCGTTCGTTCGCGTTTCACCCGATGGCACGAAGATTGCGGTGGGCAATAACGGCGGATCCAGCTTTTCGAACTACCAGGTCGGGGTGTTCTCGCTTCCCTCGCTGAGCGGCACGTGGTTTACGGCATCACACTACGACGGCGAATGGGTCGACAATACGCACGTGGCCTTGACCGCCGGAGACTTCGGCAGCCCGAGCGTGGTGACCATCCTCGACACCACGAGTCCCAATCCCCTCCTGCCGCTGAATCCGACGGTCGTCGACAACATCGGCGGCGCTTCGGGAGGCGTGGCTTTCGACGCGGCCGACAACCTGTACACGGGCAACGGGTTTCAGACTTCCGGACCCAGCGGCACCGGGGCGATCAAGGCTTTTTCCCTTGCGGCATGGACTGCCGCCTGGACGAGCGGACCTCCCATCGACTTTGAGACCGGCGGCGTGCTCGTCGTAGACGTTCTATCCGCTTCCCCGATGGGCTTCGATTCAGAGGGCCATCTCTTTGTCGGCGGAGGAGACTTCTCGGGCGGCGACGTTGACTTCGCGGCCTTGGTGTCGAATCAGGCCGTGGCCAACGCACTGGCTGGAATGTGCGCCGCCGATCCCAACGATCCCGCCGAGGTCCGCAAGCTCGACCCCGACGTAGCCAACGACTTCAACTTCTATTCCGCAAACTCCAACGATCTGCTTCGACGACTGTATGTTCGCGAAGGCGACGCTGTGCACTTCTATGAGGAAGAACTGGCGCCATTCGCAACTGTAGTCGTCGAATACGCGCCCGCGCCGGGACAGTTCGTCAACGTCGCGGAGTTCAGCGAACCTACGGCAGCACTGGGTCCGCCGGCGGGTGGCGGCGCTTCGACGCCTAACAATGAGTCCATCGTGACGCTCGGCGGGTTCGGTGGGTACATCATCCTGGCATTCGACCACACTGTGATCGACGATCCCATGAACGCCTCCGGAATGGATGCCATTGTCTATGGGAATGCGTACTGGGTCGAGGGAAACCCCCAGCGCCACTGGGGAGAATGCGCAACCATTGAAATCAGTCGCGATGAGAATGGGAATGGCGAAGCGGACGATGCATGGTTCCTCATTCCCGGGTCGCATCTGTCCACGACGGCGGCGTTGATGGAAATGACCTGGGATGACGATATCGATGATCCCGCCTACCCACCCGACGATCCACTGTGGTTACCGCCTGGTTTGAGCGACATGTGGACGACAGACGCATACGCACTCTCCGATGCGATCTTTTCTGCGGCCGTCGTTGTCAACCCCGGTGGCGGCGGCATCGAGGGCATCTTCGGATACGCGGACTATTCCCCAACCTTGGTCCTCGGAGACTTGGACGGCGATGATGTCGTGGACGACGCGGCGATGGAACCCGAGGAGTTCTACACTCGTCCCGACGATCCTCGAGAAGTGGGAATGACTCCGGGGTGCGGCGGCGGCGACGCATTCGACATTGCCTGGGCGGTCGATCCAGAGACCGGCAAGCCCGCGGAACTGAATGGGTTTGATTTCATTCGCATCACGACAGCGGTAGACGCGGTCTCGCCGACCTTCGGAGAGAAATCAGCGGAAATCGACGCGGTGGCCGACGTTTCGCCCGACCCCTTCGGCGACGTGGACGGCGACGTGGACATCGATTTAGTGGACATTGCGGCAATGCAGAACTGTTTCCGAGTTACGCAAGTCGGGGTTGACTGCGCTGTATTCGAAGGGGACGCAGACGGCGCCGTCGATCTTCCCGACGTGGCATTGCTCCTCGAAAGGCGCACCGGCCCGCGCTGATGCAAAACGAGTTGGGCATGATGATTGGAGCCTCACCCCAAGGGAAGTCGCCCGGGTTCACGCTGCTGGAGTTGTTGATCGTCATGAGCTTGATCGCACTGTTGCTGGCCGTGCTCATGCCAGGCCTGGATGGCGCCCGGCGTCAAGCGAAGCTGACGCTGTGCCAGTCGAACATTCGCCAGCTCGCTTTGGCGAATTCGCTCTATGCGCAGGAGTCCGGCGGCGCGTACGTGGCCGGGGCCGCGGAATTCCTCAAGAACCTCCACCGATGGCACGGCCGGCGAGCGTCGCTCAACGAGCCGTTCGTTGCCGCTTATGGATTGCTGACGCCCTACCTGGGGCCTGACGGCGCGATTCGGGCGTGCCCTGCGTTCGAGCCGCCGGGCAGCGGGTTCGAGGTCGGCAACGGCGGCTACGGGTACAACAATGCCTACGTCGGCGTGCAGACGGTAACGGACGTGCGCGGCCGCACGCTCGTGGTCAGCGACCGTAGCGGGACTGCCGCCGACCGCATCCGCCATCCCGGCGAGACGGTCATGTTCACGGACGCGGCATTCGCGGCCGGCGACCTGATCGAGTACAGCTTCTGCGAGCCGCGCTTTCATCCCCGCTATCAATCCCGCGCCGACCCCTCGATCCACTTCCGCCACCTGGCGGCGGCCAGTGTGGCGTGGTGCGATGGGCACGTCACCCACGAGCGGCGGACGTTCTCCTGGTCCAGCGGATTCTATGAAGGCAGTCCGCAGCGCCACGGAATCGGCTGGTTCGGCAACACCGACGACAATCAACTGTTCGACTTGGACTAGGCAGCTCGCGAGCGAGAGATTGACCGCTTCCGTGTCGGCGCGATCGCAGTTATCATGCAGCCCCAATCGTCCGAAAGGAGATCGAAACGATGCGGCGTTTGTTGCTCGCGGTGTTCATAGCGGGGTGCGCAGGTTCCAAATCCCGATGGGCTGATAACGACCGTGGCGACGTCGTCGCGGACCCGGCATTCCTCCGGCAATATGCCGAAACGCGACGCTTCGCGGCCGGCTACCCGAGCGGCATCAAGATCGTGCCTGACGGGAGCGCAGTGCTGTTTCTGCGTTCCCCGCCGCGCAGTTTTGTCCAGGACCTGTATGAGTTCAACACCGCCACGGGCGAGGAGCAGCTGCTGCTCACCGCGGACTCGATCCTCAAAGGCGCGGACGAACGGCTCTCGCCGGAGGAGCGCGCCCGCCGCGAGCGCATGCGCCTGTCCGCCCGCGGCATTGCTACCTACCAGCTCAGCAAGGACGGCCAGCGGTTGCTCGTTCCGCTCAGTGGCAGGCTTTTTGTCATCGAACGACCTACGGGCGCGGTAAGGGAACTGGTCAGCGACAAGGGCTACCCCATCGATCCGCGATTCTCGCCCGATGGGCAGTCCGTCGCCTGCGTGCGCGACCATGAGCTATTCGTGATTGCCACGGAGTCGGGCGCGGAACGGCAGTTGACCTCCGGATCGGGGCCTCATCTCTCACACGGCGCCGCCGAGTTCGTCGCCCAGGAGGAGATGGACCGTCGCGAAGGCTACTGGTGGTCTCCCGACTCCAAGTCGATTGCCTACCAGGAGACATCGAGCGAGGGAATGGAGACGATGCACATTTCCGACGCCACGCACCCGGAGCGCCCGCCACAGTCCTGGCCCTATCCCCGAGCCGGGCAGCCCAACGCACAAGTTCGCTTGGGGCTCATGAGCGTTGCCGGCGGAGAGACAACTTGGATCCAATGGGACCGTGAACGATACCCGTATCTGGCGAGCGTGAACTGGAAAGACAACTCGCCGCTCACCATTCTTGTCCAGAACCGGACGCAAACCGAAGAAGTTCTCCTCACCGTCGATGCCCAGAGCGGGAAGGCGACGGTGCTTCTGAAGGAAACGGACGACGCCTGGCTGAACATCGATCAGTCCATGCCCAAGTGGCTGCCGGACGGCAGTGCCTTTCTATGGACGAGCGAGCGAAACGGCGCCTGGCAACTCGAACTGCGCAATCGCGATGGCGATCTTGTGCGTCCGTTGACCGACAGAGGGTTCATCTACAAAGGACTTGGCGATATCGACACCGACAGCAAGGTCTTGCATGTGCTCGGGGGCACGGACCCTACGCAAACTCATCTCTATCGAATTCGCTTCGCCGATCCTACGCCGGAGATGGAGAGAGTCACCTCCGAACCTGGAGTTCATTCAGCGGTCTTCGCGGAAAAGCACCGCGTTTACGTACACACAATGTCCTCCCTCGACGGGCGGCGAGAACAAGCTGTTCGTGACGTTCATGGGAAGAGCCTTGGGACCCTGCGTTCCGTCGCCGAGCAGCCGCCATTCACTCCGCGGATTCAAGTCACGTCAGTAGGGCATGAACCAACCTTCAATGCCGTGCTCGTGCGTCCGCGCAGCTTCGATTCGCGACGCAGGTATCCGGTCGTGGTTTCGGTGTATGGCGGACCGCACTCGCAGACCGTGACCGCGAATGCCCGGGGGTACCTTCTGCAACAGTGGATCGCGGACCACGGGTTCATTGTCGTGTCCATCGATGGTCGGGGAACGCCCTCCCGCGGGCGCGAATGGGAGCGGGTGATCAAGGGCAACCTCATTGATGTTCCCCTGAAAGACCAGGTGGACGCCCTGCGCGCGTTGGGGCGGAAGTATCCGGAACTCGATCTCGATCGCGTGGGGATCTACGGCTGGTCCTTCGGTGGATATTTTTCCGCGATGGCGGTCATGCAGCGCCCGGACGTGTTCGACGTGGGCGTCGCCGGCGCGCCGGTCGCCGACTGGTTGGATTACGACACGCACTACACCGAACGATATATGGGCCTGCCCGACGAGAACCCGACAGGCTATGAAGCATCCTCGGTGTTAACCCACGCCCCCAAACTGGAAAAGCCGCTCCTGATCATTCACGGCACGGCCGACGACAACGTGTACTTCGCCCACAGCCTCAAGATGTCCAACGCCCTCTTCCGCGCCGGGAAGCCGCACGACTTCCTCGCGCTGAGCGATTTCACCCACATGGTATCCGACCCTCTCGTCACCACCCGACTGTATCAGAGGATCGTCGGGTATCTCGGCGATCACCTGCTCACTCACTGATGCCGGCCGACTCCGGCCATCACCATCACCCTGATCTCCGTCATCTCTTCCATCGCAAAGCGGACACCCTCGCGGCCCAGGCCGGAGTCCTTCACGCCCCCATAAGGCATGTTATCCACGCAGAAGCTGGGCACGTCGTTGACGATCACGCCGCCGACCTCGAGTTCATTGAAGGCATGGAACGCGTGGTCGAGATCGTTGGTGAACACGCCCGCCTGCAATCCGAAGGCGGTGTCGTTGGCCATGCGAACGGCCTCGCGAAAGTCGTCGAAGGGCTGAATCGTCGCCACGGGCCCGAAGACCTCCTGGCAGCTCACCTTCATGTGTCGCTCGACGTTTTCCAGGATCGTCGCTTCGTAGAACGCTCCGTGACGCCGGCCGCCGCAGATCAGCCTGGCCCCCCCGGCAATCGCCTCGCTGACCCACTGTTCGACGCGCTCCGCATCCTGTTGAGTAATCAGCGGCCCCAAAAACGTGTCTTCATCCCTGGGGTTGCCCGACTTGAGAGCCACAGCCCGGTCACGCAACAGTCGTTTCAGGTCTTCGTAGAGCTCCTGGTGGGCGATGATGCGCTGCACGCTGATGCAACTCTGGCCCGACTGGTAGAAAGCGCCGAAAGTGATGCGCTCGGCGGCGCGCGCCACATCGACGCCGCGATCGACGATGCAGGCCGCGTTGCCGCCCAGTTCCAGCAGCACGCGCTTCTTCCCCGCGCGGGCCTTGAGTCCCCAGCCTACATCCGCCGAGCCGGTGAAGCTCAGAAGTTTGATGCGTTCGTCGGTCACCAGGGCCTCGGCGACTTGCGGAGAACAAGGCAGGATGCTGAAGGCCCCTTCGGGCAGCTCCGTCTCCGCGAGAATCTCGCCGATGATGAGGGCCCCGATCGGTGTCGCGCTCGCCGGTTTGAGCACGAACGGGCACCCCACGGCGATCGCCGGGGCGACTTTGTGGGCCACGAGGTTCAGCGGGAAATTAAACGGGGTAACGAACGCGCACGGTCCCACGGGAAACCGCCGCCAGATTCCTTCATAGCCCTCGGCGCGCTTGCTGATGTCCAGCGACAGGTACTCGCCGCCGAGTCGCGTAGCCTCCTCGGCAGCGACGCGGAACGTATCGATGAGCCGGCCGACCTCACCGCGGGCGTCGCGAATCGGCTTGCCCGCCTCAATGCAAAGCGCCCGGGCAAGCTCCTCATGTCGCTCGGCCGCGCGCCGCACGACGTGGGAGAGAACGGCCTGCCGCTGAAACCCGGGCATTCGCCGTGTGTGCGGAAAGGCCTTCACCGCCGCGGCGATCGCGGCATCGACCGCCTTCTCGTTGGCCCGCGCCGCGCGGGCCGCAGGCTCGCGGGTGAACTTGTCCAGCACGATGAGGTCGGCATTCGCCGCAACCGCGCGATTCGCCAGATAATAGGGATAGGTGCCTTTCAACATGCTGCAGCGACTCCCGCGCACATGATACTCGTCTCTCGCGGCCCTTGGTATTGACGCCAGTGCATGTAACGATACCTTTGGCCGGCAGGAGGACTTACCGGATGATGAATCAACGCGCAGTGTGCATTCCAATGACGCTGATCCTCGCAGCCGCCATGAGACCACCCTCCGCCTTCGCGGATTGGCCCAATTTCATGGGGCCCAAGCATGATGGTAAGAGCACCGAGACCGGCTTCAAGAAACAGTGGACCGAGCCGCTCAAGCTCGTATGGGACCGCGAAATCGGTTCGGCGTTCAGCTCCTTCGCATGCGTGGGCGATCGAGTCTACACCTGCGGTGAGGTCAACAAGCAGCAAGTGCTCTATTGTCTGAGCGCCGACACCGGGCAAATCGTGTGGCAAAAGCCGCTGGAGAAGGAGTTCCGCAACGAACACGGCGACGGCACTCGGGCGACCCCCACGGTAAACGACGGCCGGGTGTATATCCTGGGGGCCCATGGACGTTTGCTCTGCGTGGACGCGGCGGACGGCAAGGATGTCTGGGAGAGGCAGTTCAACTACAAGCCTACCTGGGCGTACAGCGGTTCTATCCTCATCGAGGGAGATTTGGCGATCGCGTCCGCCGGAAAGGGCGACGGGGCGCTCGTGGCGTTCAACAAGAAGACGGGTGATCTCGTTTGGAAGTGCGGCGAAGACCCGGTCGGATATGCCACGCCTTATCCGTTCACCTTCAACGGGCAGCGCTGCGTCGTCGGGTTTATGGGCAATTCCGCGATCGCCGCAGAGGTCGCCACCGGTCGAGAAGTCTGGCGGACGGCGTGGAAGACGGATTGGGACGTCAACGCCGCCATGCCCATTTTTCACGACGGCTACCTGTTCCTCACCTCAGGGTACACCACGGGCTGCGCGCTCCTCAAGCTCGCCGCCGAGGGCGATCGGCTCCGTTCCACTTCGGTGTGGAATAGCGACGTGCTGCTCAACAAGTTCCAGTCCTGCATCCTGCACGACGGCAAGCTCTACGGCAGCGATCAGAACGCCCTCAAGTGCGTCGATTTTCTCACCGGCACGCAGGTATGGTCCAAGCCGCGGCTGAAAAATGGCACCCTCTTGTTGGCCGATGGACACTTTCTGTTGTTGACCGAAGGCGGGCAATTGCAGATCGCCAAGGCCTCGCCCGAGGATTTCGTTCCGCTCACCAAGGCCGACATCCTCACCGGTCGCTGCTGGTCCCTGCCCACGTTGCACCGCGGCCGACTCTTCGCTCGCAGCCTTGAACGGATCGCGTGCTTCGATCTGCGCGGATAATCGACGCGAGCAATAACTAGCGCCGTGGATCGCATCCAGCCCCCCCCCGCGCCTGCACGTCCGATGGGGGGACTCAGCGATGTTTGTATTGTACCTGAATAGTGAGAGACTCTGTCGATGGTGCGCGATCACACGATCAGTTTCCGGACCCAGGCAGCGCCGGCTAGGCGAGCGCTGCCGCGCGCCAGGGCCGCGTTCACGCTAGTCGAGCTCGTCCTTGCGATGGTCGTGATGTCCATTCTGCTGGCGGGGATGTCGTCGGCGATGATCCTCGCGTCGCGGGCCCTGCCTGACGACGCTTCCGTCGCGACCGCCGTTCGGGAAGGCTATCAGGCCCTCGAACGAATGGGTGACGAGCTCCAGACAGCCCAGGTCTTCACCACAAAATCCCCAACCATCGTCCAGTTCGCCGCGCCCGATCGTGACGCGGACTCCTCTCCCGAGATCATCCGATACTCGTGGTCCGGCTCGCCCGGACATGCCCTGATGCGAAAGTACAACTCGCAGACCGCGGTCGAATTCGTCAATGACGTACGCGCTTTCCAGATCGTCTACACCGCCGAGCTCGTCGACGACGTCTCGCGAACCACGGAAGTGCGCGTCGTCCTTCAGATCGGGCCCGACGCCGCGGGGCGCGTCGAGCTGGCTACCCAGATCATGAACCAGCCGGTGAACTGATGACCCGCTCACGACGCAGAGCATTTACGCTGTTGGAGGCCACGTTCTCCATCGTATTGGTGGGCGGTCTGGTAGTCGTCGCATTGGATACCGTTGGAGCGTCCACCGTCGCCAAGCAGGCGCTGTCGGACGCAGCTGCCGGGAGACTACTCGGCGCCTCGGTGATGGCCGAGGTCCTCCGGCGAGACTATGAGGACCCCGACGGCGCGCCGCTCTTCGGTCTCGAAATGGCGGAGATGTTGGTCGAACGAGACAGCTACGACGATATCGATGACTACAACGGCCTGGCGGTCTCACCGCCGCAATACGCGGATGGCACGGTGATTCCTGGATATGAGGGGTGGAGTTATTCCGTTGACGTGGTCCTCGTGGACCAAACCGATTTGAGCAAGGAGGAGCTCGCGGACGAAGGCGTGAAACGCATCCAGGTCCGGGTCTTTCGCGATGGGGTGGAAGTCGTCAGCTTCTGGGCGATCAAGACCGGCATCCCCGGCGACAAACTGTTACCAGAGGTGTTCTAGTGAAGGAGATGGGTACGACCATCCAGGCCTCATCGCGTCGCCGGGGCGGCGTCTACGTCGCCGTCCTGGGATCGGCGATGATGACTTCGGTCATCGGGCTGTCCGCGCTGATGCTGGTTCGCGCCGAGCGTCAGGCCGTCGCTGGCGCCGGCGACATGCTGGAGGCTAAGTTCCTGGCCCAGTCAGCGACCGAAATGGCCCAGCTTTACATCCGCATGTACGAAGACGATTGGCGGGATACCTTCCGCCTGGGCATCTGGGCAGCGGACTTCCCCCTGGGCACGGGCACGTTCACCGTGGAGGCAACCGATCCCGTGGACGGCGATCTGAAGAATTCGCTCGCCGACCCCCTGCTCCTCACCGGCACCGGCGCCGTGGGGAGCGCGCGATACAAACTCCAGGCCACGCTGGTACCGGTGAACGAAGCGGTCGGCGCGCTCGGTGTCAGCGCCCACGCGGGTGCAAACCTCGTTTTCACCGGGTTCCCCTTGATCGGAACCATCGTGAACTCCAACCAGAAGATCGGCGCCAATGAGAACTCGACCGCGTCGCTTTCGACCATAACGGCCGCTGTTGAAGTCAGCGGGAACGCTGCCGGGCTTCTTTACATCCCGCTCCCGCAGTCCGGTGTGCCGCTACGGTCCATGCCCGCCGCAAACGCATTTGACTACTATGTGACCAACGGTGTGGCCATTAATTACGCGAGTCTCCCCAGCGGAGGGGGCGGGCGAACGATGGAGGAGATTGTCCTGAGCCCCAACAGCAATCCTTACGGAGCGAAGGACAGCGAGGGCATTTACATCCTGAACTGCCAAGGCGCCAGACTGCGGATTAGAGACACGCGGATCGTAGGTACCCTTGTCGTCTTGAACCACTCCGGATTCACCGTCGAGGACTCAGTCCTCTGGCAGCCTGCGATCTCGAACTATCCGTCCCTCCTGGTGCAGGGCGGGCTCGATCTGATCATCGACAACGCAACCCTCAAGGAGGGGGGCAGCGTGAACTACAACCCGCCTGGGACGCCGTACGCCGGAGTATCGGATAACGACATGTTGGATTCCTATCCCTCCCGCATTCATGGATTGGTCTACGCGACCGGCCAGATCCTGACGGACAACAACGTGACCGTTCAAGGCGTGCTCGTAGCCGGAGGGAACTTGAGAGTCCAAGGCACACTTTCCCTGACCTACGACGCCACCTTCTACGACGATCCGCCGCCGGGTTTCGGCACCCCCACCACCACCATGGAACTCAGCCTCGGAAGCTGGAATCGCCTCGTCGATTAGCCCTAGCGTTTCTCGCCTCGCCGAACTGGCTCGCCACCTCGCCTCCGTTTAGTTCTCGGACGTTCCGAAAACATTCATGATTCGGCGCGTACATACCGGCCGATTTCGCTCATTTATAGGTATTGCGGTGGTCGCGCTTCGTCGGGAGGTTGCGCCAACCGCGACACACCAAACTCAGCGAAGGAGGCAAAGCAAGATGTTCTCCCTAACAAAGAGCGCTGTCGCCCTAGCGCTGACCACACTTCCCGCGCTAGGGGCCACGGTCACCATCGAGAAACTCTGGATTCGCACCGCAGCGGGCGGTGACCCCGTGCCCGGCCGGCCATCTCCCGTGGTCTTCCGGGAGATCACCGGCACGGACGCCTCAAGCAGGCCGCTCATGCTCCCCCCGGTGATCAACAACGTCGGGCAGGTCGTATTCCGCGCCCGCAGCGCCTCCCAGTTCGACAACAACGCCCTGAACGCGTTCGGCATCTACGCCAAGCGCCCCGGCTTCCCATTGGCAGTCCTGGTGGATACGACCTCCACCGGCGGCGTAGCGACTTTCCCCGTTCCCGGTCGCCCCGTGGGCACGGTGTTTTCCAATTTCAAGGCGCCGCTGATCAATGATGCCGGCGATGTGGTGTTCTTCGCTCGCTTCACCGGCGCGCCCGGCTCAGGGTCGGGCTTCTACGCCACGCATGTCACCGGCGGCCCGATCGTCAAACTCGCCGACACCTTCACGACCGTCCCCGGTCACCCCACAGCGACCTTCCGGCAGTTCGATTTCACGGTTTCTCAATTGCTGACCGCCTCGCTCAACAATGACGGTGACGTAGCCTATTGGGGTGAGTTCTTGATCCCACCGGCCGTGTTTCCGAACGTGACCAACGCCCTTTTCGGAACGAGCGTGTTGGGTGGAGCCGGCGTCTTGCTGGTCGATAGCACTCAGACACCAACGATCACACCGCCCCTGGGCCCGCCGGGCGGCTTCCGCGAGCTGCGCCCGACGCCGGTCATCAACAGCGCCGGCACGGTCATCTTCAGCGGGAACCTCGGCCCGACTCCGTCGTTTCGAAACGGCGTGTTTTCAGTTCCGGTTGGGGGCGGGGCCATCGGCACGGTTGCCTTCATCGGGCAACCGGTCCCGGGGCGCGCCTTGCAGTTTACGCAAAGCTTCGATCCCGCGGGGCACTCTTTTGATATGAATGATTCCGGCGTGGTGATCTTCCGGAACGCGTTCCCGGCCGGAGGCGGAGAGGCAGGGCACTACGCGGCCACACCGTCGGGGCCCTCCTATGTACACACCCGCATCATCGACACCCTTGGATGCACGTCGGGACCATGCCTGCCGATCCCGGGGGAGAGCGTGCCGCCCTCGGAATACAGCGGGAGCTCGCCGCCTCCCCTCAATGAATCAGGACAGGTGGGCGTGTACTCGTTCGTGATCAATACACCGGTCCCCAACCAGCAAGGATACTTCGCGACCGATACCGATGGATCGCCGATCTCCGTGGTCGCCAACTTGTCGACGCCCCCGCCCGGTCTGCCCGCGCCGGTCGGCGGCTTTCCGCGATTCGGCAACTTCTTTCAGGAGAGCGCGATCATCAACGATGAGGGTCACATGTCGTTCGTCGGATTCGGCAACCTCACGCCGAGCACGGGTTTCTATGGTCTGTACTTCTACGATGCTTGCACGCCCGAATTGTCGCGCATATCCGATACGACCATCTCGCTAAGCCAACTCGGCCATGCGATCACCACACCGCCGCGCACGCCGTACGACATTTGGCAAGTAGAATCGAAGAGCGGGCATTTGAAATCGATCGGCAACAACAATGACGTGGTGTTTTCCGTGGTGTTCAACAACCTCGACTCCGGCATGTTCATCGCCCACGTCGACGTGGGAGGCGGCGGGCAGTTGGCCATCGCCTGCCCGGCCAACGTAACCGCGGAGTGTCCGGCGGACACGAACTCCTCCGCGACGGGCACGGCGACCGCCAGCGGCTGCGGGGAGATCACCGTGACGTTCACCGATTCGGCAACGCCGGGTTGTGGCGGGACGGAGAACATCACGCGGACGTGGACGGCTGACAACGGCTCGACCACCGCCTCGTGTCAGCAGACCATCACCGAAGCGGACACAACCGGTCCCGTGCTCTCGGGCGTTCCCGACAAAGCTTCGGCCGAATGCGGCAGCGTGCCGCCGCCCGCGAATGTCACGGCGAACGATGCTTGCAAAGGGAGCGTTGCCGTCTCACTCTCGGAAACCTCGAGCGAAGGCCCGTGCCCTGGAACTTACACGCTCACGCGAACTTGGACGGCAACGGACGGTTGCGGCAACATGAGCGAAGCGAGCCACTCGGTCTGCGTGATCGATTCCACCGATCCCACGCTCATGGGCATTCCCGGTGACACACCGGCCGAATGCGACGCCGTGCCCCCAGCGGCCACGCCGACGTCATCCGACTCGTGCGACACCATGCCCGCTATCACGTTCTCTGAATCTCGCGCCGACGGCACGTGCCCCGACGAGTACGCCCTGACACGCACGTGGACCGCGACGGACGACTGCGGTAACGACGTTTCGCAGTCGCAGACGGTCACCGTCGATGACACCACCGCGCCGAGCATCACCTGCCCGGCTCACACGACTTCGGAATGTCCTGCGGACACCAGCGTTGCAGCAAACGGCTCCGCTACCGGCGAGGACAACTGCGGAACGACCACGATATCATCCGGCGACGCCGCCACGGCGGGCTGCGGCACGACGCGGACGATCACCCGCACTTGGACCGCAGCCGATGAATGCGGCAATTCCTCGTCCTGTGATCAGTTGGTGGCCGTCGTGGACACGATCCCGCCGACGCTGACGGTTGATACGACGCCGATCACAGTAACCGATGAGGACTGCTCCGGCACGGAAACGGTTTCTCTGCCGGTTGGAACGGCGAACGACGCATGCGACGGCCCTCGGCCGGTGACCAACGATGCCCCGTCTAGCTTCTCCGCCGGCCCTACGACGGTGACCTATTCGACCAGCGATGACTGCGGCAATACCGTCGCGGCCCAAGTTAGCGTGATGGTGCTCGCCGGCGCGAACATTCACGTGATCGCCCAGCGCCACCAGGTCGGCAGCGGCTCGCACCCCGGATCAACGAAAACTCCGCTGGCGGGCATCGAAGTGTGCGCCTACGACAAGGCTCAGGGGAGTTGCGCGCGAGAGCTGTGCAGCGGCATTTCACATCGGGAATACCAGTGCATCTGGGACAATTGCACGCCCGCCAATTGCTGCACGACCGACTCCACGGGCGAATGCATGATTGGCGTCTTGCCGGGCAACTACATCGTCGTTTCGGGTGACGCGACGAAAACAACGCTACCTGATCCGCTCGGCGTGAGCGTCGGCGATGTACATTGCGGCCAAATCCACCGCAAGCACCTGCAACAGATTGTCCGCGCCGATGGCAGCAAGAAGCCTGGAAAGACAACGCGGCTGACCGGCTCGGAGCTCCTGATCATCGAGCCGGAATTCATCGTCTGGGACAACACTGAGCAGCTTTATCCCTTCATCTTTGAGACGGTTGGGGACTGGACGGTGACGGCCACAGTCGCCCCGCCCGAAGGATTCATCGCTGACCACGAGCAGCTTACGGCGGAGGTGGATAACGAGCTGGAGTCAGTGCAGTTCACCATCACCGAGGTCGGCAGCGACCTTGTGCCCACACAGACGACGTTCAGCGTGCTCCACAACGGCAAGCGCCGGGTGGTCCGCAGCGACGTGGCCATTCGGTTGACCCCGGACTATGCCCGATCGCGCGGATTCAACGTGGAAGAATTGAAGACCAGAGGCCTGATCGCCGAGCCGGCGCGAATGAACCGTCCAATGAAGCCCGCCGGACGGCCTACCGGACGCTGAGTACGTCTTTCGAAGGCCGCACAAAAATGAAAAACCGGCGGCGAGGACTGCTCGCCGCCGGTTTCTCTTTAGATTCCTCAGAATCCGTTCAGGCCGCCTTAGTGACGGAGGAGTAGGCGGTCAGCCCTTTGGTCTTGGGCGGCATTTTTTTAACGTGGCCCAGCGAAACGAGCTTCTCAAGGTCCCCCTCGACGGTGCCCTTGGGAAGCCGAACTTCGTTGGCGACGCCGGGCACCGTGCGCCACCGGAAGCGCGGATTGGCCATCGCCTGATAGATGGTCGCAATCGAACCCGTCAGCCCTTCTGGTACGGGAACCCCCGAGGCAGGCGTAAGCCCGGCTGGCTCGCCGGCGCCTTCCGCCCCAGCCTTGGCCCCTTTGGGCTCCTGAATCGCCCAGCCGCGCTGGTGTTCCCGCGCCTGGATCTGCGCCAAAGGTAGGGCGCCCGACAGCGCGTCTTTCTTGGTTTTGATTTTCGTTCCGTCTGGAAAAAGGGCGGCGTTCTTGTCCGTCCATTCGGAATAGACGTCGGGCAGCTCGTCGGCGGGCCAGATCGCCTGGATCGGGCACTCCGGTACGCAAAGCCCGCAATCGATGCACGTGTCCGGGTCAATGACCAGCATCGCCGGAGACCTCACTTCGTAAAAGCAGTCGACCGGGCACACGACGCAACAGTCCGTATACCGGCAGTCCACGCAGCGTTCGGTTACGATGTGAGCCATTCGACGAACCTCGTACGTTCAGCCATCCGCAGGTCGCACGCCCGCTGGTACTCATCTATTCTATGGGAGCGCCGGGGGGCCTGCAAAAGTCGAAGTCAGAAAGCCGCTCGCCGCGCCTCGCGGTCAACGGAAATACGCTTTCAGCACGTATTCCTGCATCATCCGCTGGGTGTTGAAGAAAGCTCCGTTAATGGCGATGCTGTGAATCATGATATCGATGAACCCGCCGCGGTCGTGGTAGTACATGGGCACGATGACGTTCTCGAGCTTCTGATATAAGGCCGAGGCGTCCGCGGCGTCGTCGGCTTGCTCGGGCGACGCTGGTTCTCCGATGGCCCAGCCCGTAACCCCCTCCACGCAGCCTTCACTCCACCAGCCGTCCAGCACACTGAGCGACGGGACGCCGTTCAGCGCCGCTTTCATTCCGCTAGTCCCCGAGGCCTCCAGTGGGGGCTGGGGGGTATTGAGCCAGACGTCCGCGCCGGACGTCATCAGCTTGCCGACTTCCATGTCGTAGTTCTCGAGGTAGGCGATCTTCACCATTTCGCCTAGGGCGTCGCGGGCCCGGAAAATACTTTGGATGAGCTCCTTGCCGTGCTGGTCGTGGGGATGGGCCTTGCCCGCGTAGATGAGCTGCAACGCTCCGGTCTGGGCGGCGATCTGTCGAAGCCAGTCAAGGTCGTGAAAGAGGAGCCCTGCCCGCTTGTACGTGGCCGCGCGACGTGCGAAACCGACAGTGAATACATCGACATCCATGCCTACGTTCGCGGCGCGGTTCACGAAGTACAACAGCCGCTCCTTCGCCCGGCGGTGCGCCAGCCAGACTTCTCGCGGCGGCAGGCCTTCGGCATAGCGCAGGCTGCAAGCGTCCTGTCGCCAGCTCGGGAAATACCGATCGAACAACTCTTGGAACGGCTGCGACGTCCAGGTGGCAACGTGAACGCCGTTGGTAATGGCCTGAATGGCGTATTGCGGGAACATCCGCGAGGCGATCTCGGCGTGCCGCTGCGACACGCCGTTGACGAAATGGCTGAGGTTGAGCGCGAGGCAGGTCATGTTGAACAAGCCGTCTCGTTCATACAACGTCTTTTTCGCGAAGATTGCATGGGGGCCCATGACCGCCTCGACGGCGTCGATGGGGAACTTGTCGTGTCCCGCAGGGACGGGCGTATGAGTGGTGAACACGCATTGCTCGCGTACGGCCTCCACGTCCTCGTCGGTGATGTCGGTGCGGCCGCCGTTGCGAAGGCGCTCAGTGAGCAATTCGGCGCTCAAGAACGCGGCGTGGCCTTCGTTCATGTGGAAACGCTCGATCTTGTGGTGCCCGAGGATTCGCAGAAGTCGCAGCCCGCCCACGCCGAGGACGACTTCCTGACAGAGCCGATAGTGCTCATCGCCGCCGTAGAGAAAGTGCGTGAGCGTCCGGTCCCACTCGGAGTTCTCAGGCACATCGGTGTCGAGGAGAAAGACAGGGATGCGAAACCCGTCATGACCGACCACGTCCCGCTTCCACGCACGCACCTGGGCGGCACGACCTTCCAACGTGACGGTCGCCCGCTCTGGCACTTCCTCAACGAAATCATCGACCGGCCAAAGGGCGGGCTCTTCGTTCTGCCAACCCGTCGGATCGAGGCGTTGATAGAAGTAACCTCGACGGTGAAGGAGGGCGACGGCGATCATGGGCACACGAAGATCCGCCGCCGACCGGAGCGTGTCGCCCGCCAGGATGCCCAGGCCTCCGCTGTACGTGGGCATGCCCGGATCGAGGGCGATCTCCATCGAGAAGTACGCGGTTCGCTTTTGGTTCGACATTACGGCGTCCTTACAGTCTCCTCTTTATCGAACGTCGGGCGGGGCGCTCGTTAGCCGCCGGGTCTTTGCGTCCCAAAAACCTGGCGATCGGAAAGGGCGTGAAAGAGCTGGAGAGCGGCCGGTGAGCGTAACTCGGCGAGCGATTTCGTCATGCGTCGCGTCCAGCTCGCAAACGCATCGGGCTTCACTCCCGGCAAATTCACCGGTTCGGTCTCCAGGGCGACATCGTCAAGGGACACGCCCATCAGGGGCGCGGGCGTCCTGGATAGCATCGCGCAGATGGCCGCAACAAGTTCGTAAGAAGCTTCGGCCGAGTCGCTTTGCCAAAGGCCCTCGCGGCGAAGGCAACGCAGCAAGGCCTGGCGGTCCGACTCGCGGCGCGCACAGGCCGCGCTCCATTCTTTTTCGCTCTTGATCTGCCCCGTGGCACGGCGAAGCTCGAGATCGCGCCCTGTCCAAAACCCGGCCAGTGGAGGTAGGTCGTGCGTGTTCGCGGCGACCAACGCCCGATCGCAGTAGCCGTGGGGCGGCGTGAATTCGCCGTGCCCATCCCTTTCGAAGTAGAGGACGCGCGTGGAGAGGATGCCCCAGCGCTCAAGAGTCTCCGAGAAACCCGGCGGGACCGTTCCTAGGTCCTCACCGACTACAAACGCTTTGTGGCGGCGACTCTCCAGCGCCAAGATGCCGAACAGATCGTTGGAGGGAAAACTGATGTACGCGCCGCGTACGCCGTCGTGCCCCTTCGGTATCCAGAATTGCCGGAGCAGTCCCATGACGTGATCCATACGCAGGGCGCCGGCGTGAGCGAAGGCGCCGCGAAGCACGTCGATCCAGTATCGATAGCCGCTTTCCCTCAGTCGCAACGGGTGAAGCGGGGCCAGGCCCCAATCCTGTCCCTGCGGGGCCAGCGCATCGGGCGGCGCGCCGATGCTCGCCCCTTCCACGAACACATCCGGGTACAACCAGGGGTCGGCCCCGTCCGGCGCGGTTCCGATGGCCAGGTCGTGCAACAGGCCGATGGGTAATCCCAGCGAAGCGGCGTGCCGGGCGACGTCGCCCAGTTGTTGATCCAACGCAAACTGAAGATAGCACTGGAAGCCGATCTCCTCCGCGTGCGCGTCTCGGAAATCGCGCACGGCGGGCGACCGGTGGTCGCGGTACGCAATCGGCCAGGCCTGCCAGCCGAACACGCCCTGGTCGCGAAAAAACCCATCGAGCGCCACGAACGTGGCGAAACTTCTCATTGCATCCCCCCGCTCGCGCATGAATTGAGCATAGGCTCCTCCGCGCGCGGTGGGACGGTCCCGGTGGTGTTCGACAAAGGCGGCGTAAAGCTCGCGCAGCACGGCACACTTGCGCCTCCAGATGGCCCCGTAGTCGATGTTCGACGCCGCCCGGAAGCAATCCAAGTCCCGCACTAGACTCGAAGCCTCCATGGCGCTGTGGGCAGCGGGCGACTCGCCGACTTCGGGAATGGAATGAAGGTCAAGGTAGATGGGATTGCAAAAAAGACGCGTCAGCGAGCGGTAGGGGCTGATGTCGGGATCATGATTGCGCGTGGCGTGCAGTGGGTTCAGGCCGACGGCGGCAACTCCGACCTCCGACGCCAGGTCGACCAACTGCCTCAAGTCGC
>Ga0187893_10005990_pt1 | contig 21194 bp, 27 predicted proteins | sample MA1701074metaG_FD_139574 | JGI IMG/M metagenome (GOLD analysis project Ga0187893, IMG submission 139574) | White microbial mat communities from a basaltic lava cave in the Kipuka Kanohina Cave System on the Island of Hawaii, USA - MA170107-4 metaG ...
ATCCTCATCTCGTTTATTATACTTTAAAATAGCTGAGAAACATCTGAGGGGCTAATTTGCGGTAAAATAGGGCCAATGCCCAATACAAAACAGTTTTTCCAACTGGTTGGCCTGATTGGCGTTTTTGTGAGCATTGTCATTTTTATTCGCCAGCCGAGCTTTCCGACGCCTGATAAATTAATCTTCTTCTTGCTGTTCTTGTTTATGATATTTAGCCAAGCGCGGGAAGGTCTAAAAAGGTTTGGCCCATTTATTATTCTACTTCTGATCTATGATTCATTTAGAAGTGTCGCTGACCAGCTAAACGACCATGTCGACTATTTGTTAGCAGCCAATTTCGACAAGCTGCTGTTCGGCGATTTACCGACGGTTTACTTACAAAATTGGCTATGGCAAGGGTCTGTGCGGTGGTACGACTTTGCGCTGTATCTGCCCTATTTCCTACACTTCATCATTCCATTGGGACTGGGTATTTTAGTCTGGAAAACCCGCGAAAAATACTTTTGGCGAGTAATGAACACCTTTTTAGTGGTAGCTTTTGCGGCCTTTGTAACCTATTTGCTATTTCCGGCCGCTCCTCCGTGGCTAGCAAGCGAAAATCATTTTATTCAACCGATCGTTCGGATTTCCAGCAAAGTATGGTTTGCCCTAGGGGTTCAAGATTTTCCATCGCTGTATAACCGCATAACGCCCAACCCGGTAGCGGCCATTCCCAGCCTGCACGCCGCCTGGGCGACTTCGTTAACTATCTTTGTCTATAAGCTATATGGCAAACGGTGGGCGTTAATATCGAGCGTATACCCTCTTTTAATATTTATTGGCACGGTTTATGAAGGCGAGCACTACGTTTTTGATATTTTAACTGGCATAGTTTACGCTGCGGCTGGCTATTTGATCACACCCTACCTCGTGCGCAAGGGCAAAAAAACCTTAGATTTTATAAAGTCCAAAATTACCTTACTAAAGCGGCGTCTTAAAATAACCTAAAGTAACGTGCTCCAGTAATACCAAAATCGTTTAAATATCAGCGCTATTAAAACCACGAACCATACCAGTAAAATATCACCGTGATGGCGGTTGGCAAAAGCAACCAGCCCTTTAAGAGAATTAGGTGTGGGGATATTACCGGAACGCAGGTTATACAAAGTGGTATACCAAGCCCTTTTTGGTAGTCCTAGAAGTGGCCATTTGAGGTTATTTTATCATGCCACCTAAAAAACAGGGGGCGTCGGACTCAGCTAATACTCAGCATCTAGCTCTACAGTAGGACATGCCTTTAAAACTACTGGACTCTAACGGCTTGCAAAGGAGTCATGTATACTTATCGGAAAGGGTTAATCCGTAAGCAAAAGTTAATAGGAGGACGAGGCTTTGCATTTTACAACGTTTTCTGTATATCTTGACCCGGGTACCGGCAGTATTGTAATTCAGTCAGTAATAGGCGTGGTGGCTGGAGTCGCCTTTTTTGGCCGGCGCTTTTTTGGTGGACTTAGGAACAAAATTCGATCCATTTTTTCCATTTTTTCTCGTTCGCCGGTGGAAAACCCATCTAATTCTGCTGACCGGAAGTGAGTCGAGCAGTAGATTCGGGCTCTTTCCGTGATCCGGCAGGCTTTGTTTTTCGACACCAAAGTCAGCTCTATCGTCAGATAAACAAAAAAGGCAAGGAAGATTTTGAATACCTTACTGACTCAGGATTATACGGCGAACTGCAAGACAAAAAGTTATTAATAAGTCACCGCTTGATCCAATCGGTAGCTGTTTTCGGTGATGACCCAAAGCGTCATGCCGTTATAAAACCGACGCCGGTTCCATTTATTTCTTACCCGTACGAATGGACCTTTTCGCAACTTAAAGCGGCTGCTCTCTTAACGCTAGAAGTTCAGCGACGAGCGTTGGCGCGCGGTATGATTCTCAAGGACGCCAGTGCCTATAATATTCAGTACATCGGCAAAGAGCCGATTTTAATCGATAGCCTTTCCTTTAAAAAGTATCAAGACGGAGCTCCATGGGAGGGCTATAAGCAGTTTTGTGAGCATTTTATAGCTCCCTTAGCTTTGGCCTCTTACACTTCGCCAACCGTGCTTAGGACTTTGCAAGTTTTCTTGGACGGAATTCCGCTGGCGCTAGCCACCACTCAGCTGCCTCGCCGGGCGCGCTTTAATCGTGGACTGCTTGCTCATCTTTTTCTTCACGGGGCTTCTCAAAAACGCTACCAGAGTGCCAATACCGGCTCTTCGAAGAGGCGAAAAGTAAGTATGCTAGCCCAGAATGGGCTGCTGGCCAGCTTGGAACGCACCACTAAACGTTTAAACCTGCGTCAACAAATTACTGAGTGGGGAGATTATTACAATTTTACTAACTACTCTGAAGCGGCCTTTAGAGCCAAACAAAAAGTAGTGTCAAATATGCTGACTAAAATTTCCCCCAAAACTAAGATTGTCTGGGATTTAGGAGCTAACGACGGAACCTTTAGCCTATTGGCTGCCGCCCGAGGTGCTTATACAGTAGCTTTTGATATAGACCCGGTGGCTGTTGAGCGTAATTTTAAAACTAAAGAAAATGACCCCAGCGACTTATTAATTCTGCCGCTCGTCCAAGATTTCATTAATCCTTCGCCGGCTCTCGGTTGGGCACATCGTGAGCGGCAATCACTGCTTCAGCGTGGTCCGGCCGACGTGGTGTTGGCTTTGGCATTGCTACATCATCTGGCCATCGGTAATAATGTGCCACTGCCTAGAGTGGCCGACTTTTTGGCCGAGCTAGCTAGGCATTTAATTATAGAGTTTATTCCAAAAAGTGACTCGATGGTTCAGCGCTTACTAGCTTCCCGCCAAGACATATTTGACGACTATACCCAAGCCGGCTTCGAAGCTGCTTTTAAAAGAAGGTTCGGTCTAATAAATAAACAGACTGTGCGCGGCAGCCAACGCACTATATACTTATATAGGTTAAAATAAGTCATATCGATGGCCAGAAAAACAAAAAAAGCTACTCAAACCGAAGCCCCCCTCTCTAGACACCGCTTTACCCGTTTAGAATCATATGCCCAGAAATTAGGCCGGATTTTTGCCTACTCCCCCCTGCCTGAAATCTTATTCATAGCCGCCTTCATTATGGCCCGTTGGTGGAAAAACTCAGACTTCAGCTATCCGTCTGAAATGATTATCCCGCTTATTGCTCTAGCAGCACTGGCCAGTATCGTGTGGGCAATTTATAAAATTATTTTTGGTAATAGCTTGGCTACCCATACCGCCGCCCTACTACTGAGCTATTGTCTTTATAACTATCAATGGGTTAGTAATACCCAAATCGCCAAGAAGCTAGTGCAGCCGCTACCGGACAAGTGGACTAGTGAACTGACAACCAGCTTGATTTTGAGTTTTTTATTGGCTGTTCTCGCCGGTTTGGTGGGATGGGCGATCGTAAAATTAGTACGTTCGTCTAAAGAGATTCAACAGCTCCAGGTCCACAAGGTTTTACTGTTCGTCGTTCTTTTTCTATTTGTCACCCAGGCCGGCAAAAGTGCTATCAGGCTATGGGATATACGCCACCAGTTGGCCTATCATTACCCCGCCAATTTGCCCAATCGCGATTCAAGCTTTACTACCCCACTTAAGCCCGATATTTACTATCTGGTTTTTGACCGCTATGCCAGTGCTGACACTCTAAAAAATATTTACGGCTATGATAATTCCGATCTCCTTGACTACTTAAGTAATCAGGGCTTCGTCAATCGTCCTTCTGCCTATGCCAACTACCCCTTCACCATGGCCTCGGCCAGCTCGACTATGGCCATGAACTACTTTCCTGAGTTCGAAAAGATGTTCAATAGCGACAGCAGCGGTAATTGGCAAACCGCTTTTCCATATCGTTCAATTTTGAACGACCCGCCTATCGCCCAAGTTTTGAAGGCCAATGGCTATAAATACAACCAAGTCAGCTCCTGGTGGGACTTTACCCGAATAGGTATAAAGGCTGATGCCAATCCGACTGAGTCTTATCGACTTAATACACTGGTGGGAAAGTGGTATTTAAGTGATCTTCAACGCGATATATTTAATCGCAGCGTGCTGTCCCCCTGGCTTAAACGGGGTTTGTCCGCTGGCCATACACCACTAGTCAAATACGATCTTAACCGCAACCCCCGGCAAAATTTCGAAGCCCAGATAGAAGCTCTAAAATCGCTATCTACCAGAGGTGATAAAAATGTCCCACAATTTAGCTTTGCGCACTTTTTAGTGCCTCACGACCCCTATATCTTCAAAGCCGATGGTTCAAATCCTGATTACGACCAAAACCGGACAGATAACGGTGTAGATGAGACAATTAAATATACTAATCAGCTTTCCTATTTGAACAAACGTCTTAAAAATTTAATTAGCTACATAAAGGCAAATTCGCCAAACGCCGTTTTTGTACTGCAAGCCGACGAAGGGCCCTACCCCAAAGAGTTTCGGTTCGAACTAAAACCCGGACAATATTATGACCCCATCAATCTGGAGTTACCTAAGATGAAACAAAAATTTGGAGTATTGGCCAGCTATCGTATGCCTGGCTTTGAGTCAGAAGCCGCTAAGGAAATAAACTCTTCAGTAAACGCTTTTCGATTCGTTTTAAATAAATATCTAGGTTATAGCTTGCCAATGCTGTCAGATTGTCATTTGACAACCGGCGATAAGTTCGCCGTTTATGACTATCGTTTGGTGAGTAGTGAGTTGAGTGGTCAACCCTCCCCTGAAGACTGCGACCAATATCAGTAAGAAGGCATTATAAAATTACTTATGTTGCTTAGGCGTTTACCTTCCAAAACCAGAGAGCTTCTAGCAGTTCTCTTATTGGCCGTCTTCGTAATAATAGTTGCTATATGGTGGTCGCGGGGGCACCAAAATCCAATTGATAATCTCCAAAAAAAGCCAGCCCCTTCCTCCTCTAATCTAGCCGCCGGGGATAGTCCGGTCGCTCCCCAATTTAACAAAAAACAGCACTCCATTAACGACCCGGTCAGCCTCTGGGCCATAGTTAACAAGGGGCGGATTTTACCCACTACTTACGTCCCTACCGGCCTAACAGCGCCTAACATAGCCCTACGCTTAGGGACCAGTGCCCCGGAAATGCGCCTTCGCCAGGATGCCGCTTCGGCGTTGGAACAAATGGATAAAGCGGCTCAAATTCAAGGTCTGCGCTTTATGCTCGCTAGTGGCCATCGTTCGTATGCCTTCCAAAGCAGCTTATATAGCGGCTATGTTAGACAAATGGGTCAGACTGCAGCTGATTCGAGCAGCGCCCGGCCTGGGCATAGTGAGCATCAAACTGGTTTGGCGGCTGATGTTGAACCATCAAATCGTAAGTGTGAGATAAACGTCTGTTTCGCCCAAACCCCGGAAGGAAAATGGTTGGCCTTAAACTCATACAAGTACGGCTTTATCATCCGCTACGGGCCGGGTAAAGACAGCCTGACCGGTTATGAGTATGAGCCCTGGCACTTAAGATATGTTGGTAGTGAGCTGGCCACACAGCTTTACCAGAACGACCAGACTATAGAGCAGTTTTTTAATCTGCCGGCTATGACCCAGTATCCAGCCAGGGCCTTCACTCTTGGTCCGGGCAGCTAGTCAAAACATACACCAGCGGTTTGAATCATTGAGTCTAAAACTGCTACACTTACTATCAAATGCGTTATTGTTACAAGCAGTTTACTAGTGCTTGGCCCGGGAAAGTAAACTCGTCAAGCTCAGAGGGTAAATGCTAAGCCTTGACTTTGCCATTGATGCGGCTCCCCTGGCCGCCGAGGAAATATTTAACATCGGACCGCTGGCGATTACTAACTCAATGCTACTGGGATTGGCAGCAGCATTCTTCACCCTGTTAGTACTGGGTTTAGCAGCTTCACTCAGCCAGCTTCAGCCTCGCTTCAAGTTAGCTTTTTACCTTGAGAGTCTGGTGGATTTGATCCTTAAAACGGCGACCGATAGTTTCGGCGACCGCCAGAAAGCTCTTAAGCACCTGCCATTTCTAGCCACTCTATTTATTTTTATCCTGGTAAGTAACTTATCCGGCCTTCTGCCGGGCGTTGACACCTTGCAGGCTAAGGTAGATGGCCACGACGTTTCGCTTTTTCGTTCGTTTACTACCGATCTGAACGCTACTTTGGCCATGGCCATATTAACTATTGGTCTGGTCCAATTTTACGCCCTTAGGGAGCTCGGGCTTAAAGGGCATATAAAGCATTACTTTAGCTCGAAACCATGGAATCCAATCAATCTGTTTATCGGTCTAAACGAAATTTTTAGCGAGCTGCTTAGGATCGTGACACTTTCTATGCGGCTGTTCGGAGTTATCTATGCCGGTGAAGTACTGCTATTTACCGTTGGGCAACTGGCCGGTAATTTTGCCTGGGCCGCGACCTTGCCCATAATGTTTCTGGAAATCTTCTTTTGTTTGGTGCAAGCCTATATTTTCATGATGCTCACGGCTGCTTATCTGTCAATGTCCACGACTAATAATGCCCTTGAGTCACGCAAAAGTGCAAAAGAGGGTCGTACTCAGGTAAGATTAGAAGCAGCGCATTGAAATAGGTAAGGAGAGAACAAAGATATGGAGAATGTCGACCCAACATTAATTAAAGGCTTAGCAATTGGTCTGGGAGCTATTGGTCCAGCTATCGGCGTAGGGTTGATAGGCGCGGCGGCCGTGGGCGCCATAGGACGTAATCCTGAAATGCAAGGTCGCATACTTTCAACCGCTTTCATAATGGCCGGTTTGGTCGATGCTGTTTTAGCCTTTGTCCTGCTGATTGTATTTACAACCGGCTAAATCACTATCTAACGATTGGTACTCACCTTGTCTGATTTACCTCTTGACACAGCTACGTTCGCTCAAGATGCCCAAGCCAGTGGTATCTCGTCGCTTGGTCTAAACGCTAAAGCCTTTTTGTTTCAGCTGACGACCTTTATGATCGTCTTTTTGCTACTTCGCAAATTCGTCTTTTCTAAACTAACCGCTACTCTTGAAAAGCGTCGCGGGGTGTTGGAGAATAGCTTAGTCCAAGCCCGAGAAATCGAAAAAGCTCTTCAAGACGCCGAAGCAAAGGCGGCGAAATTGCTGCGCGAGGCTCGCCATGAAGCTGACACGGCTCTGACCGATGCCAGAGCTCAGGCTCAAGGCTTGGTATCTGCGGCCGAAGAAGTTGGAAGTCAGAAAGTACAGCGATTGCTGGCCGAAGCCGAAGCGCAGATTCGTCAAAAAGAACTCAAACTGAGGCAAGAGCTTCAAGTTGAACTAACTGATTTAGTGGCTGGTGCCACCGAAAAGATTATCGGCCAGAAACTAGACAAAACCTCTGATGAAGCCCTGATCGAGTCGGCAATTAAAGAGGTAACTAAGTGAACCACATTTCCCGTCGTCAGTTGAGTCGCTATGCCGTAGAGCGGTTACTGGCAGATCATAAAATTTCCGAGCTGTCCAAAGAATTGGCCGCAGTGCTAGTGGGCAGTAACCGTAATAAAGAAGTGGATATGTTGGTGGAGGATATCGTCAGGGAGCTGGAAGTGCGCCGTCAGCTGGTAAATGCCGTCGTTATTACAGTTCATCCACTAACACCGCTCCTTCGTAAGCAACTTAATGACGCTCTGCGAAAAGCCACGGCCGCTCGTCATATTGAACTGGACGAGCGAGTCGATAAGTCTATACTTGGCGGTCTGCAGGTTAAAACCGCCACTCGCCGTTGGGATTCAACAGCCAGGCGGAAACTAACCGATCTACGGAAAAGGTTTTAGGCAACTATGGCTGAGGTTAAGCAGGATATTAAAACTCTAGCGGCCCAGGTACGCAGAGCCATCGCCGAACTGAAAGATACCGCCGAAGACAAAGATCGAGGAATCGTTACCAGGGTCGGTGACGGCGTAGCCTGGATTTACGGCTTACGCAGCTGTGGTTATAACGAAATGCTAGAGATCGAGACTGCCAATAGTTCAAAAACCGTCACTGCCTTTGCTCTTAACTTGATGGAGGATGAAATTGGCGCCGTGGTCCTTGGCGGTGACGATGAAATTCGGGCTGGCGCTCAAGTGCGGCTTAGTGGCCGAACACTTAGTGTACCGGTCGGCCCTGAACTAGTCGGACGTATTATAGATCCGCTCGGCAGACCACTGGACGGTGGCGAGGAAATTAGAATCGAAAAACGTGGCGAAATCGAGCGCCGGGCACCGGGGGTTATTGATCGCAAGGCAGTACACGAACCAATGCTCAGCGGACTGGCAGCTATTGACGCCATGGTGCCGATTGGCCGCGGCCAACGAGAGCTAATTATTGGCGACCGTCAAACCGGTAAAACAGCCATTGTCATTGATACTATGCTCAACCAAGCTCGCCAGAAAACCGGCGTGATTAATATTTATGTGGCTATAGGTCAAAAAAACGCCAAAGTTGCCCGCTTGGTGCAAAGGCTCAAAAGCGAAGGCGTTATGGAACAAAGCATAATAGTTGCTACTTCGGCTTCTGATCCCGCCCCACTGCAATACCTGGCGCCCTATGCTGGCTGCGCAATTGGCGAGTGGTTCAGAGATAATTCTCAACATGCCCTGATAGCCTATGACGACTTGTCAAAACACGCCGTAGCTTATCGGCAAATGTCACTGCTACTGCGCCGACCTCCGGCCAGGGAGGCTTACCCAGGCGATGTCTTTTATCTGCATTCCAGGCTTTTAGAGCGGGCGGCTAAATTAAATGATGAACTAGGAAGTGGTAGCCTAACAGCCTTGCCGATTATCGAGACCCAGGCTGGGGATGTTAGTGCCTACATTCCGACTAATGTTATTTCCATCACCGACGGTCAGATTTATCTAGAAACCGACCTTTTTTATCAAGGAATTAGACCGGCCATATCGGTGGGCTTGAGCGTTTCACGAGTCGGCGGTGCCGCCCAGCCAAGAGCCATCAAAAGTGTGGCCGGCAGCCTTCGCCTAGATCTTGCCCAATACCGGGAGTTAGCGGCCTTCTCACAGTTTTCGAGTGATCTCGATAGCGAAACACAACAGCGCTTAGCTCGCGGCCACTTACTGACCGAAATACTCAAACAACCCCAATATTCCTCTTTGAGTGTCTGGCAGCAGGCCGCCAGTATATTGGCGGCTACGGAAGGTACTTTTGACGGACTGCAAACCGAAGAAATAAAACCGGCACAGGCCGCTTTGCTGGAAAGCTTAAAACAGCACCACGGCGAGATGCTCGAAAAACTCGATGCCGGCGGCGAACTGGGTGAGGAGCTTAAAAAAATCATTCTAGGCAGCGCTCGCCAAACCGCTAAACAGTATAGATCTGAAACCCCTCCGGAGGAAGATCAATAGTGGCTCACACCAAACTCCTAAATCGTCGTATCCGCTCGGTTAAAAATGCCAAGCAGATAACTAAAGCTATGGAAATCGTGGCCGTCAGCCGGATGCGGCGCGTCCAAACAGCCACCAACAACGCTCGACTATATGCCCAGGCCATCCAATCAGTTATGCGCCAGATAATTTTTTCTCAGGAGGCTCAACATCATCCGTTTTTCCAGCCCGCCATCCCAGGACCTGTCTTATATATAATTTTCAGCAGTGACCGCGGGTTAGCCGGCGCTTTTAATTCCAACGTCTTTAGTTTGACCCTGGATTTGTTTAGCCAGGATAAGCAAACCGGCACTCTGCCGCTGGTTATAATTTTTGGACGAAAAGGGGCCCGTTTTTTTGCCCGCTTTAGCGATATAAACTTAGTCGGTGAGTATGAAGACATCGCCGACGCGCCCGATGTTAACATCTTCGCGCCAGTTATCGAAACCATCAATCATGGGCTGGTGGCCGGAGATTTTACCAGCGTCAGGCTAATTTATAGCCAATTTATCTCAACTTTGTCGCAGCAGGCTATCCTGAGGCAGCTACTGCCTGTTAACCTGGAAGAAATCGATGAACATCCAGTGGACCAGACGGTGTACGAATTTGAGCCTTCCATTGAAGCCGCCCTGGAAAGTGTCCTGCACCTTTATTTAGAATCGCAATTGATGAAGGCTAGAACCGACTCAGCAGCTAGCGAATACGCTATGCAAATGATGGCCATGAACAACGCTAATCGTAACGCTGGTGAACTTATTGATAGCTTAACACTGGAACTTAATGCTACCCGCCAAGCCCATATAACTCAGGAAATCGCCGAAATTACTGGCGGCGCGGCGGCGCTAACTGAGCAGGTTTAAATATGGAAAAAAATCCGACTCCTAAAATTACCAGCCAGGAAGGCGCCATCGTCCAAATAGTCGGCGTAGTCGTCGATGTCGAGTTTCAAAGCGGACTACCAGCCATTTCTAACGCCCTTAAAATGCAACGTGATAGCCAAGTTTTAATGTTCGAGGTAGCCCAGCATCTAAGCAAGCACTCAGTGAGAGCTATCGCTCTGGGACCGACCGATGGTTTGCAGCGCGGTGACAAAGTCGTAGATACCGGCACGTCAATCAGTGTACCAGTCGGCGAGACTACTTTGGGCAGAATGTTCAATGTAATTGGTGAGCCGATTGATGGTAAGCCAGCTCCTGCGGCGGCTAAACTCGGGCCCATCCACCGAGATCCACCTAAACTCGAGGAGCAAAATCCCAAAATAGATATATTTGAAACCGGCATCAAGGTAATTGACTTAATATGCCCAATTGCCAAAGGCGGCAAGGTTGGCCTGTTTGGCGGTGCCGGGGTCGGTAAAACAGTTTTTATTGCCGAGCTTATAAACAACATCGCTAAATTTCATCATGGGAAATCCGTTTTTGCCGGTGTTGGCGAGCGTACACGTGAAGGTAACGACTTGTATTACGATATGACCAACTCCGGCGTGTTGGACAAAACCGCCTTAGTATTTGGCCAAATGAACGAGCCCCCGGGTGCTCGCCTGAGAGTTGGTTTTGCCGGTCTGGCGATGGCCGAGAACTTTCGCGATGAAGGTAATGACGTTTTGTTTTTCGTGGATAATATTTTTCGTTTTACTCAAGCTGGTGCCGAAGTCTCGGCCTTGCTGGGACGTCTGCCCAGCGCTGTTGGCTATCAACCTAACCTTTCCACCGAAATGGGCATGTTCCAAGAGCGCATTACTTCTACTAAAAGCGGCTCAATAACTTCGGTGCAAGCCGTTTTCGTGCCGGCCGATGACCTAACCGACCCGGCTCCGGCTACTACTTTCGCTCACCTGGATTCCACTATTGTACTCAGCCGCTCGCTAACAGAACTTGGCCTATATCCGGCGGTCGATCCACTGGATAGTAGTTCGACTATTCTGGATCCTGAAATAGTTGGCCCAACGCATTACGGCGTAGCCCGCGAAGTTCAACGTATCTTGCAGCGCTATAAAGATCTTCAGGATATTATTGCTATTTTGGGCATGGAGGAGCTCTCAGAAGAAGACAAACAACTGGTAGCCAGAGCTCGTCGCATTCAGCGCTTTTTGACTCAACCCTTTTACGTTGCCGAGGTTTTCACTAATATCTCCGGCGCCTACGTACCACTGAAGGATACCATTAGCGGCTTTAAGGAGATCTTAGACGGTAGGCACGACGGCAAGAGCGAAGCGGCTTTTTATATGAAAGGCCCTATTGGGCAAGTCGAGGATAAGCAAAAATGATTCACTTCCAGCTGGTTAGCAGCAGCGGCATAAAGTTTGACGAAGACGTCTATGAAGCATTAATTCCAACCCAAGGCGGTGTGATTGCCGTATTCGCCGATCATATGCCGCTTATTGGTGCTGCAGCTACAGGAGTTTTGAGCCTACGCAAAAAACAAACTGACAGCGACCATTCGATGGAGCACTTTGCCGTTAGCGGCGGAATTGTTCAAATAGACGGCAAGTCCGTACGCTTTTTGGCTGATGAAGCTACTACGCCTGATGAGATCAGTAAACAAGAAGCCTCTGCCGCCCTAGAACGCGCCCGCCAGCTAATGGGCGAGGCTAAGGGGCAAGTGGCTATGACTGAAGCCAAGCGTAGTCTGCATCACAGCACTGCCCGACTGCAAGTCTCTAGACTTAAAAAACGCCACCACCACTAACCAATAAAATCTCGACTCCCTACTCTATTTTATTTCGACAGATAAAAAAATCTTGCTCCTGCTGGTCGCTGAAGTACTCTCTAGTATCTATTTCTTGAAGCATGAGAGGTAATATTTTTTCCTCGATGATAGGTAAAACTGAAGTCGGAGTCTGCCTTGGGCGGTACTCCGAAGTCATGCTTAGCAAAGAATCTCTGTAGACTGTGTAGTTTTGGCGGGTAAAATGTATCTCCGAGTGGTGAGGCATATGCTCAACATTACCGTAATGCCTTGGGAGAACCTCTAAGGCCCTAACGGTATCGAAACTGCTATTCATTCGCCTGGGCGGCAAAACACCAAGCTCATGGGCGATTAGTCTTTCAAAAAATCGGTGCTGTTGTTTATTGTTCTGTCCACTGGTGGCTATCACAGTTGCTCCTTCTGGTTTTTGCACTCTCTTTAGTTCGCTGAAAGCTTTAGCTTGCTCTGTCTCGGGAATATGATAATGCACAAAAAGCTCCAGCACGACATCCTGGGAATTATCGGGTATCGGGTAAAGGTCCTGAGCCTTTCCGGCTATAAAGACAGTAGAATCCACTAGCTTACCCTTGCGCGCCTGTTCGGAAAGCACATATTGCGTTACCCAAGCCTGGTTGAGGTGCGGGTCGACACCGTACAAAGGCCCTTCATGGCCATGTCGCAATTGCAAGTCTCGTAAAACCGCGCCGTCCGAGCAGCCAACATCTAGCACCGCACTCTGTCGCGTTAGTAACCCGGTTTCAATAAGCCTATCGATAATCACTTCATGAATTGGCGGCAAACCAGAATACTTATATACTTCCCAGCGCATCTTAACATTCGCCGCAGTGTCGCCGTATTGCAGCTCCCATTCAGCATCAGAATCTTCGTATTCTGGTTGCAAACTCTCAGACATAGTGTATAGATTAGTATACTTAAACAAGCCTATTACCAAAAATGCAACAAGCTCCTAAGTTCAAAGCCTCAAAACTACGGCAACTGTTACTTAGCGGTCGTCGCTATACCTTCTCGAAAGGTGAAGTCATACACTCCTCTATCGAGTCTAAGGAACTTAACCTAGTGGTTAAAGGCTACGTAAAGCGTTATTTAATTTCCAACGACGGGCGTTTAGGCGTACAGAGTATTTACGGCCCAGAGGATATATACCCACTTACGCCGGTTTTTAAAAACTTATTCGACCAGGACATATATCAAGGACCCGAAACCTATCACTACGAAGCAATGGTCGAGATCAAACTATATACAATAGACCTGGCTGATCTAGCTCGCAACGCCACGCAAGATCAACTGCTGTACAGAGATCTACTGTGGGTAGCTGGCCGGCGCTTGCAATCTAATATTCAATTACTGGAAAATTTAGCATTGCGCAATTCCCTGAAGCGGGTTGCTCATCAGTTGGCTTTTTACGCCCGACAGTTCGGTGAAGTAAAAGCATCTGGCATAAAGATCAACCTTCCACTTACGCATCAAGATATAGCCGATATTTTGGGCATCACACGCGAAACGGTTTCAACCTGCATAGCCCAGCTGCGTCAAGAGAAACTAATACGTACCGGTAAAAACATAACAGTTCCCAACATTAAAAATCTGGAAGAAGCAGCTTACAGTTAAGTCAAACGTTGGGCTAAAAGCGTTCCGCACGAGGCTGGATGATAACCATCAATAGCCCGGCCAATACAAAAAACAGCGCCGAGTAAAAGCCGACAGTGCCGTACAGCTCCACCCGGAAGCTCTCGCCATAATTCAGGTAAAAATATCGGACAGAAACGATTGAGTACGCGGCCGCCGATAAGGTCGCGGTAGCAAGCAGCGTACTTCTGCTTCGCAGGACTGCCGCGGTTACGATGGGAATTGCAAATAAAGCAACCGCTTTGCTAGCCAGCCCTCGTTGCCAAAATACGTTATAGGCGGCGAAAATAATATCGGCCGCAATTAAAATTAGCACAATGGCTATATAAATCGTGTTGTTCGAAAACTTCATGCGGGCTAAGTACCACAAAACGGTGTTGATGGCCAACAATATACCGACAGCTGTCCAGAGTTCACTGACGGCTTCATGGGTGTATAAGTTCCAGGAATCAAATACGATAATTGACAGCACGTAAGCGGCTATATATAAAAAATGAACACGGGTTACTCTGACGGCTGTGGTCTGTAGCCAATTTGTGCCCGGTGCTAATTTTTTTGCCATAACTCTTACAAGCCAATTCAACCATAACCTTAATGTTCAAGTCAATGATAGAAAGACCCGTTGACAAGAGCTAAGACTTAAACTGATTTTTATGTTCGACGCTGCTGGACCAGCCGCTTACGAACGATTCGAACCGCGTCCCGTAAGGTTTCAATAATAACCGGTACCTCAAGATAATCGATAACTATTGCTATCAGTGCTAGCCACGGCGGCAAAATTGTAACCCGTGGACCGCCCCTCACCACCGCTTCGACAAATTCGTCGGTGATCCAGAAAATATGCAGGTACTGCAGGTTAATGAAAATCAAATTGCGCAACGCGCCAAGCGAACCAGTTTTTTGATAGCGCCGGCCGTACAGGATAGTAGCACTTACCAATGCTGGTATCTCAAAGTAATCAAAAACGATAATTAAGTTTTGCCAGAACGGGCTTGGGTCAAAAAATGTGACACCAAAAAGTCGCTCACTCAGCACATGTACCCCTAGCCAATACAAGTGTAGTATCTGTGTTAAGAACAACGCCGCAGTAATAACGGTAGTAATATTCTGATGCCGGTCATACCAAGCAACGAACTTTTTTAAGGCGTACTTCATATAAAGTCTTGCAGCCATTATAGCAATTGCTATATTCCTTGACAGGCATATTTCCTTTGGAGTACACTTGAGCCAATGAATACGATGACCTTAAGCGCCCTGGCCGAACCTAACCGTCTACATATTGTCGAGCTATTGCGTGACGGCCCCCGCCCCGTTGGCGAAATAGTCAATCAACTCCATCTTCACCAGCCGCAAGTTTCTAAGCACCTGCGCGTACTTAGTAATGCCGGTATTGTCGAAGTCCAACCGGTTGCTCAGCGCCGGATTTATATGCTGTGTCCTGATCCTCTTAAAGAACTCGACGCCTGGCTGGAGTCCTATCGTCATATTTGGGGTGCCCGGTTCGATCGCTTAGACAGTGTTTTAGAAGAATTAAAGGAAAAGGAGAAACGACATGAACGAAGAAAATAAAAAACTGATTATTTCCCGAATCTTTGACGCGCCGCGGGAGCGTGTATGGCAAGCCTGGACCGATCCAGAAATGTTCAAAAAATGGTGGGGGCCTAAAAAATACACGGCACCGGATTCCAAGATGGATGTACAAGTGGGCGGAAAGTATCTTGCCAGCATGCAAGGCCCTGACGGCAAAAAGATCTGGAGCGGAGGCACTTATAAAGAAATAATACCGATGGAAAAACTAGTACTAACCGATTCTTTTGCCGATGAGAACGGCAATGTAGTCCCGTCTTCCCACTACGGCATGCCAGGCATGCCTCTTGAGACCCAGATAGTAGTTACATTTGAAGATGAGGGCGGTAACACCAAGATGACCGTTCGGCACGAGGGCATGGCTGCCCAGTATCAGAGTGATGCGAGCGGCGGCTGGAACGAAAGTTTTGATAAGCTGGCTAAAACTCTTAAGCAATTTAGTTAAAAAGGAGACCCCAAAATATGCAAAAAATCACCCCGTTTTTATGGTTTGACAAAAATGCCGAAGAGGCAATGAATTTTTACGTCGCTGTGTTCAAAAAATCCCCTGCCAAAGAAGCAGGAGACTCAAAAATAATAAGTATTACGCGATACCCAGAAGGAGCTAAAGAAGGTCCTATGGCAGGAATGGACGGCAAGGTTCTAACTGGTGTCGTTAGGTTAGCAGGCCAAAAATTCATGGCTCTTGATGGAGGCCCGATATTTAAATTTACAGAAGCCATATCGTTCTACGTCGAGTGTGAGGACCAGTCAGAGATTGATTATTTCTGGGAAAAACTCTCTGCAGTACCAGAATCAGAACAGTGTGGCTGGCTGAAGGATAAGTACGGCTTGAGCTGGCAAATAATTCCCAAAAATATGGGCGATCTACTGAAGACCAGGGAGGCCATGGATGCTATGCTGAAGATGAAAAAGATCGTCATCGCCGATTTGGAAAAAGCCCGCGCTAAGCTCTAAAGGAGGTTATGAATATGGCAGAGATGAAGGTTGAGGTTGATAGAGAAAAACTTCAGATTCGGATGGAGCGAGTCTTTGACGCGCCTCGTGAAAAACTTTGGCAGGCTCATACGAGCGCAGCGGCTATAGAAAAGTGGTGGGGACCGCGCAAGTATAAGACTAAGGTGGAGAAGCTAGAGCCCAAGGTCGGCGGAGAGTGGAAATTTATCAACAAAGATGACCAGGGCAACAGGCATGTCTTTTATGGTGAGTTCCGTGAAATGGTAGAACCGGAACGAATCACATGGACATTCACCTATGAGCCATACCCCGATTCGGTAGCCGCTGAAACCGTTACATTTGAAGAACTGCCGGACGATAAAACCAAGCTTGTAGCTACTTCTAACTACCCTTCAATCGAAGCCCTTGAGGGAATGATTCAAGGCGGCATGGAAGATGGTGCCCGCGAAACCTGGGATCGCCTGGCTGAGTTTGCTGAGAAAGCCTAAACGAAGCTAGCAGCCTGGATGTTCAAACGCCGCGGATTAAAGAAGCAAGTATAGGCGACTGCTAAGCAAATGCGCCTAGCTTCTAGAGGAAAGTTATTATCAGTTTTCGTTCTTTCGGGCCATCGAGCTCAACAAGAATAATTCGCTGCCACGTGCCAAGGACTAATTTGCTATCTTTAATCGGGACAGTAACACTGGTGCCAATTATTGAACTAGCCAAATGTGCTGGCACATGCTCGGGGTTATGCAGATGTCGATATTTAAGTTTAGGAATCATTTCCCAAGCTGCATCTAACAAATCCAGATCTGTTCCTGGGTCTAAATCTGCTGTTGTTACCGCACAAGTGGTATGTGCCACAAAAACCGAAACTGTCCTAGAGTCACTTGCAACCAGCTCCTGAACTTGCTCAGTAATATCAACAATCTGTTTTTCTGTCTCCGTTCGAATTCTTAGTTCCATATCGGTAGTTTATCCTATATGAGTAATCAAAGGATTAGCTTACGCTCCATATAACGGATGGCCAGGCGCCATGAAATAAACGCGAATACTATGAGAAATGCCAAGTGTCCAAGATCTACCCAGCCACGAAAACCGAAAACGGCGTGTCGAACCAATTCGACGCAGTGGAACAGCGGATTGAGATTACCGAGCACCTGCGCCCAAGTAGGCAACTGATCAAGCGGGAAAAAAGTACCAGCCACTAAAAATAACGGAGTCAGAAGAGCGCTTTGCCAGTAGGCAAAGCTTTCTATTGTTTTTGCCCGGCCAGCGATAAAAATCCCAAAGGCCGCCCAGCCAGACCCGGCCAACCAAGCAATGAGAGGTATAAGTAACATACCCCAGCTGGGATCCAGCCCAAAGATCATGGCCACCAATACGGGCACGCAGCCATAAATTCCAACCCTAGTAGCAATCCAAATCGCTTCCCCAGTAACCAGCTCTTCGGTGTCCACTGGCGCCGCTAAAATAGCGTCGTAAGTGTGCTGAAACTGATATTTGACGAACACCGAGTACATAGCCGGAAAAACACCGGCGAACATAACTGTCGTGGCTACAATGCCGGTGCCGATAAATTCGATGTAGTTATAGCCGGCGACTTGACTGACCAGTGAGCCAAAACCAAAACCAAACGCCAAGAGATAAATCGTTGGGTCAACCGTTGACGAAAACGTGCTTGAGCGCCAAAAGGAACTAAAGTTGACCACCTCACGGACCAACACAGCTAATAAAGCTGACGGTTCAAGGCGACCAAGGCGCTGTTTGGCGGCCATTAGCTAATCTCCTCGCCAGTCAGTAACACGAACACGTCCTCAAGGTTAGTTGCCCTAGACTCGCCCTCAAATGCGACCTTGCCTTTGCTGTGCAAGATCGAAATTGAAGTTCCGGTGCGCCTGGTGCTCCAACCGCGCTTGCGGGCGGCTGCTTCAACTTCTGTTAGCCGCGCCGGGGCCCCGTAGACCTCAATCGCCTCCGTCCCGGCATGTTTGCGAATAAGCTCCTTGGGTGAACCTATGGCTACTGCCTTACCGTGCGACATGATGGTCACACTGTCGCACAGGCGCTCGGCTTCCTCGATATAGTGAGTGCTCATCAGAATTGAAACTCCCTCTGAGCGCAGTCGATCGATTAAGGCCCACAGTTCCTGGCGCACCTGTGGATCCAGGCCAACAGTCGGCTCATCTAGCAGTACTAGCCGTGGTTCGTGTAGCAGAGCGCGAACAATCAGCAGTCGGCGGCGCATACCGCCGCTGAGTTTATCAACCTTGGAGTGGCGGCGAGCGGTTAAATTAGCGATCTTGAGCGCCCGGTTTATGGCTGCCTTGCGCTGGCTGGCCGGTACACGGTACAGGTACGAAAAAACTAGCAGATTCTGCTCTACCGTCAGTGAAGTATCAAGATTATCCAGCTGGGGCACCACGCCCATTTCGGCCCGGGCCTGCTTGGAGTCTTCGGGCAGCTTATATCCCAGAACTTCAATCTTGCCCTTGTCGGTAATGACCTGCGCCGTCAGCGCCTTCATGGTTGTTGACTTACCGGCGCCGTTAGGGCCAAGCAGCCCGACACAAGTACCATAAGGAACATCTAAGTCCAGGCCATCAACGGCCGTAATTGAACCAAAGCGTTTTACAATCCCGCGTAGCTTGATCGCGGAACTCTTACTATTTCTCACCATCTATTCCTATTCTAAAGACCTACGCGCTTCCATTCAAGTGAGCTCTATGCGAAAATTGTACTAGCAACGTAGAAGGAGGAACCATGGATCAAGTTACATTAAATCCCTATATTTTCTTTAAAGGGAATGCAAAAGAGGCTATTGAGTTTTATAAAGGCATCTTTGGTGGTGAATTGACTATACAAAATTATGGTGATCTTCCAGGCGATATGCCTGGTAAAAAGGAGCATCCTAATTGGATTATGCATGCCATGCTTGAAGGAGACGTAAAGCTAATGGCCAGCGACACCGAAGAAGCTAGCTCAAAGGCGGCTAAAATCGAATTGTCCTTGAGCGGTCTAGACGAAGAAAAGCTGAGAAAATACTTTGATGGCCTAGCTGCCGGCGGAAAAATAAATATGCCCTTGGAAAAAGCACCCTGGGGTGATACTTTCGGCATGCTGAGCGATAAATATGGTGTTGACTGGATGGTCAACATCACCGCCAAAAAAGACTAGCTGGAATTATTTTCCATCTTTCCACGTCCGAGCCATAAAACGATTTTTTTCACCAGACAAGACATGAATTGCCCTATCAACATTTCGTTGACGGGCCTGATCAGACACTGGCCACGAAAAGTAACGTAAAATTTCTTCCTTACGGCTGGGCGTGAGAGCATTCCAGGCTTGCTTGGCTTTCGGATTTTGATTCAGCGGCTTACTAAACCAGACAGGCATGGGTGCATCGACCCATTGCGATAGCTATCGTCAAATCGGACGTCTACTTTCACGCGGTCTCCGACTTTTGTAGCGGAGGCCCTACGGACCTCACCATGTAAGTACAAATAAAAACTACCCTTACCGATGGGCATCAAGTTGATCCGCCAAGGATTGTCGGGCTTACCGTTGATCTGAACAAGTACCGGCAGAGACCTTCGCCAGCCGTCTTTCAATTTTTTCGCCCGGGCACGGCTAACCAAGACATAAGGGTTGCCATTATATATTTCTATCGTCGCCATAAAACGCACTAAGGCCATAAAAACATACTAACACTAACGTCCCAGGCTAGAGTTTTTCCTGACTACGCCCCGTTGCTCTTTAGCTCCAGCACAGACAAAATATTACCGGTAGGATCCTTAAACCAGGCTATCGATGGGCCACCACCACGAGCTATACCCTTCTCGTCGGTTTGCAACTCGCCTTCGTAATGTTCGAACTTGACACCATTAGCAGTCAACACATCGACAGCTTTTTCAACGTCATCAACTGGAAAATTAAGAACGGTAAAACTGGCCGGGGTATGATCATCTTTAGGATAAATTAATACCGAACCGCCGGTCGCTAAATGAACTGTCAGCATAGCCATTGGCCTTTTTTGCTCATCAACCTTTAAGCCTAATATCTGGCTATAAAATTCCTTAGACTTCGCCAGATCGTTCGTTGAAAAACTACCAAACGCCTTAGATTCTTTAAACATACCCTTGCCTCCTTATTTTTTAATACCTAACCTCTTCTATATTAACAAAAACAGGCCACAGCCGGTCTCAATTATAAAAAAGCCGATGCTCGGGCGCTACGGTTCAACGATAACCGCTTCAATCACATCACGGCCGTCCTGAGAACCTTTTAATGTGCAGCTATAGCTATACAGGGTAAGTTTTGCTTCAGTCGAGGGCGCTTCAATGGACAATGCATCAGGACTGACTTGGTAACGACGTTTTACCTCGTAGGTATAGCGCTTAGCTTTGAAGTCAATATAAATAGTATCGCCCTGGTTAATGCGGTTAATGTTATAAAACGGCGATTTTTGCCGGGTTTGCTGCGGCGACCAACCAAGCTCGAAGCGGTGAGCGCTGAGAATGAAATTGCCGCCAATTTCCGGATTTCCGCGCTCCGGGAAACGATGCCAAGCGCCACTCTCCAATACTTTAGAACTTCCCTCTAGATACTAGATATTGACACCTATCTTCGGGATGATAACCTGATGTTCTCCTATAGGAACCTTGGTGGCGTCTAAGGCTTGGAACTTATCAAGACTTAAAGGAGTAATAAATCGCGGTGATACTAAAAGAGCCAAAATATAGAGTCCGGCAATAAAAATTAACCCAGCTACCGCCAGCAATAATCTGCGGCGCCGGCGGAAACTATTGCGGTGCCGCAACCTATTTTTCACGCCTGAGCATCACAACCAATAACCCGGCGCCGCCAAGAACCATACCCCCAGCCAGCATTGCCAGCAAAGAGGTATTACTCCCCGTATTAGCTAAACTAGCAGTACCAGAAATACCGCCGCTGCCGGTCAGGCCGCTG